>UMHK01033167.1_pt1 | contig 12459 bp, 6 predicted proteins | sample 1965521 | NCBI WGS metagenome assembly UMHK01 (sample SAMEA4836097, study PRJEB28245) | human gut metagenome | biome: gut microbiome; material: fecal sample | place: Denmark | collected 2008
GCAATACGGAGCTCTCCTCCAGGAGAGCTCCGTATTGCTTACGCACCGAAATGCGCCGGGACATCCTTCCATCCGGGGTGCCCTGTTGTTTTCTGTTAATCCAGCGCGTCGCGGCTTTCAAACACGTCGCGGACAGAGCCGTTCCGGTCGATCTCCGGCTCCGGAGCCGGGGCCTTGGCCATCTTCAGCTCCTGCCACTTGGCCTTGTCGATCAGCAGCTGCCGGGGCTTGGACCCCTCGAAGGGACCCACATAGCCCCGCTCCTCCATCTGATCCACCAGGCGGGCCGCCCGGGCATAGCCCAGCTTCAGCCGCCGCTGCAGCATGGACACGGAGGCCTGTCCCGTCTCCAGCACCACGTCCACGGCGGCGCTGAGCAGCTCGTCGTCGGGGCTCTCCCCGGCAGGCTCCGGCGCGCCGGCGGACTTGCCGCCGCCCTTTTCCTTCTCTTTCACCGCCTGCTCGATCTTGTCCATCACGTCCTGGGAATACTCCGCCTCGCCGCTCTGCTTCACATAGTCCACCACCCGCTCGATCTCCTCCGGGGTGATGAAGCAGCCCTGGACCCGGGTGGGCTTCCCGGCCCCCAGCGGGGCGTACAGCATGTCGCCCTTGCCCACCAGCTTCTCCGCGCCGGTGGTGTCCAGGATGATCCGGGACTCCAGGGACGAGGCCACGGCGAAGGCAATGCGGCTGGGGATATTGGCCTTCATCAGGCCGGTGATCACGTCGGAGGAGGGCCGCTGGGTGGCGATGACCAGGTGCATCCCCGCGGCGCGGCCCATCTGGGCCACCCGGCAGATGGATTCCTCCACCTCCTTGGCGGCCACCAGCATCAGGTCCGCCAGCTCGTCGATGACCACCACCACGGTGGGCATTTTTTTCAGCTCCTGGCTGCGTCCGGCCAGGGCGTTGAACCCGGCCAGGTCCTTCACGCCGTTCTCCGAAAACAGCTTATAGCGCTTCATCATCTCATACACCGCCCACTGCAGGGCCCCGGCAGCCTTCTTGGGGTCCGTCACCACCGGGATCAGCAGGTGCGGGATGCCGTTGTACGGGGCCAGCTCCACCATTTTGGGGTCCACCATGATGAACCGGACCTCCTCCGGCGTGGACTTGTACAGCAGACTCACGATCAGTGAGTTGGTGCACACGGATTTACCGGAGCCGGTGGTACCGGCGATCAGCACATGGGGCAGCTTGGCAATATCCCCCACGATGGCGTTGCCGCCGATGTCCTTGCCCACGGCAAAGGCCACCCGGGACCGGTGCTCGGCAAAGGCCCGGGAGTCGATGACGTCCCGGATGCGCACCGCCGTCACCACCCGGTTGGGCACCTCGATGCCCACCACGGAGCTTTTGTTGGGGATGGGCGCAATGCGCACGCCGCCGCTGCCCAAGGCCAGGGCGATGTCATCGGCCAGGTTCGTCAGCTTGGACAGCTTCACACCCTGGTCCAGGGTGAACTCATACCGGGTGACGCTGGGTCCGTGGACCACGTCGCCGGGCTTGGCATCCACGCCGAAGCTGGTGATGGTCTGGGCCAGGCGGCGGGAGTTGTTCCGCAGCTCCGCCCCCACCTCGGTATAATTGTCGTCGGTATTCTGGTCCAGCAGCGTCACCGGGGGATACTGATACGCCTCCTCCGGCTCCGCCAGCTCCTCCTCGATGGCCTGTCCCACCTCCTGGGCATGCTGCTCCACCTCCTGGGCGGCAGCCTGCCCCCGGCGGGACTTCTTCTCCGGCACAGGCTCCTGGGCCGGTGCCTGGGCCGGTGTCTGCACCGGCTCTGCCGCAGGCTCCTGCACCGTGGGCGCTTCCGTCTGCGGCGCAGGGGTCTGAGGCCGCAGCACCTGGTCCGGAGTCATCACGTCGTCGCCCTTGCGGGCAAAGAAGCCCTTTCCCTTCTTCCGGGGCAGCGGCTCCTCCGGCGGCTCCGACCGCCGGTCTGCCGTCTTTTCCCGGGGGGCAGGAGCGTCATCCAGAGGCACGTCCACCGACGGACGCTGCCGCCGGGGACGCTCCGGCCGCGCCGGGCGCTCCGGCTCCGGCTGGGGCTCGTAGGGGACCCGGTCCCTGGCCCGCTGCACCAGCTCCCGGGGCGATATCCGCAGAGCCGCCAACAACGCCGCCGCCAAAAGCAGCAGCAGCACAATGACGGACACCATCGTGCCCACCAGCCGCTTCATGCCTGCGGCCAGCCCTCCGGCCACCGCTCCGCCGCTTTTCAGCAGCAGCCCGTCGGCCCACAGGCTCTTCATCATGGGGCCCAGGCCCGTAACGGCCTCCCCCTGATACAAAAACAAATGCAGGATCGCCCCCAGCAGCACCGGCGTCACCAGGGTGCAGACGGTCCGCAGCGCCACAGGCCGTCCCCGGTGGGCCAGCAGGTTCACCCCCGCCAGGGCCAGAGCCGGGGCCGCCAGCCAATAGCCATACCCCGTCAGCCCCTTCAGCAGATCCCCCAGCAGGTTCAGAACGATGGCGTCCGCCTGGAAATAGCTGACCACCACGCACAGGGCCAGCAGCAGGCACACGCCGCCGCCCACCTCCCGCCGGATAGGCGGGCGGGGGTTTTTCTGCGGGCTGCGGCCGGTCTGGCGGCTCTGACCGCCGCCCTGCCGGGCCTTTCCAGTTGTTTTTTTCTTCTGTCCAGACGCCATAACGAATCCTTTCTCTTACTTGATCAGCTGCAGCACGATGGTCAGCAGACCCATGGCCCAGCAGTAATACGCAAACGCGCCGAATTTTCCCTTGTTGGCGATCCGCCGCAGCAGGCCGATGCACAGATACCCGGACACCGCCGCCGTCAGCACGCCCACCAGATACACCGGCACCTGGCCCCAGTCCACGCCTGCGGAAATGGCATCCTTCAGGCTGAGGATATTGGCCCCCAGCACCGCCGGAATGGACAGCAGGAAGGAAAACCGCACCGCGAACTTCCGCTCAAAGCCCACGAAGCACCCGGAGGTGATGGTCATGCCGGACCGGGAGATGCCCGGCACCGTGGCGATGGCCTGGCCAACACCCACGGCCACCGCGTCCAGCAGCGACGCCGTCCGCTCGTTCTTTCTCCCCTTCTTCACCCGGTCGCTGGCGAATAGCAGGAAGCCCGTCACCACCAGTGCCCCGCCGATGAACAGCATGTTGTTGGACAGCCCCAGCACCTTGTCCTTGATGGGCAGCACCGCGAACAGCGGCAGCGTGCCCAGAATGATCAGCAAAATCAGTCTCCGGGCCGGGGGCAGGGGCTTGGGGGTGGACCGGTGGGCCAGGTCCCCGATTCCCCGGAAGAACTCGGCGATCATGTCCTTGATGTCCTGCCAATAGGCCACGAACACCGCCCCCAGGGTGCCCAGATGCAGCAGCACGTCAAAGAATTCCGGCACCTCCGCGTCAATGTGCAGCAGATTCTGCGCGATGGCCAGATGTCCGGAGCTGGAAATGGGCAAAAACTCCGCCACGCCCTGGACCAGGCCCAGCAGGAAGGAAGAAAACACGTTCATAGGTCACATTCTCCTGTCTATTTAGATTACATTTTGTTTATTTCTGTCGAATTATTGCAGCCTGTATTCATTTTGCAGGCACGGATACATTTGTACTATACCACACTCCGCGGAGAATTACCAGTCTAATTTGCACCCCGGGCCTGGTTCCCGGAAATTTTCTTCCCCCGTTGCCCGGGGCGGGACAACCTGCCGGGCAACGGCACTCCCCTGTCCCGGTACAGATGAAAGGAGTGGATAACCATGCGATTTCCCCGAATCTACGAGGAGGACGGCTGCTGCACGGCGGCGGAGTGCGACCTGTGCGGCGGCGAAATTTACCGGGGCCGGCGATACTACCGCATCAACGGTCAAACGGTGTGTCCGGACTGTCTGGCAGACTATGCCCGGGCGGTGTTCGCGGGCTTTGCCTGCGGAGAGGAGGCGGCGGAATGGTAAGACGGGACGACGTCCCCTGGGCGGAGGTGCAGAAGCTCAACGCCCAGGGCTGGAGCTACCGGCAGCTGGCGGAAAAATTCGGCGTATCCTCCTCGGCCATCGGCCGCCGGGCGGTGCAGGAGTGCTGGCACGGCACCGATGCCCAGCGGGCCAACGCCCGGCTGCGGAATCTGGCCGCCGGCCTTCGCCGCCAGGCAGAGCAGCGGCTGGCCGGTGAGCTGGACACCCGGGAGATCAAGGAGCTGACCGCCGTTCTGCGGGAGCTGATGAACCTTCAGCAGACCCTGGAGGGGCAGCAGCCCGGAGGCAGCCCCCTCCGGGTGGTGCTGGAGGAGGAAACGGAGGATTGGAGCGTATGACGGAGAAAATCCTCACCATCGGCCGCCCCAATCCCCGGCAGCGGGAGTTTCTGGCGTGTGAGAAAAAATATGTGGCCTTCGGCGGGGCCCGTGGCGGCGGCAAAAGCTGGGCCGTCCGCACCAAGGCCAAGCTCCTGGCCCTGCGGTATCCGGGCATCCGGCTGCTGCTGGTGCGCCGGACCTACCAGGAGCTGGAAGCCAATCACATCCGCTTTCTTCGCCGGGAGCTGGCCAATCTGGCGGAGTACCGGGCCACGGCAAGGCAGTTTGCCTTCCCCAACGGCAGCGTGCTGGACTTTGGCTACTGCGCCGCCGACGGCGACATGGACCGCTATCAGGGCGCGGAATACGACGTGATCTTCCTGGACGAGGCCACCCAGCTGAAGGAGGAGTGGATGCGGCAGTTCGCGGCCTGTCTCCGGGGCGTCAACGGATTTCCCAAGCGGCTGTATTACACCTGCAACCCCGGCGGCCCGGGCCACGGCTACATCAAGCGTCTGTTCATCGACCGGCGCTTTCAGGCCGGAGAAAACCCGGAGGACTATGTGTTCATCCCCGCCAAGGTCACGGACAACCGGGCTCTGCTGCGGGCCCAGCCGGACTATCTGCGGCAGCTGCAGGCCCTGCCCCGGCGGCTGCGGGACGCCTGGCTGGACGGCAAGTGGGACGTGTTCCAGGGGCAGGTATTCCAGGAGTTCACCAACGATCCGGCCCATTATCAGGACCGGCGGTTCACCCACGTCATCGCCCCCTTTGACATTCCCCGGGAGTGGCGGGTGTACCGCAGCTATGACTTCGGCTATGCCAAACCCTTCTCCTGCGGCTGGTGGGCGGTGGACCACGACGGAGTCATTTATCGGATCCTGGAGCTGTACGGCTGCACCGGGGAGGCGGATGTAGGCGTGCGGTGGACGCCGGAGCGGCAGTTCGCGGAGATCCGCCGGATAGAGGACACCCATCCCTGGCTGAAGGGCCGGGAGATCCAGGGGGTGGCCGACCCGGCCATCTGGGATACCAGCCGGGGGGAGAGCATTTATGAGACGGCTCTGCGGCACCGGGTCTATTTCACCCGGGGCGACAACCGGCGTATCCCCGGATGGATGCAGCTGCACTACCGCATGAGCTTCGATGAACAGGGGTATCCCATGCTGTATGTGTTCTCCGGGTGCCGGGCGTTTATCCGGACGATCCCGGAGCTGCTGTTCGATCAGACGGACGCAGAGGACGTGGACACCCGACAGGAGGACCATGTGGCCGACGAGAGCCGGTACTTCTGCATGTCCCGGCCAATCCCGCCCCAAAAGCGGGACATGGCGCCTGTTTTGCGGGATGACCCGCTGAACATGCGGACAGACGGGTAAACCGGCATGTCTGACGCAGGAAGGGGCGGACAAAGTCGTCCGCCCCTTCCGGTATTGAAAAGGGAAATAAATGCGTCAGCCCCCGGCGGACCGATGGTCCGCCGGGGGCTGACTCTATGGGGGATGGGGCATCTCAGCGCGTGGGATGAAAGATCATCCCAGGCTGTTTTTCATGCTTAGCGGGTGCGCTTTCTGCGGGGCAGAACCACCACGGCGGCAGCCAGCAGAGCGGCGGAAGCCATCATCACGATCCACAGAGCAGTGTTGCTCTCGTCGCCGGTCTTGACACCGGGCTTGTAGTTGGGATCAGCCGCGCCGCAGACGGTGCACTTGCCGTCCTTATACTGATGGCCGGTGGCCTTGATGACCTCGCCCTTCTTGATGGTCTCGCCGTTGGTCTTGCAGACCACGTCGCCGGTGTAGCCATCCTCGGTGCAGGTAGGCTCCTTGGCGCCAACGATCTCGGTATCGTGGCCAGTGGCCTTGATGACCTCGCCCTTCTTCACAATCTCGCCGCAGATGGTGCAGACTTCGTCGCCGGTGTAGCCGTCCTCGGTGCAGGTGGGCTCCTTAGCACCAACCAGCTTGATCTTGTGACCCAGAGCGGGGATGACCTCGCCCTTCTTCACGGTGACGCCGCAGGTCTTGCAGACCTCATCGCCGGTGTAGCCGTCCTCGGTGCAGGTAGGCTCCTTGGCGCCAACGATCTCGGTGTCGTGGCCGGTGGCGGGGATGACCTCGCCCTTGGTGATGACCTTGCCGCAGACCTTGCAGACCACGTCGCCGGTGTAGCCATCCTCGGTGCAGGTGGCGGCCTTGGCGTTCACGGTCTCGGTCTCGGTGTGCAGGTCAGCAGCCAGAGTCTCGACGTTCTCCACAGTCTGATCATTGCGCTGGGTCTCGGTAACGGTGACGTTGATCTTATCCAGAGCGGTGGGATCATTGACGGTGAAGGTCAGGGTGGCCACGGTGGAACCGGCGGTCACGCCGTTCAGATCCACATAGCCCAGGGTGACCTTACCAGCCTCATCCTTGTGGGAGGAGTACTGGGTGTTGAAGGAGACGTTGGTCAGGGTCAGGTTGGCGGCATCGTAATCCACGGTGAACAGGCCGTTGGTGGCGGCATCCTTGGCGATGACATCCACGGTGACGGTCTTTTCATCGGCGGAGACGGTGACCTTGGAGGCGGTGGCGTTCTCAGCAGCGTCGCCCATGGGCAGGTTCACCACGGCAGCCACGGGGGCAGCGGTGTTCAGGGAGCCCTTGGCAGCCTGGGTCTCGGCGCCGTTGTAGCGCTGGATCTGAGCGGGGGTCATCTCCACAGCCTGAGCGGTGTGGACGGTGGTCTTGCTCATGGCAGCGTTCACGGCCTTGGCGGCGTCCTCATTGGCGTGGTACATGGTGCCCACCAGGGTGGCAGGCCACACGCCGTCGCCGAAGTTGCCGATGTCGGCAGCTTCCCACTTACCAGTGTCCTCATTCAGGAGGATGCGGTAGACATGGCTGGCGTCGCCGGTGAAGTTGGCCAGGTACAGAACCAGCTCCTGGCCCTCGACGGTGGCGTACAGGGAGTCATACAGGTCGCCGTCATCGGTGGGGTTGGCAGCGTAGCCAACGTTAGCCAGGTTGGACTCGATGATGCCGAAGGAGGCGCCCCAGGTGTCCTTGCCGGTCTTCTCATCCTTCGTGGGATAAACATTCATGGTCCAGATGTTGCCGGCGTCATCCAGCGCCAGGAACAGCTCGGTGTCGGTATCCTTCACGCCGTCGTCATCGGTGTCGATCTTGTTGGCACCCAGAGAGGTAACGGCGGTGAAGTAGGAAGCGTCGGCAAAGAGCCACAGATACAGTCCGAGGTCGAAGGCGGACAGATCCAGGTTATCCACCGGCTTGGGAGACAGGAAGTAGGTGGCGTACACGCTGGCCAGCATGGGCTTGGCCTCGGTGGAGTAAACCAGGCTGTACTCCATATCCCACATGGGGATTTCGCCCTCGAAGCCGGGATAGGTAGCCAGGGTCTTACCGGTATCCAGGTCCATCTTGTTGATGTTGAAGCTGCCATCCTGCAGATAGACGTTGCCGGTGCGGGCGTCGAAGGTGGAGGCAGACACGCTCTTGGTGGTTTCGAAGTTCACCAGCTTCTTCCAGGTGGTGTCGTGCTCCATATCCCAGGTGTAGAACTGGGCATCGCCGTTGGTATCCATCAGCGCGCCCACCAGGGTGGTGTCCACGGTCTGGACGGTGACCACGCACTCGGCGGTGGCGGTGGGATCCTTGATGGAGGCCGCCGTGATGGTGGCAGTACCCTTGTTGACGCCGGTGATGATGCCGCGCTCGTTGACGGTGGCGACAGTCTCATCGGAGGACTTCCAGGTCACGCCATCGGGCTTCACGCCGAAGGGGCTGACCTCAGCGTTCAGAGCAGCAGTGCCGCCCTTGTACATCTTGATGGACTGCTTATCCAGAGTCACGGACACGGGGCCGCTGAGCTCTTCCTTGTTGAGGTTGATCTTGTAGGTGGCGGTGTTGTCGGCGTAGTCGGCGACCTGAACCAGCAGGTGGTCAACGCCCTCGGCCTTGCTCAGATCCAGGGAGATATCCGTGGCAGCGCCCTCGGCAGCACCCTCGGGGGAGCCGGCGGTGCGGTCCAGAATGGACATCTTGTCATAGTCGATCAGGAAGGCGGCCGCCACATAGCGGTTGTCCTGAGCGGTCAGGACCAGGCTGCGGGTGCCGGTCTCAACGTCTTCCTTGAAGTACACGTTGGACAGGACAGGCTCGGTCCGGTCGATGAAAGCGGTGTAGGTCCGGCTGGCGCCATCGCCCAGGGCATCCCAGTTGGTGGTGGCATTGCCCTCGGCATCGTAGGTCACATAGTACTCGGGAGCCTCGGTGACCTTGACGGTGATCTTCTCACCCTCAGCAGCCTTGGTGGGGGCATTGTTGATACCGATGTAGCCCTGAGCATTGCGCCAGCTGCCGCCGTTGCTGTAGTAGTAAGCGCCAGCGGTGGGAGAACCGGACGCCTTATCATAGTAGACAGTGCCGTTCTCGCCGGTGATGGTCGCCCGGGAATCCGCAGCGTTGCGGATCAGGGAGAAGGTAGCACGGGCAAAGACGGTGGTGTCGGGGTTGATGGCGGCGCGGTTGGGATCATAGGTCTCATCCACGTAAGGATTGCCGCCGAAGTAGTACATGCCGGAATCGCCAGCGTACTGGACGGTCAGGGCCTGATACTTGGTGGCGTTCTTGTTGTAGGCGTACATGTAAGGCACACGGGACTCGGTCTTGGCCTCATGATACTCCAGATAGCTGCCGATATCGAACATGGAGGGATCGGTCCAGCTGCCGTAGTAGCCCAGGACGGGGATGGAGTGGCTGTCGCCCTTGACACCCTCGGCGGAGGCAACCTCGTCGGCGTACACATAACCCTCGACATAGGTGCCGGCGTTGTCGCTGGCCTTGTCATACTTGTCCAGGCCCAGGACCTTGGCATTGACTTCCACATGGATGCTGCCGTTTGCGGGGATCTCCACGGTGCTCTTGTTCAGCTGCTGGAAGAACAGGTAAGCATCGTAGGTGTCGATGTTGCCGTCGTTGTCGAAGTCGGCGTTGTCCTTATTGGAGATGGAATCCAGGACGCCGGTGACATAGTCCAGGAGCGCCTGGCCGTCGGCCTTGGTGACCTTGCCGTCGCCATTGAAGTCGCAGTTGGCAAGACCCTCGGGAGCGGTCATCTCCACCATCTGGCCGTCCACGGTCCAGGTGACGTTGGAGGTCAGGTCGGTGGTCCAGGTGTCCTCGAAGTTCACCACGGAGCCGTCCTCGAACTGATTGGCGAAGACATTCTGGGTGAAGAAGTCGGCGCTGAGGTTGAAGGAGGTCGCAGCATCCTTCAGGTTGTAGATGGTGAAGCCGAAGCTGTACTCGCCGGTGCGGGCGGGATCGTCGCCCAGCTCCACCTTGACCTTACCGTCGGCGGCGCCGGCGTTGGCGTTCTTATCCATCTTGATGTAGGTGCCGGCGGAAACGGCAGCGCCCACATTGGCAAGGCCGGCGCCCTGCTGCATAACGGAATAGTAGCCATACTTGCCCTCGCCGTAATCCTGATACATGGGGACAGCGGTGGACATCAGCAGGGACTGAGCCAGAGCACGGGCGGTGAGGCCGGTCTTCTCCGTCAGCTTGTTGGCGCGGATGTACTGGGCCACCACAGCGGCCATACCGGCAACCTGGGGAGAGGCCATGGAGGTACCGGACATATTCTGGTAGCCGCCGCCATTCTGCAGGGAGTAGATATTGCCGCCAGGAGCGGTGATCTCGGGCTTCAGCTCCAGGGAGCCGGGAATGCCCCAGGAGGAGAAGTCGCTCATGGTGTAGTAATCAGCGGTCTGAACATTCACGCCGGGCTTGGCGCCCACGGTGAGCTTGCCCACATAGTAGGTCACGCCGTTGGCTTCCTTCTTCTCGGCATTGGCCTTGATGATCTGGCCGTCAGACATCAGCAGGGAGACGTAAGGAGCAGTGCCGGTGTAGCCGTCGGTGGACATATTGATGGTGCCCGCCGCGTTGTTGACCACGATGGTGCCGATGGCACCGGCGGCAACGGCGTTGTTGCCCTTGGCGGTGAAGTTGATTTCACCGCGGTTGCACATGGCAATGGCGCCCTTGAGCTCATCGCCCGCAGCGGCGAAGTCCTCGGGGTTACCGACGGCATCCACATAGACGAAGCGCTGCTCACCGGCCAGAGCGGTCATGGGCTGGATGGGAGCCTCGGAGGTGTCGTTGTAGAACATCTTGGTGCCGGCGAACTCAATATAGTTGCCGGTGGAGCCAACGTTATCCACGGAGGCGATGCCCAGAGAGTTGGTGTAGGAGCCGGGGCTGCCGTTGGTGGCCCAGCTGACGCTCTCGGCGTAGGGATAGGCATAGGGGGTGTTCTCGAACCAGTGGCCGGAGTTACCGGCGGACATGGCAACGACCATACCGCTGTTGACAACAGCCTCCAGGATGGCCTGGTACTTGGCGTCAGACTGGCGGGAATAGCCGGGGTTGCCGCTGCCCAGAGACAGGTTGGCAGAATCGCAGCCCAGGATCATGGCGTCCTCGATGGCTGCCATGTAATCGGAATCGTAAGCGCCGCCGCCCTTACCGAAGACCTTCATGGTGTACACCTGGGCATCAGGGGCAACACCCTGGGTCAGAGCGGTATCCAGAGCGGGAGCGAAGGAACCGTCGGCCTGCTCAATGTAGCGGTTGCCGGCGGCAATACCGGTGACGTGGGAGCCATGGTCACCCTGCTTGTCGTTGTCGTGGGTGACGTCCAGATCGGCGTCAATGTAGTTGAAGCCGAAGGGGATCTTGGCGCTGACATACAGGTCGGAGGCCTTCAGGTCGCCGTTCTTCTTGAGGGCGTTGAGCTTCTCCAGCTTGTCAGCGTAATCCGCAGCGGTGACGGGGGTGATGCCCAGGCCCTTGACAGCGTAGCTGTAGGCAGCGCCGTTGAGGGAGGGGTGATCGGTGTCAGCGCCGGTATCAATGATGGCCACCTTGGAGCCTGCGCCGGTGTAACCGTCAGCCCAGGCAACGCTGGAGCCGATCATGGAAGAGGAGGTAGCCATGTTGGGGTCGGTGGTCTCCGACTCCTTGACCACGCAAGGCTCATACTGCGTCTCGATCAGGACGGAATCAACACCCTTGATCTTCTCGATCTTCTCGATCTGGCCATACTGAACGTTGGCGGAGATGATGTTGGTGGCCAGGGTCAGATTCCAAACCACATCCAGAGACTGGCCGTCCAGGGCCTTCTTGGAGATGGTCTTGGCCATCTTATCCTGCTTGGATTCCAGCTTGTCGCGATACTTCATCGCCTTTTTGCTGCCAGAGGCGATGTCGGACGCGGAAAAGCCCTTGTCCAAGGTGGAGGGGTCGCTCAGCACGATGGAGACGCGGACCACGTCCGTGTCGGCATACTGCTGCTGGGCTTCTTCCTCAACAGCCGCGTTTTCCTTGATGGGCAACTTGATGTTGTCCACCTTTTCCCAGGTGATACCGTTGTTCTCGCCCTTGGTCGCAACGGAGCTGCTGCTCATGGCCCAGGTGGGGGTCACGAGACTCAGCGTCAGTACGAGGGCAAGCATCACGGCCATCGCCCGTTTGAGGGTATGCGCGTGTTTCATATGCGTACTCTCTCTTTCTCCGGTTTATACCGGTAAAGTTGGGTACTGGATCGGTTCGGGCCGCCGTGATGCCCTATCAGCCGGCCTGTCCGATACAGCTATGGTTACTATACCATGTTTCCTTGTCCAACGCAATGAAAAAGTCGTGTAATTTGCCACAAAATTTATAGAAATTTCGACAAATACAAAAATCGGCACTTTGTCTGCGATATAGCGACACATTGTGACTTTTTACACAAATCAAGATTTATGTATAAACCAAGTTGGTCATTTTAACGCATCAGTGTATTAAGCGTTACCGTATTAAACCGTTAAAAACAGCGCAGTTCATCGTTCACGTTGCTTTTGCGTCACCATTCATCGTTCAATTCGGTACAGTGTCTATTGCTGTCGGCAGAATTTTGCGCAGTAATAATTTATTTGCATGTTTTGGCGAGTCCGGATTGTGAACTATTTTTGTACAAAATGCCGGAAGCCCGGGGACCCCTGAAGGGGTTCCCGGGCTTCCGGTGATGCCGTCTCTCTGTCAGAGACAGGCGTTTATTCAGCGGGTGTGCTTTCTGCGGGGCAGGGCCACCACAGCGGCAGCCAGCAGAGCGGAGACGGTCAGCAGCAT
>UMHK01013670.1_pt1 | contig 12443 bp, 9 predicted proteins | sample 1965521 | NCBI WGS metagenome assembly UMHK01 (sample SAMEA4836097, study PRJEB28245) | human gut metagenome | biome: gut microbiome; material: fecal sample | place: Denmark | collected 2008
ACTGTGTTACAATATATTCCGATTGTAGAAGTTCTACCCAATGATTGAGCCTGTTTTCTGTTTTTTCGGGTTCGTTTACATCGTCGATAAGTAATCCTATGAATTTGCCGTTGATAAAGGCCGTCGATTTGTCGAATGTATAGTCTCCTGCTTCGAAAGCACCGTAAAATGTTGCTCCTGTTTTTTGTAGTCGATGGTAAATTGTGCCGACGGCATTGCAAAAGGTGTCGCTCATAGATTGGTCTCCGCAACCGAATAAAGCAATGGTTTTATCTTTGAGATCGAGGGTTTCGATTCCGTCGAGGAAGTCATACCAGTCGTCTTGAAGATCTCCGCTTCCCCATGTCGAAGAACCCAATAATAATAGGTCGTATTGTCCTATTTCCGAAGGTTTGCTTCGTGCGACATCGTGTATGTCTTCTTTTTTTACATGCATTAGTTCGGCTAATCGGTAGGCTACACTTTCTGTAATTCCGGTAGTTGAGCCGTAAAATATTCCTATTTTTTCCATAAGCATTTTGAATAATTTATATTTGAGTTTATGTTTTTGATTCGTCGTATATAGGCAGAATAGTTAAGACATCATTTTTTTAGACCTATGCGGTGTAGGAAAACGAAACGAATAAGAACACTGTTTTGTTCATAAAAGGAAGGATAACACCGTTAGAAAGAGCCGAATAGAAAAGATTTATTTTTCCATGAAAACTTTCATGAATTATACAAGGCTAAACCTATATATTTTTGTATTTTTGTAACCGAATTATATAGTGCGATGCTTTATGCTTGAAAATAAGAAAATTAAAACAGCTCTTGTCTCCGTTTTTCATAAAGATGGTTTAGACGAAATTTTGAAACTTTTACATGCCGAAGGAGTTAATTTTATCTCGACCGGTGGTACGCAATCTTTTATTGAGTCGTTGGGGATTCCTTGTGGTTCAGTAGAGAATCTGACCGGTTATCCGTCTATTTTGGGAGGACGGGTTAAGACTCTTCACCCCAAAGTGTTCGGTGGTATATTGAACCGTCGGGAAAATGAAGTCGATCAGCAACAAATCACTCAATATGAAATCCCTTCTATCGATTTGGTTATCGTGGATTTATATCCGTTCGAGGAAACCGTGGCTTCGGGTGCAGATGAGAGTGCTATTATCGAGAAGATAGATATAGGCGGTATCTCTTTGATAAGAGCGGCTGCTAAAAATTATAAAGATGTCGTTATCGTCGCATCGAAAGCTCAGTATGCTCCGTTGTTGGCTATGTTAAAGGAGAAGGGAGCCAGCTCTTCGTTGGAAGATCGTCGTTGGTTCGCCAAAGAGGCTTTTGCCGTATCTTCGGGATATGACAGTGCGATATTTAACTATTTCGACGGAGACGAGGCTTCGGCATTCCGCTATGCGGGAAATCATGCCAAGACTCTTCGATATGGTGAAAATCCTCATCAGAAAGGAGTCTTCTACGGTAATTTCGAGGAAATGTTCGATCAACTTCATGGAAAGGAAATTTCCTATAACAATTTATTGGACATAGATGCGGCGGTATCGTTGATTTCGGAGTTCGACGATACGACATTCGCTATATTGAAACATAATAATGCCTGCGGTTTGGCATCTCGGGAAACTTTGGTGGAAGCCTGGAAAGCTGCTTTGGCAGGAGATCCGGTTTCGGCATTCGGAGGGGTATTGATAACGAACCGCCCGATCGATAAAGAAACTGCCGAAGAGATGCATAAAATCTTTTTCGAAGTTTGTATCGCACCGGGCTATACGGCTGATGCGCTCGAAGTTCTTGAACAGAAAAAGAATCGTATCATTCTCGTGCAGAAACCGTTCAAAGCGTCGAATCGCCAATTCCGTTCGTTGCTGAACGGGGTGTTGGTACAAGATCGCGATTTGTATCGAGAAAAGCCCGAAGAGTTGAAGCAGGTTACCGAGAAAGCTGTTACCCCGGCTGAGGTGGAAGATTTGTTGTTTGCCAATAAAATTGTAAAACATAGTAAATCGAATGCGATCGTGTTGGCTAAAAACCGTCAGCTTTGTGCGAGCGGTATCGGTCAGACTTCGCGGGTAGATGCTTTGCGTCAAGCCATAGAGAAAGCTCGTTCGTTCGATTTCGATTTACAAGGGGCTGTAATGGCTTCGGATGCATTTTTCCCCTTTGCCGATTGCGTGGAAATAGCTCATGAGGCCGGGGTGACTGCTGTAATTCAACCGGGTGGATCGGTTCGTGACAACGATTCGGTGGAATATTGCGATAAAAACGGCATGGCTATGGTAATGACCGGTATACGGCATTTTAAGCACTAATATAAATTATTTAATCAATAACCGATATGGGATTATTTTCTTTCACACAAGAGATTGCCATAGACTTGGGCACAGCCAATACGGTGATTATCCACAACGATAAAATCGTGGTGGACGAACCTTCGGTGGTTGCGCTGGATAAACGTACGGACAAGTTGCTGGCGGTCGGTGAAAAAGCTCGTTTGATGCATGGTAAAACCCATGAAAATATACGCACGATCAGACCTTTGAGAGACGGTGTGATAGCCGACTTCTATGCTGCCGAGCAGATGATTAGAGGTATGGTAAAGATGGTTAGCTCCAAAAGTCATTGGTTCTCGCCTTCTTTGCGTATGGTAATAGGTATTCCGTCGGGAAGTACCGAGGTTGAAATTCGTGCGGTGCGCGACTCTTCGGAGCATGCCGGAGGACGAGATGTATATATGATTTATGAGCCTATGGCTGCCGCGATAGGTATAGGACTTGACGTTCAGGCTCCCGAGGGAAATATGATTGTGGATATCGGTGGTGGTACGACCGAAATTGCCGTTATTTCGTTGGGTGGTATCGTGTCGAACAATTCGATACGGGTAGCCGGTGACGATTTGACGAACGACATACAAGAGTATATGGGGCGTCAGCATAATGTGAAAGTGGGAGAACGTACGGCCGAATTGATCAAAATCAATGTGGGTTCGGCTTTGACCGAATTGGATAATCCTCCCGAAGATTATGTCGTACATGGTCCGAATCGTATGACGGCGTTGCCTATGGAAGTCCCCATTTCTTACCAAGAGATAGCTCATTGTATCGAGAAGTCTATCTCGAAAATCGAGGCTGCCGTGTTGAATGCATTGGAACATACACCTCCTGAATTGTATGCCGATATTGTGCGTAACGGTATTTGGTTGGCCGGTGGAGGCGCTTTATTGAGAGGATTGGATAAACGGTTGACCGATAAGATAGGAATACCGTTCCACATCGCCGAAGATCCGTTACATGCCGTTGCGAAAGGTACAGGCGTCGCATTGAAAAATATCGACCAGTTCTCCTTCCTCATTCGGTAACAGAAAAGATACATCGACAGACTTTGTCGTTTTTTAGAATAGACGAGTTACAAAAGTGAAAAAAAAACTTTTGTAACTCGTTGTGGTAGAATTAATAAGAAAATGCGCAACTTAATCAATTTTTTATTGAGGCATAGCTCATGGATAGTTCTTGCTATTTATGTAGCGATAAGTTGCGTGTTGTTGTTTGGACGAAACCCTTATCAGCGCAGTATTTATCTCTCGTCGGCCAATCAAGTGGCAGCGGCCGTTTATGATTTGCAATCGGAAGTAACTTCATATTTTGGATTAAGAGAAGTAAACAGGGATTTGCAATTACGAAACGGAGAGTTGGAGATGGAGGTAATAAATCTGAAAGAACAACTGAATCGTTATAGATCTTCTGTGGGAAAAGATACGATTCCCTTCGATTCCGTACTTCATGATTATGATTTTGCAGTGGCTCGTGTCGTGAATAACAGTGTAGCGCAAATAAACAATTATATAACGATTGACAAGGGGCGAGCCGAAGGTATAGAGCCGGAGATGGGAGTGGTCGATCAGAACGGTGTCGTAGGTATTATCAATGTTGTGGGCGAACATCATTCCGTGGCCATATCGGTTCTTAACCCTAAGTTGCGTCTCAGTTGCAAGGTAAAAGGCAGCGACTATTTCGGGTCTTTGGTTTGGGATGCGGTGAGTCCTCGTTACGCCGTATTAGAGGAGATGCCTCGGCATGTGGAGTTCGCTCCGGGAGATACGATTGTCACGAGCGGCTATTCGTCTGTGTTTCCAGAAGGAATTATGGTGGGTATAATCAGCGATTATAAAAAGCAGCGTGACGATAATTTCTATACATTGCGTGTGGAGCTAAGTTCCGATTTTAGTGGCTTAGGGTATGTGCGCATTATATCGAACCGACAAAAGGAAGAACAGGATAAACTTGAAAAGGAGGCTCGATATGAATAGTTGGTTACGATATTTTTTCTTGTTTATTGTAGTCGTATTCTTGCAGGTTACGATAGGGAATAGTATACATTTATTGGGAGTTGCCATTCCTTTTCTTTATATTTATTTTATAATCAGGTTACCTCTATCGCTCTCGGTTAATTGGACTTTAACGCTTGCTTTTATTCTTGGGTTGGTAATCGACATATTCAGCAATACGCCGGGTATGAATGCTTTGGCTTGTACCGTCGTTGCCTTTTTGAGAAAACCGATATTGAATCTTTATACGCCGAGGGGTGAGGATTATAGCGAATCGGAGCCCTCTATACGCAATTTCGGAATGTCTTTGTTCGTGCGCTACGTGCTTACATTTTCACTTTGTTTCTGTACCCTCCTTTTCGTAATAGAGTCTTTTAGCTTTTTCGATATAGGAAGATTGGTTTTGCGTGTTTTAGCCAGTACTATATTGACATTTCTTGTGATATTGGGAATGGACAGTTTAACGAAATCGGGACGTGAGAAAAGACTATAAATTAGAGAGGCGTAAATATGTGATAGGCGGCATCGTGTTGGTGATTGCTTGCATATATGTCGTGCGATTGTTTTCTTTACAAGTGTTGAACGACGACTATAAGCAACACGCCGATGGAAACGCTTTCTTGAAAAAAACACAATATCCTTCTCGTGGCCTTATTTATGACCGCAATGGAAAGTTATTGGTTTTTAATCAACCGGCATACGATGTAATGATGATTGTACGAGAGGTTCGCCCTTTCGATACACTTGATTTTTGCCGGACTGTGGGGATTACGAAGGAACAATTCGATAAGCGCATGGCGGATATGAAAAATCGGAGGTTGAATCCCGGTTATTCGTCATATACGCCTCAGACATTTATGACCCAGTTGTCTGCGCAAGATTATGGACGGTTACAAGAGAAACTATATCGTTTCCCTGGTTTTTTCATTCAAAACCGTATGCTCAGGGAGTATGCTTACCCTGTGGCTGCGAATGTATTGGGGAATATTCGGGAAGTGTCTCCCGGAGATATAGAGAAAGACAGTTATTATACTCGGGGAGATTACACCGGAGATTTGGGGATAGAGCGCTCTTACGAAAATATTTTACGTGGAGAAAAGGGGGTGGAGATTTTACTGCGTGATGCTCATGGCCGTGTTAAAGGAAGATATGAAGATGGGCGTTATGATGTAGCACCTGTTTCGGGGAAAAATCTGAATTTGTCGTTGGATATCGAGTTGCAGGCCTATGGTGAGAAGTTAATGCAGAACAAGATTGGGGCTATCGTTGCTATCGAGCCGTCTACGGGAGAGATATTGGCGATGGTTTCGAGTCCCACTTACGATCCCTCCATGCTGGTTGGCAGGGAGAGAGGTAGAAATTATTTGAAACTGAATAGAGACCGGTACAAACCTTTGTTCGATAGAGCTTTGATGGCCGCATACCCGCCGGGATCGACATTTAAGCCTACACAGGGACTTATTTTCTTGAACGAAGGGATCATCACCGAGCATACTCTTTATCCCTGTTATCATGGGTTTGTGTCGGGACGGTTAAAAGTCGGCTGTCATGGGCATGCATCACCCTTATCGTTACTTCCGGCTTTGCAAACTTCGTGTAATGCGTTTTTCTGTTACGGATTGCGTTCGATGGTCGATAATCGGAAAAAATATCAATCGCCGGCGAAGGCGTTCAATGTTTGGAAAGATTATTTGGTATCGATGGGGTATGGATATCGTTTAGGGGTGGATTTACCGGGTGAGAGTCGAGGCTTTATTCCCAACAGTAATTATTACAACAAGGTATATGGCGAGAATCGATGGAGCGCATTGACGATTATATCTGTCGCGATTGGACAAGGAGAGGTCTTGGCGACCCCGTTGCAGATAGCCAATTTGTCGGCGACGATTGCCAATAGGGGGTATTTTTACACTCCGCATTTGGTTCGGGAGATACAAGATACGGTTATCTCCCCGGAGTTTACTACACCTAAACATACTATGGTCGATTCTCACTATTACGATTATGTCGTAGAGGGTATGCGCATGGCTGTAACCGGCGGGACTTGCCGTATAGGTGCTATACCGGGTATAGAGGTGTGCGGAAAGACGGGAACGGCACAGAATCCTCATGGAAAAGACCACTCGGCTTTTATGGGATTTGCTCCGATGGACAACCCCAAAATAGCTATTGCCGTTTATGTGGAGAATGCAGGATTCGGAGCTACGTATGGTGTACCTATCGGAAGTCTGATGATGGAGATGTATCTGAACCGGAAGATTGCACCGGAGCGGAAATACTTGGAAGAACGTATGTTGCAATCTAACACAATCATATACAGTGGGGTCAAAAAGCATTAATATATGGCGGTCTATCGACTGGATGACGGTAATCCTTTATCTGATTCTCGTTCTTTGCGGTTGGATAAGCATTTATGCCGCCAGTTACGATTTCGATAATGCCAGTATATTCGACTTTGCCGAGCGGTCGGGAAAACAGTTGATATGGATAGGTTTGTCGCTCGTATTGGCTTTTATGATTTTAATGGTGGATTTCCGGGTTTATGAAACTTATGCTTATCTATTCTACGGGATTATCATACTTTTGCTTATCGCCACCATATTTTTAGCCCCCGATATAAAAGGGTCCCGTTCGTGGTTGGTGTTGGGGCCTATCAGTTTACAACCGGCCGAGTTCGCTAAGTTTGCCACGGCTCTTGCTTTGGCCCGGTCTTTCGGGACGTATGGGTTTTCTTTGAAAAACAGACGGGATTTATTCCGTGCGGTTTTTATCATATTGTTGCCTATTGTTTTGATTATCGCTCAAAAGGAGACCGGTTCGGCGTTGGTTTTCGCATCGTTGATATTTGTTCTGTATCGGGAAGGATTATCGGGATTGTTCCTTTTCTATGGCCTTTGCGCCGTGGTCTATTTTGTGGTTGCCGTCAAATATTCGAGTGTATTATGGGGGGAGATTCCTGCCGGAGAAGTGTTGGTTTTCGTACTTATTCTTTTGGTGGTGGTCGGAATGTTGTTATTCTATCAGAGAAACAGTCGTGCGGCTCGTTATTTGATGCTTGGTTATTTGGCGGTAGGAGCGGTATGTGGCATTTTGATGTATTTCGATGTACCGGTTAATCTCTTGTATGTTTGTATGGGAACTACGGCCGCCGTCGTCGTTTATCTGGTGCTTCTTTACTTCTCGACTCGTTCGTTGAGGATTCTTACTATCTTGGCAACGGCCATCGTATCGGTCGTTTTCCTGTTTTCTGTGGATTATGCCTTTAATGAAGTGTTGGAGTCTCATCAGCAGAAACGGATTAAAGTGACACTGGGTATGGAGGAGGACTTGCGCGGTGCAGGATATAATGTGAACCAGTCGAAAATCGCCATCGGTTCGGGGGGCTTTTGGGGAAAAGGTTTTCTGAATGGGACTCAAACGAAATTGAAATATGTGCCGGAGCAAGATACCGACTTTATCTTTTGTACCATTGGAGAGGAGGAGGGCTTTTGGGGAGCCGTGGGTGTGATTGTCCTTTTCGTCACGCTCATATTCAGACTTCTAGCTATCGGAGAACGGCAGCATTCTGCTTTTGGAAGGGTATATGCTTATTGTGTGGTCTCGATATTGTTTTTTCATTTGGCTGTGAATATCGGTATGGTCATAGGATTGTGTCCTGTTATCGGTATACCTTTGCCTTTTTTCAGTTATGGGGGGTCGTCGCTGTGGGGATTTACCATTTTGTTGTTCGTTTTGTTGCGGATAGATGCTTCGCGAGCCGAAAGGCATTAAACCTGCTCCCTCTATATCGCAGTGTGATACCCCGCCATGCTACGGGACAGGTAGGGGGAGAGGGTGATACTTGATTTTGTTACTGTCACTGTCGATATTTTTCTAACCCCTCCGTCCTTCGGACACCTCCCCTATATTTTGCAGTGCAAAACACAGAGGAGGAGTTTAAGAGTAACCCTCCGTTCATTGCAGATTCAATAATCTCGTTCTACTGTTTCTGTTTTAACCCCCTCGCCCTACGGGCACTCCCCCTATATTCCCTTACGGAAACACAGGGGGAGAGGGTGAGATGTATTCCGCTTTCGCCCTTGCTCCGATTTTATGAGCCTTGCTTCACCATGCTACGGGGCACGGCAGGGGGAGAGGGTGATACTTGATTTTGTTATTGCCACTGTCGATATTTTTCTAACCCCTCCGTCCTTCGGACACCTCCCCTATATTTTGCAGTGCAAAACACAGAGGAGGAGTTTAAGAGTAACCCTCCGTTCATTGCAGATTTAATAATTTTGTTCTACAGTTCCTCGTTTTGTTCTTGTGCCGTGCGTTTGAATTTCTATATCGAATGAAAAAATAGGCTGTTTTCCGCAACCTTACAGGTCAGATGATTTGATTACGAATGTATAGGACGCAAGTGACTATTTCACCGTTTCTTTTCTTTATCGTGTATTCTGTCTTGCCGTTGAGACCTAACCCTTTTCGCTGTTCCTCCCAAGTTATTTCTTTAACGGGCCGGTCGTTTATAGCTATAATTATGTCTCCGATTTCAATACCGACCTGTTCCGCAATTCCACCTTTATAAAGTCCGTTGATAATCCAACCTTCGCAAATGTCCGTACGGTCGATAACGGCCATATGCGTGACGGAAGATCGGGAATAGGAGCCTTCATTATCGTTTCGTTTTACCCATACGGAGGAATGAACGGGATCCAAGATAATGTCGTAGAGCGACCAGATTTCATTGCCGATGATGCCCACATAGGGCCTGCCCGATGATAATGCTCCTTTCTTATTGAGGGAGCAGTCTATTACAAGATTTTCGAGCGTATCGACCATACAGAATTTTTCGGCTCTTAATTCAAATTCCTCGGAACCTCCTCCTATTCCCCCGGCCTGTGTCTCGAAGTAGGCTTTGCGTACGCCGGCAAGGTTTAACGCAGATGTCGTTTCATTTGAAAGAGAGATTATGGAGCCACTCCCTAAATCCATTCTAAACCAGCCTTCCACCGTATTTGCGGAATCGATTTGCAGATTGGCTTTCACATCGATGCGGTTGTCTTTGAATCGAGCTTCGAGTTTGTGGTAACGGTCAAGCGAGTCGGCCGAAAGCGGTTCTTTTAATTGCTTGATGTAGCTTTCACTGAAATTAATCTCCAAAGGCGTATTTAACAGGTGGGTATTGCCCAGCAAGCCATCGGTGTGCTTTCCAAGAATATCACGCAATTTAATGACTGGGGTTATCTTGTTTTGATAATCTAATTCTCCACAGTGGATTTTAACAGGTTCGATGAAGATGTCGACGGATTGGGGCTCGTTGTTACCTGCACCTCCCATTCTTGCTATTCCTTTTTTCCCGAAAGCATTTTGCAGATTATTCAGTTTCAAATAATCTTCATCGAGGTATAGAAAGTCGGCGCCCGTATCGTAGATAATAGTGACGGGAATGGTGTCGTTCAGCCTTACTTGAAGATATAAATGACTGTCAAAGATAAATGGTATAGTTCCGCCGGGAATACTGGCATGACTTTTCGAGGCGAATAGAGCCGGAAAAAGACCGATAAAGCAAAGTAATTTTTTCATAAGCGGAAAGGGGGTATATTGTGCAAAAGTTATGTACAGTTCGAGGGGAAAACCCCGTTCGTTCGAGTTTTCCCCTCGAACCGTATCGTATTTTCAGAGATAAATCTATTGGCTCGGCATTCCCGTTATATCAACTTAAAGACTACGGGCAGTGTATATTTCACATTTACTTTTTGTCCGTCTTGTTCACCCGGTTTCCAGTCGGGGAGTGCCGAGACGATGTCCAACGCAGCTTGGTCAAGTTCCGAGGTTACGCCTCTAATGACTTCGGGGCTCGATACTTTCCCGGTTTTATCGATAACGAATTGTACGATTACCCGACCTTCGGTTTGTTCGTCGATAGCTTTTTGCGGATATTTGAGGTTGCCTTTGATGAAAGAGAGCAACGCTTCGGTTCCGCCGGGAAATTCGGGCATGACTTCTACGGCATCGTATGTTTTACCAAGCGTGTCGGGGACTTCGATTGCGACCGGGGTTGCCGTTTTGTTTTCCGATACTGATTGTTCCGACAGACTCGTTTTGTCCGAGGTATTGGAGCTACAAGCTCCGAGCAAACCCATTAAGATGATAATCATCGAGGATAATAATGTCTTTTTCATGTGTCTAAATTTTTTAAGTGAATATATCAGGTTAATTTGAAAACGATGGGAAGGGTGAACCGTACACTTACGGGTTGTCCGTCTTGCTGTCCCGGTTTCCAACGGGGTAGTTTGTTAATAACATCTATGGCGGCTTGGTCGAGATTTTTGTTTATGCCTTTGAGAATTGTGGGATCGGATATTTCTCCATTGCTGTTTACGACAAATCGTATGATTACCCGTCCTTCGGTTTGTTCGTCGATAGCTTTTTGCGGGTATTCGAGATTGTCTTTGATAAAAGAGAGCAACGCTTCGGTTCCGCCGGGAAATTCGGGCATGATTTCCGCGACTTCGAGGGGAGTTTCCGATGTTTCGGAAGCGGTTGTCGAGCTATCTTTCGTTTGAACTTCCGAGGGTTTGGGGAATACTTTTTCAATTTCGGATTGAAGCGGTTGTTGGTCTGTACAGCATTGGTTGGCAGTTACGATAGCCAAGAAAAGGGGTAGTATCAGCAGATATTTGAATACAGATGTCGTTTGTGATCGCTTCCGGTTAATCATGCGAATGCGGGTTTTCAAAAAAGAGTAATTGAACGGTATTGCGGAAGGGAGTTCGTTATTCGATTGTGAAATGTCGAGTAACAGGTATTGGTATGTCTTTTTTTCTTGTTCGTCGGGAATCGCAGCCTCGTCGGCCATATATTCGAGATTCAGTCTGATTTCTTTCAGCAATAACCAGCTTAACGGATTTATCCAACATAATGCTGCCATACTTTCGCCTAATAGGACATCTATGGTATGTAATTGTCGTATGTGTGTATTTTCGTGTCGGAGTATTCTTGTGAGCGTGTTTTTATTTTGCAAAATGGAATGAGGAAGAAATATCCATCGGAAGAAGGAACAGGGTTGTATGTTTTCGTCGCAGACGATTATATGGCTCTCCCCGATGATACGGAGCTTTCCATTTGCCCGCAGTTTTATTATCGAAGCTATTCTCAAAAACATGCGTAACAAGAATAGCGAGCATATTCCTCCGTATAGATAAGCTATCAACGGGTATATGTCAAAGGCTTTCTGGGGGACTGTTTCTCCCATGCTGTAAAGTACTTCTGGAAGTGTAATTTGCAGATGGGCCGAAATAATAGGGTCGATGTCGGGAATGTCGTACCACGGGTAGGTCGTGGAGAATAACACGATACTGATGAGTATGAGCCTTCTTAACCCGAAAAATGTATTTTGCGAGAATAGAACTTTATAGCATAAATATAATAGACTTAGTGCTATGTTTATTTGTAGTAGATATAGTAAGAAAGCCATGTTTTCAGTTTTTTATGGGTTAGCTTTTACCTCGTTCAATCATTTCGATGATTTGCCGCAAATCTTCTTCCGAGAGTTTTTGTTCGTGGGCGAAGAATGTGACCATCTCTTTATAGGAATTTGAAAAATAGCTTTTTACGATTCCCGATAAGAATTTTTTCTTATATTCGGTTTGGGTTATTCGTGGAATATATAAATAGGTATTGCCTATTTTCTCGCTCGACAGAAATCCTTTTTTCTCCAAATTTTTGACAATCGAAGCGACTGTCGTGTAGGGCGGTTGCGGTTCGGGCAGCTGTTCTAGGAAATCTTTGATAATGCCTCTTTTCTTTTTCCAGATGACGAGCATTATTTCTTCTTCTTGATGTGTCAGTTTTTCCATGTGTTATTATTACGATTGTTTCGCAAATCTACGAAATTTTCGTAGATTTGAAATAGAGTGTGTCGAATATTTGAAAGTATGTTTTATTTTTTTAACTTATTAGGCTGGTGAGAGAGCCGATCGGATTTTATTGAAGGGGTTTATAAAACTTTTCTCTCCTATTTACATCGGATCGGTGGCGAAAGGTAGTTCCCATTGTTTTACTCATCGGAACGGATTGTGTGGGTCCACCCTCCACCTGTCGGATTTATTCTCTTCTGTTGCAATCGAAAGAGGATCGATGG
>UMHK01092212.1_pt1 | contig 12345 bp, 6 predicted proteins | sample 1965521 | NCBI WGS metagenome assembly UMHK01 (sample SAMEA4836097, study PRJEB28245) | human gut metagenome | biome: gut microbiome; material: fecal sample | place: Denmark | collected 2008
ACCCCTTCTTTTTTAGATATCTAAGATAATCTGGCAACAGCCAAAGACAGCTCCCAACGAGAGAAGCCATCCTATATTTGTGGCCTTAGAGCAAGGATTGAATGCGAGTATGTAAGCGAACATTCAACCCGTAGTGATAGAGTCACAAATATAGGATGGCTTCTCTCGTTGGGAGCGTCTCCCCTGCCTGCGGCAACCCAGAGCTTAATAAGAAATTACCGTAGTATTCGTTGGCATATATTTCCAAATATAATATGCATCGGAGTCCATCAGACGCACACATCCATTAGATGCTGGTTTACCAATTGTAGCATCTGCATACACCGTGCTTGCAATTGGAAATTTATGATGATTCTGGCTACTGCCGGATGGGTAACGGTGTACTCTGGTGTGGAAAGAGTTTCTTCCACAATAATGAGTTATGTATTCTTCATAAGTATTAACATAATACCAGCCATTTTCCTTCTGACCAATGCGGAAAGTTCCATGGGGAGAACGGGTATTATAGTTTCCGGAGGCGCAAGGGAACGATTTAATTAATTTCCAATTGTTCTTTCGACCCTGAAAAATGCTGACTTCCTGTGTATAATGACTGACCCAGATTAAATAGCTGGTTTTGCTGGAATACTTTTTAACATAAGCAAGTTTTTGAGCAGTAGAATATTTGGATGTTGTGTAGTTGCATTTGAAAGCGCGAAGACTTCCTGTAGTGAGGTAGTAGGTCTTTCCTTTATAGAGAATCTCGCTTCTCTTATATTTGGTATTACGTCCGATTAAATCAACGGTTACACCGCTGCTTAATGTTTTAACAACTTTTTTAGAAGTCCAGGAACGGTAAAGAGAAACTCTCTTGGTTGTCTTGCAGAAGTAAGTCATCGTTCTTATTGTTTTTAATGGTGAAAGTAAAGTGTTAGGGGTACAGCTTACAGTAGCTCCTGTTGAAGAAGTATAATTCTTTCCATTAATCGTTGTGTAAGGTTTTACCATAAAAGTAATACTTGAAGCGCCGCTTGCAATGGAAGTCTGATAAGTGGAGCGGGTGGTGTTTGCTAAAAGAGTGTAGCGGCTGCCCTTTTTTTTATATACACTGTAACCGCTTGCGTTATAAAGTGTGTTCCATTTTAAGTTGAGACGGCTATTGCTTGCGTAGACAGATAATCCAGTTACATTCTGTGAAATGGTTACGGGAATCGTAGCAGAGAGCTTTCTGGAAACTGTTTTTGCGTTAGGAGCGAATGCTTTTACAGTAAATGTGTAGGTCTGGCCTTCATTTAACTGATTAAATGTATAAGTTCCGGCTTTTTTAAACTTAACAGAACGTCCATCGGAACAAAAGAGTTTATATTTATTAGCTCCAGTGACGGCTTTCCATGTGATTTGTGCACTTTTATATCCTGGTGTAACAGTAAAATAAGGTGCTTTCAGTGAGACGGCTTCGGTTGAACTGGTTGTGCTCTGGCTTTTGACCGTTGTCTGACTTGCATTCAGAGAAACTGCCGGATAAGTGCAAAGCCCGAAGAATAAAAGGGCTGAAGCGACAGAAAGACAGAGTTTATTTGTTATTTTCATGAAAAATCTCCTCTCTCATAGTATTAATGGTCATTGATAATTTACTATCTGACTAATATAACAAATCCTGCTACCAGAAGTCAAGGAGATGGATTTACTATTTAATTCAAACAAAATTCAGCCAAAGCCCTCTGTTTCCATCCCCGAATCTCTCCAACCACTATTTTAATTCAACTAAAAACAGCCAAAGACAGCCCCGGAAGAGAAACGCTATCCTATATTTGTGGCCTTAGAGCAAGGATTGAATGGGAGCCAGTAAGCGAACATTCAACCCGCAGTGATAGAGTCACAAATATAGGATAGCGTTTCTCTTCCGGGGCGTCTGTCTCTTAACGAATTAAACTAGCCAAAAATTCTGGGAGAATACTTTCTGGTACTTCCATTTCTCCCTGTCCTTTAAATAAGGAAATATGTGGTTTGTTCTGACCGTGGAAGTCTGTTCCGCCTGTTTTAAGAAGACCCCACTGTTTGGCAAGACCAGCAACATATTCCTGTTCAACAGGAGTGTAAGTGTTATAGTAAGCTTCAATTCCAACAAGGCCGGCTTCTTTTAATTCGCGGACCAGAGTTTCTTTTTGGGCGGAATCTAACTTTTTATAGAACATAAGGTGTGCAAGAACAGGGACACCGCCACTGTTTTTGATTAGTTCGATTGCTTCCTGCGGAGTAGGCATGATACGTTCCACATAGCAGCATCTTCCCTCTGCAAGATATTTATCAAATGCTTCTTGAACAGAAGAAACATATTTCTTTTTCATAAGAAGCTTTGCGATATGTGGGCGGGCGATTGTTTCGCCTGGCTTATCTGGTTTGATTTCGTCCATGGAAATCTTAAAGCCCTGTTCCTGAAGTTTCTCAATAATTTTTGCATTACGTCCGTCACGGCTTTCACGACAAACGGCAAGGCGTTCTAAGAGAGCCTTATTTTTTGTGTCGATGTTATAGCCAAGAACATGAATTTCTACTCCGTGATAGTCTGTAGAAATCTCTACACCAGAGATGGCAGTAAGTCGTTCTTTATGTTTGGCAGCAGCTTTCTGAAATTCTTCTGTGCCAGCAACTGTATCGTGATCGGTAAGAGCAATTACAACAGGATTTTTATCACCAGCAAGTTTTAGGGCATCATTTATAATTTCTGTTGGGGAAAATGTACCATCAGAAGCAGTAGAATGAATATGTAAATCAATATAAGTTTTCAAAATGTACTCCTTTCATGCAATAATCAATCAAGTATCTATAATATTCTATATTTAGTATCGCAGAATTAGTTAAAAAAATCAATGTCTATGACAATTATTTATATGAATTGAAAGAAAGTGATGGAAAATGTGTAATAATGCAATACTTGTTTGTAATAATTGCATAAAGGTGTTAGAATATCTTTATTGAAAATGAGAAGCTAAACAGGCAGACAGAACATGTAACGGAGGTTAATCTATAATGGAAGATATGATGAAAGCGTTGTTGGATGTGGTGAGAGCACAGCACACTGCAACAGAAGGAAGCGAAGAAAGACCATTTGATATTAATGATATTATTGATATGGCGCTGAATATTACCGGGAGACCAGAAGAACCAGAGGAACAGCAGGAACTTTCTGATACGATTCAGAAGCTGGCAGAATCTCTGGCACCAGATATTTTCCCACCGAAGACATTTGAGGAGATGGATGATTCCGAGCAGGCAGCTTCTGCAGTGAATATGATAGAGGAACGGTTAAGAAATGGTGGCAGAAGAAGAGAGACAGCAGCCCCACAGTCACAACAGGAAATGACTCCACAGCAGAATAGTTTACAGATGCAGAGTGAGTCACATGAGGAGAATCCTTTTGCACAGGTAATGGAGAATGAAAATGCGAATATTCAGCAACAGTCAGAAACTGCAGATGGATATGGAAATATGGCATCCACAGATTATGGTAATGGCAGTTCTTACGATATGTTTGGACAAGACGATGTAAATCATCAGGAAGCGGCGAATCTTAATGATTTGATCTATAATAATTTTATGCAGATGATGGGATTAAATGATCCTAAGGTAGAATATCCATTTGACCGTTCTCAGATTCGATATGGAAGGGAAAAGACAGCGACGGAAATGCTTGCAGAAGATGAGGCCAACAAGGCAGAAGAGAGAGCATTAGAAGAGCAGAGAAGAAGGCCAGTTTCAGCCTGGGAACTTGCACAGTCAGCTGTGGATAAGGATGAGGAAGCACATCAGAAAGAGGAATATGAACCTAAAGAGATGAAGATGCCAGAAACCAAATCAGCTTCTCAGTTAGCCGCAGAAGCAATCGCGAAGGCCAAAGAAGAGGATCAGATGAAGCTTGAGGCAGAAAAGAGAGCAGAACGTCTTATGGAAGAGGCAAGAAAGCGCGGAAAAGATCCGATGGAATTTGCACTTCATCAGCAGGAAATTTTAAATTATATGGAAAAGAACAGTGATGAACTCGTTTCTTTTGAAGATTATGAAGATTTATCACCAGAGGAAAAATTAGAGATAGAGAAAGAACTTTATCGGGAAAAACAGATTGAAGCGGGAGTGGCTCCAGAAGATATCAGTGATGAGTTACCAGATGAGATTCTGGAACAGTCTGGAATCGCACCAGATCAGACAGCAGGAGAGCAGAATAGTCAGGAGTCTGCCGGACAGGGAGATGGAACAACAGCACAGCAAACCAGCCAATCACAGGGAATGCCGGCATTTTCAGATGATATGCTTCGTATGATTAGTCAGGAAGTAGTACAGGAAAATGCAGAGATGATTCTGGCTGAAGATGCCAATGCAGACTTAGGATTAATTAACGAGACGATTTTCGAAAACTTGAAAAATCTAATGAGTCAGACTGGCGGAGCTGTGACGCAGGAAGATATGGAATCTTTGATCGGAGAAGTTATTTCCAGAAATACGTCTTCTGACTCAGAAGAAAAACAAGAAACTTTGGCGCAGACGGAAACAGGTACTACAGCTGAAACGGCACCGATGGCATTTGAAGGCGAAAGTGCAGGCAGTGCTGTTGGAAGTGGAATGGCAGGAACGAGGGAACCAGCAGTGGAAAGTTCACAGTCAGAATCACAGAGCCAGCCAATGTCAGCGGTAGAACTTGCCCGGGCAGCACAGCAGGCAGCTAAGCCAGAGCCACAGGAAGCCAGAGAAACAAAGTCAGCAGTAGAACTTGCAAAAGAGGCACAAGAAAACGCAGTACAGAAGAAGGCTGAACCAATATCGGAGACAGAGGAAGAACTGAGCGAGGATGATTTAAACTTTGATGAATTAGATTTAGAAGAGGAGTCCGAAGAAAGTCAAAGTCCTTCCATTGAAGAATTAAAGGCACAGCTTAAGGCAGCGGAAGAAGCATTGGCAGCAGAGCAGTTAAAAGCGGCACAGAAAGCCGGGAAAGCAGAGGAAGAGAAGAAATCAGAAGAAATTCCGAAAGAGGAAGAAGCAACAGAACAGCCGATGGAAGAGAGTGCATCAACAGCCGGGGAACAGACAGCAACAGAAGAAAGTTCTGAGATAACCCCTGCGCCGACAGCAGAAGAAGTACAAGAACAGCCTGAGTATTCTGAAGTTTCAGAAAAAGAAGCGGAAGAATTTGAATATGTTGATCCGGGCGAATTAGTTCTTGGAGACCACACACAGGCAGAGATAGATGAAGCTTTGGATAATCTGGCATCTCTTGGCCTGGAGGGTGAAGTCTATGAGCGTGCAAAAAGAATGCTCTTACTGGAACTTGCCGGTTCAGAAGTAGCACTTGATGCATGGCTTGAAGAACAAGAAAATGGCAAGAAGAAAAAGGCAGCGGTATCCGCGTTAGATACAGAAGAAGATGCTCTTGATGATTTAGAGGATTTAGATGAAGATGACCTTGAGCGAGAATTAGAACTTGCTATGGATGAAGACTTTATTGAGGAAGATTTAGAAGAACCTGCAAATGAAGAAACTTTAGAAGAAAGCAGTCAGGACAAATCTGAAGAAACAGAAAAAGAGGCAGTTTCTGAGGAGAATTTAGAAGAAAACTCTGTAGAAAAAACGGAGGACGAATCTGATAAGACGGAAGGTGCCGAAGATGTATCAGAACAGCCAGAAAGTATTTTAAAAGAAGCTTCTGAGGAAGAAATAAGCAGTGAAGAGGAAAACTCTGAGGAAGAAGAGGGAGAGACCTCAGAGGCAGCTCAGGAAGAAGCAGCAAATAAGGAATACTTTGAGACAGAAGAGAAAGAGGCAGCAAATAGAGAGTACTCTGAGACAGAAGAGAAAGAGACAGCAAATAGTGAGTACTCTGAGACAGAAGAGAAAGAGACAGCAAATAGTGAGTGCTCTGAGACAGAGGAAAAAGAGACAGCAAATAGAGAATACTCTGAGACAGAAGAGAAAGAGGCAACAAATAGTGAGTGCTCTGAGACAGAGGAAAAAGAGATAGCAAATAAGGGCGTTTCTAAGAAAACAGAGAAAGAAGCAGAATACAAGGAAGCAGAATACATTTCTGAATCAGAAGACACAATTCAGGTAGAAAAAACAAGACCGGAAAAGGAAGAGAGGACATCTTCACAGACGAAGAAGCCTGCACACAGTGAGAGAACATCACATTCCAGAAAACACAAGAATATTGTAAAACGTAAGGAAAAAACAGCTCCAGAAAAAGAAGAAAGAGAATTTAGCGCAGTAGTTCTAACAGGAAAGAATGTCGAAGAAAAAGAATTCCAGGTAAGTGTCCGCAATCCATTTGTTCTCAAAAACTCTGCAAGCTTTATGGATAAATTTGAAGAGTATATTGTAGATACACAGGAAAACAGAAAGTTAAGCACAGGATTCAAACGTTTAGATGCAATGCTCCGCTATGGCCTTCATAAAGGAAGTTACTTTGTAGATGCTACACCTCAGTATTTAAAGAACGGATTTATGCAGCAGATAGCCGACCGGGCAGCAGAAAGCGGTGTAGATGTACTTTATATTTCAACAGAGCTTACCCGCTATGACCTTATGGTAGATACTATCTCTCGTCTCAGCTATGAAATGAATAAAAAAGATGAAGAAAAAGCAGTATCCTCTATGGCAATCATGACAGGAGAAAAAGGCGCAGATATTCGTTCTTTAAAAGATGAATTGAATTGGTACAGAGGACGGATCAGTGAACATCTTTTTGTACTTGATCAGGAAGCAGTGTCTGAATATGTAGAAAATATGGAGGATGCCTCCGCAGGAGATATATTAGCAGAACTTATTCGTTCCATCGTAACAGAGGGAGCACATAAGCCAGTGGTATTTATTGATAATATTGAAAATATACTCTCAGTAGAAGATTCTGAAGATATGAAACCGCTCATGGATGGGATCCGTAAACTTGCAAAAGAACTGGGAATTCCGATTATTATGTCCTACGGATATGCACCAGCAGAAAGTGAAAATGAGCTTGACCCAGATGAAATCGAATATCACAAATCATTAGGAAATATGTGTGATGTATATCTTGAACTCAAATATGCAGATATGATAACAGAGGATTACGAAGAATTAACAGAAGATGATATTCAGGAAATGGTAGAAAACGGTGAAATGCTTCTTATTAACGTACAACTTCATAAAAATAGAAGAACAATGAAAGCATCCTGTCAGATACAGGCAACACCGAAGTTTAATTATTACGAAGAATAGTGATTTGCCGTAGGCAAATAGACGAAACACCAAAGAGAAGATACCCTATATCTGTGACTTTAGTCGCGGCGGTTTGAATGCTCGCTTATGCGCTTGCATCCAAACCTTGCTCCGAGGCCACAGATATAGGGTATTATATGGCGCTATTCCGTAATCCCAATATAATCCGTTACAACCTTAATCTTCGCACTGATCTTCTGAAGCTCTTCTGTTGGTTTATAGTCTTTCGTACCAAAGAGATATTCGTGTGCTTTTTTTACATTTGTCTGGGCTGTAATTGGAAAACCGTAATAGATGCCGTTATATCGTTCATCTTCAGATTTAAAAGGATAAGCCTGCGAATCTTCTATCTTACAACGTGCCATGGAAAGAGTCAGCTTTGTGAGAGCGTCATTAGAGAGGCTCGTTTTACACTGTGGAAGAACAGTACTGATTAACTTTCCAAGTTTTAGCGGCTGTTTTTTAGCTGTATTCATAATACCTTCAAGAACAAGTCGCTGATGGTTAGCTCTTGCGTGATCTCCGCCTTCCATGTAGCGGATACGAGAGTAGGCAACAGCCTGATTACCATCGAAGGTATAAGTTCCGGTTTTTTCAAACTTCGGAGAATTTCCACCATTAATATGATTCATATTACCAATATAATCATTTAAATTCTGTAATTCTTTTTCAGAATTAATGGTCAATGGAATACCTCCAAGCACATCAACAGCATCGGCTAATGCTTTAAAGTTAACCGTGGCGAAATCTGTGATATTTAAATCCAGGTTACGGTTAATTGTGCGAAGAGCAAGTTCTGGTCCGCCATAAGAATATGCTGCATTAATCTTATCGTATTCGCCATCAATACTTACATAGGTATCACGGTAAATAGACATCAATTTTACCTTTTTGGTTGATTTATTGATGCTGGCAATGATGATACAGTCGGTACGGGAACCTTTATCTTTAATTTTATTATCCTGACTATCAACGCCAAAAAGAGCAATATTTTGATAATCTTTTATATTAGCATCCGTATCATTTACAGTTACACTTGTTTTATCTAAAGGATATTTTTCTATTTTGGAGAATGCACCTTTTAATGAGAAACGGAATGCAAAAACCGCCCCGGCAATTAAAAGAATGATTAAAAGAAGGAAGGGAAAACATCCCCGTTTTTTCTTTTTTTTACGTTCATGATAAGTTAAAGCTCGTCCGCCAGAAGTCTGCCGCTTTTGAGACTTTGTATCAGGCTTGTTCTGGGAAGAGGACTTCTTTGTTGATGGTTTGCCAGAATTTTTTATAGAAGAACCAGAGGAATGATATCCTGTACCGGAAGAACTTCGAAGCAGGCCATCAGTATTCAATGTGGAATGTGTATGATGGTCGTGAGAAGTTTCGAAATTATTCTGAGAACTTCGTCTGCCGCCTGTGCTGGAATAGTTATATTTGTTTTCAATGTTATCTTTACTATATATTGAACCATATTTCATAAAATATGCCTCCATTCTGTCATAGGTACTTCTGGAAATTTAATAGGTTTATGGAATGTTTCGGAGAGTACATTCATTAGTTAAAAAATCTGTGTTAGTAAGCATTTTTATTGACAAATCCTTTAAATACAGTAAGAAATAGAATCTTAATATCAAAAGATAATGTCCAGTTTTCAATATAAAAAATGTCATGTTCAATTCGTCCCTCAATGGATGTGTCTCCACGGAAGCCGCAAACTTGTGCCCATCCTGTCATACCGGGACGTACCTGATGCTTTATCATATAACGAGGAATCTCCTCTTTAAATTTCTCAACGAAAAGAGGTCGTTCTGGCCGTGGACCAATGAGACTCATATCACCCTTTAATACATTAAATAACTGTGGCAGTTCGTCAAGACTGGTCTTACGGATAATTCTTCCCACGGGAGTGACCCGGGGATCGTTGTGTACTGTCCAGGCCTTTTGTTCCTTAGAGGCAGACTGTACTCCCATCGATCGGAACTTGTACATTTTAAAAGGTTTATTATGAAGACCGACTCGTTCCTGACAGAAAATAATTGGTCCTGGGGAACTCTTTTTAACGAGAACAGCAACAACAGCCATAATCGGTGAAAAGAGAATGATACAAACGATAGAACCAATAATGTCCACAAGACGTTTGATACATTTGTTTACAGTATTTGTAAGCGGAACATTACGGATGTTGATAACCGGAAGTCCGTTCAAATCCTCAGTAACTGGGTTAGTAGAAATAAATTTATAATAATCTGGAACAAACTTTGTATGCACACCAGACTTTTCGCAGATAGCAACCATATCTCCCAGTTTATAATACTCTTTCAAGCTGAGTGCGATTGCCACCTCATCCATAGAAGTGTTCTGAAGAAACTTTTCTACATCCTTTAACTTACCAATGCAAAAAGTATTGCGGTAAGAAAAGTCAGCCTTGAGATTATCATCGAAAATACCGTGAATGGTGTAGCCCCACTGTGGGTTTGACTTAATACGGTCGATGTAGGCTTCGGCTGCTGCACTGAAACCAATAACAACAACATGTTTAAGATTAAATCCCTTTCTGCGAGTTCTTTCTAATGCATAACGGATTGCCGCCCTTTCAGCAATGGTAAGAAGCATGGAAAGAACATAGAACATTAACTGAAGACTTCGTGAAACATGGGGAATCTTCATAAAGATTATATATATAAAGAAGAAAACCATTCCAATGGAATTCGCCTTAATGAGATTCGCATACTCTGAAGTCCTATTTTGAAATCTTTTTGGTTTATATAAATTAAACTTTGCATATAAAATAAGGTATACAGGAATCAGAACAAGAAGTATACCCTGATATTGCCACAACTGCCGCCAGTAACCAAAACGAGGAAAAATGTCTTTAAAAAGAGGGCATATATATCGAATATAGTAACTAAGACAAAAGGAACAATAAATAACCAGTGCATCAAGAACGACGTGGAACCGGTTAAGATATTTTTGATTCTCTTTAATCATAAAAGTGTACCTCCATCACCCAAAAGGGATATATATATGGAAAAAAGGGCGTAATATACCTCTTACTGGGATAATTTTCTAACTTATTATACAATAGAATAGGGCATTCCACAAGGTTATTTCTTTTCCTGCTTTTACGAAAAAAGTGTGAAAAAGCTGCAAAATCAGTAGAAATCCATAAATTTGCCATAAATACAACACAAATTTATCACACATCGTTGCTAAGATAAGGTTACAAACTTAGGAAAGGGGATAACATTATGAACGAATTTGAAAATGGATTCCATAATGAGAATTTAGAGAACAACAGGATAAATAACCAGGAAAACAATAGTCAGCAAGTAGCTATAGATGTAACACCGATTGAGGAATCGGTAACACAGGAGAATACAGAGAGTCATAGATATTCTTACAGAGAACAAGGTACAGGTGGCAGTTCCTATCAGTATGACAATGGAAATAATTGCAACGATACTTATAATAATTCTTATAGCAGCCACGGATGGAGAGATGAGAGTACTTATAATAATGAAAATTATTATGGGAATATCCCGCCGGAACCTGATAAGAGACGCAGACAGAGAAAGAATGGCAGTAAAAATAATAAGAACGGAATGGGTAAGAAAGCCGCCAAGTTAGTTGCATCTGCAGCAGTATTTGGTCTTGTAGCGGGAGCCTGCTTTGTAGGAGTGTCCGTAGCAAAAGATAAATTATATCCTTCTACAGCAGATCGAATTGAAACAACATCGGGAACAACAAGTGCAAAGAGCGAGACATCATCAAGCGGCTCAAGCAGCTCCAGCAGTAATGTAGCAAGTGTAGTTAATGAAGTGATGCCATCTGTTGTATCTATTACAAGCACAATTCAGTCTTCCAATTATTATGGCTTTGGTACACAGGAATCAGAAGGAGCAGGTTCAGGATTTATCGTTGCAAAGACAAAAGATAATCTTATGATCGCAACAAATAATCATGTAGTATCCGATGCCACTTCCCTCACCGTAGGATTTGTAGATGATACAACAGCAAAAGCTACAGTTGTAGGAACAGATTCCAGTGCAGACCTTGCAGTTATTTCTGTAAAGATAAAGGATATCAAAGACTCTACAGCATCAAAGATTAAAGTTGCAACACTTGGAAGTTCTGATGATTTAAAAGTAGGAGAAGAAGTAGTAGCAATCGGTAATGCATTGGGATATGGACAGTCCGTTACAACAGGTGTAGTCAGTGCAAAGAACAGAGAAGTATCTTTAACAGATGGAACAATGAATCTTCTTCAGACAGATGCCGCAATCAACCCTGGTAACAGTGGTGGTGTACTTATTAATATGGATGGTCAGGTTGTAGGTATCAACAATGCGAAGTTAGAAGATACATCCGTAGAAGGTATGGGATATGCGATTCCTATCACTACAGCTAAAACTATCTTAACAGATTTAATGAATGCCAGCAGCGTAAGCACAAAAGATGCTGCATTCCTTGGAGTCGTAGGCCGTGACATTAATGAATCTTATTCCAGCGCACTTGGAATCCCTAGCGGAATCTATGTATCACAGGTAGTCAGCGGATCACCAGCAGAAAAAGCAGGAATCTCTGCAGGCGATGTCATTACCAAGTTTGAGGGTAACAACGTATCTACAATGTCCGGCTTAAAAGAAAAACTGGCACTGAAAAAAGCTAATACAAAAGTAAAAATCACATTTAAGAGAGCAAACCAGAGCGGAACATACGAGGAAAAGACCGTTACAGTAACTCTTGGTAAAAAGAGTGATTTCAGTGATGTAACAACAGATAACTCCAGCGATTCCAGCAATGATTCCAATAATAACTCCAATAATGGAAATAATAATGGAAACAGCAATGGCAACTCTGGTAATAGCAATGGAAATTCCGGAGACTATGGTTATGGCAATGGAAATTTTGGAAATGACAATGGCAATGGATATATAAATCCATATGAATATTTCTTCGGAAATAACTATTAATTTACCATTTAATTCGGAAGCTGTCTTTGGATGATTTTTAGATGAATTGAATTTAATCATAGTCCAAAACAGCAATCTCCAAATCCCTCCCTTGATAGCAGGTGATAGCATAACCATGGTCAGTGCATTTTTGCAACGGCCTAGAGCGTGT
>UMHK01070750.1_pt1 | contig 12322 bp, 8 predicted proteins | sample 1965521 | NCBI WGS metagenome assembly UMHK01 (sample SAMEA4836097, study PRJEB28245) | human gut metagenome | biome: gut microbiome; material: fecal sample | place: Denmark | collected 2008
GCCTTGGCACCCACCAGCTGGGTGTCGTGGCCGGTGGCGGGCAGCGTCTCGGTCTTGGTATCCGTGTAGGTCCGGCCCTCCAGCGTCACCGTAGCGGTGTACGTCCGGACACCGGTGCTCTCGCAGCCGGGCTCGGTGGTCACCTGGCTGGTCACCGCAGCGGTCAGCGTCTGGGTATGGCCAGCGTCACGGGCGCAGGCAAAGACAGCCTGGGCAGCGAAGCCGGTCCACTGCCACACGGGCTGGCCCCAGACATGGCCAGCGGCGGGCAGCGTCTCAGTCTTGGTATCCGTGTAGGTCTGGCCTTCGAAGGTCACCGTGGCGGTGTACGTCCGGACGCCGGTGCTCTCGCAGCCGGGCTCGGTGGTCACCTGGCTGGTCACCGCAGCGGTCAGCGTCTGGGTATGGGACCCATCATTGCCGCAGGTGAACACGGCGGAGGCGGACTCCGTTCCGGTCCAGGTCCAGGCAGGCTGACCCCAGGCGTGGCCGGTGGCAGGGATGGTCAGAGCCTCCAGGGTGGTCTCGTTCTTGCCGTCGGCATCGCTGAACAGCTTCCGTCAGACGGAGCACTCCCAATACGCCTTGGTACCGGCGGTTTCGCAGGTGGCGGGCACCTCAGGTACCGCGGTGAGAGTATGGCCGTCGGCGCAGGGGTCGGTCTGGCCGAAGGTCATGGCCACGTTGTCGATGGCGTTCATGCCGTCGGTGCCAGTGTAGCTCTTGCCGGCCTTCTTATAGAAGTGGAAGGCGAACTGGGCATTGTCGGTGCAGTAGGCGGCGGGAACAGCGATGCTGGCCGTGCCCTGCAGGTAGGTGCCGCCCTCGTTGACGGTGTCGGTCTTGGCATCCCAGATGGCGGTCCAGGTCTGGCCGCCGTCGGTGCTGGCCTCCACGGTGATGGTGCAGAAGCCGCTGAGGACCGCGTAACGGAACAGCAGGTAATCAAAGGTCAGGGTGGGGGTCTTGCCGGTCAGGTCCACCACGGGGGAGATGAGATACTCATCCTGCAGCTTGTCGCTGCCGCCTGCCATAGGCAGCAGGGGCTTGCGGATGCCGCCCACGCTCCAGGGATCACCCCAGGGATCTTCATAGTAATCCATGTCGATGCGGGCCTGCTTGGTGGAATTGAGCTTGGTATTGGTGCCCTTGTACCAGGTATAGGGGCTGTCGGTACGGGTGCCCTTCACGGTCCAGCCGTGGCCGGGGAAGTTCTCGGACTCGAAGTCGTTGTCGAACTGCACGTCGGAGGCCGTCTTGGTGAACACGGCGGCAATGGTGTGGTTGGCGGTGACATTCTCGAAGGTGTAGCTGTCCACCGCGCCCACGCTCTGGCCGTCCACCAGCACGTCGGCGATGGCGTAGCCCTCCTGGGCGGCGATGGCGAAGGTCTGGGACGCGCCCTCCTTCACGGACACCTCACCGGCGGGGGTGATGGAGCCGCCCTCACCGGCGGTGGCGGTGATGGTGTACTTCTGGGCCACGGGGCCGTCCTCCACCGCCATCAGCTTCACGTTATCCACCGCCAGGGGGGCGGTGTCGTGGGTGGTGTTCACATAGCGGAAGGCGAACTGGACGCCGTCCACCGCATACTGGGCGGGAACCTTGACCTCAGCGCTGCCCGCCAGGGCATAGCCGCTGGTTTCCTGGCCGGTGTAGCTGTCCTGGAAGTTCCAGATGGGGGTCCAGGTCTGGCCGCCGTCGGTGGAGGCCTCCACGGTGGCGGTGAAGGTCTTGTTCTTGATGCCGTAAATGCCGTAGGCATAGTCGAAATACAGAACGCCATCCCGGGTGCCGGACAGGTTCACGGACGGGGAGATCAGCCACTCGTCCTGCGGGCCGCCGTGCCAGTCGTCGGAAATGTAGGCGTGCTTGGTGTCGTTGCCCAGGCTCTTCCAGTTGTAATAGGTATCCTGCTTCCAGGTGTAGCCGTTGGGGTTGACGCCCTTGAGGGTCCAGCCGTGGAAGGGGAAGCTGTCGCCGGTGACGGACTCGAAGTCGTTCTCGAACATCACGGTGGGGACATCGGGGATCTTCTCAAATACGGCGGAAACGGCGTAGCTCTGGTCCATGGTCAGGGTCAGGACATTGCCGGTAACGGAGGCGGTGCGGCCGTTGACCTTCACGGAGGCCAGCTGATAGCCCTGGTCCGGGGTGAAGGTAACGTCCACGGCCTGGCCGGAGACATAGGTAGTCTGACCGGCGGGGGCCACGGTACCGCCGTCGGAGGCGGTGGTGGTCAGGGTCACGGTGTCGCCGGACGGCTGGGCCTTCTGGAAGGTGGCGGAGATGGTGTGGTCCACGCCCACCCGCTGGAAGGTATAGTAGCTGATGGGGCCCAGATCCGTGCCGTCCACGGTGACGTTGGCGATCTCATAGCCCTGGGCGGGGGTAACGGTGAAGGTTTTGCTGGTGCCCTTCTTCACCAGGGTCTGACCGGCGGGGTCAATGGCGCCGCCCTCACCGGCGGAGGCGGTGACGGCCACATAGTTGTCCCGCTCCTCGGCGTACAGCTGAACGTTGTCCAGCGACAGGTTGGAGCCGCCCTTACCGGTGTAGACAAAGGCGAAGCGCAGGTCCTTGCTGTTTTGCAGGCTCTCGGGAACGTTGACCTTGGCCTGGGTCTTGGTCCAGGCGGTGAACAGGCCGGAATCCCGCTGCAGGTTCCAGATCTCCTGCCAGGTGGCGCCGCCGTCGCCGGAGGCCATGACCTGCAGGTTGCAGTGCTTATACTCCACGGTGTGCCAATAGGTGGTGTAGAAGTCAAACACCATGTGGACCTCGGTATCCACGCCGCTGATATCGGTGGTGCGGGAGATGAGCCACTCGTTCTGCTGGTTGTCGTCGTCATAGTCCACGGTGGCCGTGTAGTCCTCGTCGCGGTACCAGGTGTTCAGAGAGCTGCCCTTGCTCTGGATGCTCCAGTCGTCGGGGAGCCACTTCTCGTTGAAGTTCTCGGTCCAGAGGATGTTGGTGGGCGTGATGGTGCCGTGATCGTCTGGGTTGCCGGGAGCGCGGACGGTATACACCTTGGAGTTGCCGGCGTAGTCATGGACGATCATGCCGAAGGTCTCGCCGAAGCCGGTGATGTCATACTCGCTGACATGGCTGGTGACGCCGGGCTTGTCCTCGCCGAAGCCCTGCATACCATAGAGCATCTCGCTGTTCTTGATGTTGTAGAACACCACGGCCGCCACATACTGGTTATCGGACACGTCCAGGCTCAGATAGTACCGGCCCTCGGACTCGGTGACCTTCAGGTTGTCGGCATGGGGCTCCTCGGTGTCGATGGTGATGGGGAAGGACCAGGAACTCTTCTGGTTGGTCCCCACGCCGTCGCCATAGGGCAGGGTAGCCTCGATGGTCACGGTAGCCTTGGTGTTGTTGGGCAGCTTGGCGTTGTGGGCGTCGGTGCCGTACCAGGGCTCGATGCCGTCATATTCGGCGTCCACACCGGCGGGCACAATGCGGTAATAGTCGTAGCTGTAGATGGACTTGCCCACATACTCGCAGTCCTTGCTGTAGTACACCTGGCCGTTTGCGCCGGTGATGGTATACTTCAGGCTCTTGGTGTTGCGCAGCAGGCCGGTGTAGATACCGGTGAGGCTGTCCATAAAGTCATCGTTGTTGGGAGAGATGGCGTTGCGGTCCGCCAGATACGGCACGCTGGTGTAGTTGTTGTCACCCAGGTAGGTGTCCACCGTGTTCTCGCTGGAGGAGGAGAAGGCGGTGTTCATATAGGCCTGGGCCTGGCTGGCGGAGCCGTCCAGCGTCTCCCAGTAATCGGTGGAGTCCATGATGGGGGCCTTGGTCCAGTCGCCGTAGAAGGCCAGGAAGGGCACGCCCAGATCAATGGGATCCGTGAGGCTGCTGCCGTCGGCGGCCACCTGGGTCAGGGTCACGAAGCCCTCCACATAGCTGCCGTTGGGGAACTGGGCCAGCATCGTCCGGCCCTCGTCGGTGACGGTGACGGTGACGGTGACATCGGCGGTCTTGCCGGGGGCCACGGACACGCGGTTATTCTCGCAGTTGGTGGTGAAGGTGTGGGGCAGCAGCCGGGAGCTTCCGCTGATGGTGGAGAACTCCTGCTGATTGCCGTTGACGTAGCTCTCGGTGGTGTCCGTCAGGACGATGGGGGTCACGTCGTAATACAGGGTGTCACTGCCGGTGTTGTGAACGGTGAAGGTCATGGTATACACGCCCTTCATAGCGGGATCGTCCTTCAGCTCCAGCTTGGGACGCTCCATGCCCGCCACGGACAGATAACCCCGGGTATTCACGGCGTCGTTGATGCTCATCAGGCCGGCGCCCTGCTTGCGGGGAGAATAGGGCACGCCGTCGTTGTCATAGATCACATGGGCGGTGCTCATGAGCAGGGTATCGGTCATGTGCTTGCGGTCCGCGCCGGACATAGAGGCATCGCGGGCCTTCAGGGCCTGCTGGACGATGGCCATGCCGCCCGCCACATGGGGGGAGGCCATGGAGGTGCCGTCCATGCTCTCATAGCCGCCGGGCACGGCGGCATAGATGCCCGCGCCGGGGGCGGTGAGCTCCGGCTTCAGGGTCAGCTCGGTGGTGGCGCCCCAGCTGGAGAAATCGGCCATGCCGTAGGTGGGAGACTCCACCAGGGCGTCGGCCGCAGCCACGGACAGGGTCTTGGTCTGCTGCTGCTTCATGTATTCGCCGGCAGCCTGGGAGATAAACGCGCAGGGAATCTTCCAGTCGGTGATGGACATATACAGCATGCCGGGGACGTTGTTGTACACCAGCATACCGATGGCGCCGGCGTTGGCGGCGGCGCGCTCCTTCTGCTCGTAGTACATACCGCCGCCCCGCTGGACCAGGGCGATCTTGCCGGTCAGGTCCAGGCCCGCATAGTCCTCCTCCGCGCCGTAGTTGGGAACCACCACATACTCGATGGAGCCCCGGGAGGACAGGCTGCGGAAGGGCTTGGCATTCTCGTCGTCGCTGATGGTGGCGCTGTCCTGATAGGCCAGGTTCTTGCCGCCCACGGTGACATAGGGGCTGTTGACCACGCCGTTGGACACGGCAGCCACGGACAGGGACTCGCCATAGGTAGAGGGCTCGCTGACCAGGCCGTAATCGGGGTTGGAGGCCAGGGCCTTGCCGCCGAAGGCGTCGCCATAGGCGGCGTTATAGGCGTTGCCGGCGGCCACAGCCAGGGACACGCCGCTCTCGCCGGTGCGCTCGAACACGTCCAGCAGGCTCTTGGTAAAGGCATCCTCGCTGTCATAGTCGATGTAGCCGCAGTCGGAGCCCAGGCTCAGGTTGGCCACGTCCACGCCCAGCAGAATACAGTCCTCCAGGGCGGCCAGAATATCGGAATAGGACGCGCCGCCGCTGCTCTTGAACACGTTCATGTTGATGATCTGGGCCTGGGGCGCCACGCCCATGACGGCATCGTTGACGCCCACATTACCGGCGGCGGTGGAGGCCACATGGGTGCCGTGGCTGCCCTTTTCGCCGGGATTGCCGTCCTTATCCTTGTCGCCGTAGTCGAACTGGAAGGGAATCTTGGCGCTGTAGTACAGGTTGGACACGCTGATGCCCTTGATGATGCTCTCCACCTGGAAATCATAGGTCTCCAGCAGGGTCCGGAGCTTTTCCTGGGTCAGGGAGGGGCTCTTGGGCGCGGCCTTGAACACCTCGTGGCCCATGTCCACGCCGGTATCCAGAATGGCCACCAGCATCCCCTCGCCGGTGAAGCCCGTGGTATTATAGATACCGCCGCCGATCATCCGGTTGCTGTTGGCGGTGTCGGGCAGCAGCTCAAAGGTGGGGGAAATGAAGGCGGACTGGACGCAGTCCAGCTTCCGGATGGCCTTGTACTGGCCATAGGTCACCGTGGCGGAGAAGCCGTTGAGCAGGGTGGTGTACTGCCGCTGGGGCTCCACCTTGGTGTCAAGGGCGCGTTCGATCTGGGCCAGGGCGCTCTTCTGCGTGCGCAGCAGGGCGTTGACCTGGGCCCGGGAATCGGGGTCGGCCACGGAGTCGTTTACCACCACGATGATCTCGACTTCATCGCTGTCGTCGAGCTTGGCGGTGTTTTCCATCTGGATTCTTTCGCCGTCCTTCTGGCTGCTGCGCAGGACCTGGCGGGTGATATCGTTGGCGATACCATCCAGCGTCGTCTCATGGAGAGAGGCGTTGGTCTCGTGCGCAGCCGTCTCGGCGAAGGCTGTCACCGGCAGGGCGGTCAGGATCATCAGAACCGCCAGGGCCAGTGCGCAGCACCGTTTGATAGCTGTCATCTCGTTCCTCCTATAAGTGTAAGTCGGACGCCATGCATAAAAGTATGGCGCGCTCTTTGTATTGTACCATCTTTCGCGGTTCAGCGCAATAATGCGATGTGTGCAAATATCCCGCCGAAAATTTGTGGGTTCCGTGAAAAATCCGGAAGCGGTCATTCCCTGCCGCCAACCGCGGTCAGGTGCTCTTCCTTTCGCAAATTGAAAATATTCAGCCGGTATTCACGGCAATCCGGCGGGACTTTCCCGGTTTTTTCTCTTGACAACCGGTCCCTGGATAGAATATAATGAGTGTATCAATACAGATAATACACACAGAAAGGAGGTCACATGCGTGATACGCTTGGATTACCGGGATGCGCGGCCCATCTATGAGCAGGTGCGGGACGGCCTGCGGAGCATGATGGTGACGGGCGTGCTGGCGGCGGGAGACAAGCTGCCCTCCGTGCGGAGCCTGGCCACGGAGCTGGCCATCAATCCCAACACCATCCAGCGGGCCTATACCCAGCTGGAGGCGGAGGGATATGTTTACACCGTGTCGGGCCGGGGCACCTTCGTCTCCGAGGGCCAGGAGCAAAACCGCCAGCGGCGCAGAGAGGTGACGGCCCGGGTGCTGCCGCTGATGGCGGAGCTGCGGGACCTGGGCATGACCCGGGAGGAATGGACGGACCTTTGGAAGGGAGGGGATCGCGATGCTTGAAGCGAATAACGTGGTAAAAACCTTTGACGGCTTCCGGGCCCTGGACGGGGCCAACATGACGGTGCCCCGGGGGGCGGTATACGGCCTGGTGGGCCCCAACGGGGCGGGCAAATCCACCATCATCCGCCACTTCACCGGCGTGTACCGGCCCGACAGCGGCCAGGTGACCCTGGACGGCCAGCCGGTATATGAAAATCCCGCCGCCAAAAGCCGCATGGCGGTGATTCCCGACGACTGGTACTATTTCCCACAGGCCAACATCCGGGACATGGCCCGGCTGTATGCCGGGACCCACCCCTTTTTCAGCTGGGACCGGTATCACAAGCTGCGGGAGGCCTTTCCCCTGCCGGAAAAGCAGCTGCTACGCCGGATGAGCAAGGGCATGCAGAAGCAGGCGGCCTTCTGGCTGGTCATGAGCTGCATGCCGGAGGTGCTGGTGCTGGACGAGCCGGTGGACGGTCTGGACCCGGTGATGCGGCGGCAGGTATGGTCCCTGCTGCTGGGAGACGTGGCCGACCGGGGCACCACGGTGCTGGTGTCCAGCCACAACCTCCGGGAGCTGGAGGACGTGTGCGACCATGTGGGCATTATGAACAAGGGGCAGGTGCTGCTGGAGCGGAGCCTGTCGGAGCTGCAGGACAACACGGTGAAGCTCCAGGTGGCCTATGCCGCAGCGGAGGAGCCGCCGCTGCCGGAGGGCATCCGGGTGCTGCACCGGTCCGCCGTGGGCCGGGTCATCACCTACATTGTCCGGGGCAGCCGGGAGGAGGTCCTGCACCGGATGCAGGCCCTGTCTCCCCTGCTGCTGGAGGCCATTCCCCTGACCCTGGAGGAGATTTTCATCTATGAGCTGGGAGGTGCTGACTATGCGGTCCGCGACATCGTTCTTTAACGGGGCCATCGCCCGCAGCGACCTGCGGCGATACTGGCCGGTGCTGTTCCTGTATGTGGGGCTGTGGCTGATCTTCCTGCCCATCCCGGTGTGGAACAGGGCCGCAGAGCGGAATCCCGCCCTGGTGAACCTGACCGAGCTGTGCGCCGACACCTACGCCACCGCCGTGGTGCTGGCGCTGATCTTCGGCGGCATGATGGCCATGGCCTCGTTTTCCTATCTGATGAACCCCCGGTCCGTGGGGGCCATGCACGCCCTGCCCCAGCGGCGGGGGACCCTGTTCTGGACCCATTTTCTCACCGGCTGGGCCATGCTGGCGGCGGGGAACCTGCTGGTGCTGGCAGTGACGGCCCTGGCGGCCCTGCTGGGCGGCCTGGCTCTGACGCCGGCCCTGCTGACGTGGTTCGTGGTGGCCACCCTGCTGGACCTGATCTTCCTGGCCCTGGGGACCCTGTGCGCCATGGTCACCGGGTGGCTGCTGGCGGTGCCGGTGCTGTACGCCGCCGTCAACTGCCTGGCGGTGGCGCTGACCTGGCTGGGCCAGCAACTGGCGGAGCTTCTGCTGGACGGCTTCACCATGCCGGACGCCCAGCCCGTCATTACCCGGTGGCTGACGCCGGTGTATCAGCTGATCTGCGACCTGGGCCAGAGCGGTCCCAGCTATTCGCCGTTTCTCACCGGCAAGCTGCCCGATGACCGCATACAGAACGCCGACTGCGCCAGCGGCCTGGCTCCCCAGGGCTGGCGGACCCTGCTGATCTTCACCGCCGTGGCCCTGGTGCTGACGGTCCTGTCCCGGCTGCTGTACGGCCGGCGGAAAAGCGAGCTGTCCGGCGATGCGGCGGCCTTCCCCTGGATGCGGCCGGTGTTCCGGCTGGGCGTGGGGCTGGTAGGCGGTCTGCCCCTGGGTATGCTGCTGTATGTCCTGGTGTCCGTGGGCCGCAGCGGCGACTTCAGCCCCGCCCGTCTGTGCGTGTGCATGGCCGTGATGGGCATCGTGTGCTATCTGGCGGCGGCCATGCTGGTGGGCAAGACCCTGCGGGTGCTGCCCAAGCGCCTGCCCGGCGCGGCGGTGACGGCGCTGGTGCTGGTGCTGCTGTGCGTGGCCCTGCGGGCGGACGTTTTCGGCTACGCCGACCGGACGCCCCAGGCGGAGGATGTGGCCCGGGCCCGGGTATATTGCCTGGACACCAGCTTTACCCTGGAGGATCCCCGGTCCCTGGAGACCCTGGTAAAGGCCCAGGCGGAGCTGGCGGAGAATCGCGCCGCAGATGTGAACTGCCGGATGACCTTTGTGGTGCACTATGTTCTGAAGGACGGCACCTCCATGGCCCGGTGCTACCGGTTGGCGATGACGGAGCCGGTCAAGGCAGCTCTGGAGCAGGTGGCCCGGCTGGAGGAGGTGCAGACCTATGTTATGTTCAACGGCAACGTTCCCCCGTCCGGCTGGCAGCCCACCGGCGGCGGGCTGTGGCTGAACGCCGCCGGCGAAAGCCGGGAGCTGACGGCGGAGGAGGCCCAGGCCCTGTATGACGCCGCCTGGCGGGATGTCCAGGCGAAGAACGTTCTTCCGGTGGATGGCGACTACGCCTGGCTGGGCGTCGAGATCACCCTGTTCCGCGATGGCGACAGCCGCACCATCAGCGCCACCAAGTCCTCTTACAAGGAGCTGACCCAGGCCCTGCTGGACCTGGGCATCCCGGCGGAGGATATCGGTGAGATCAACATAGACTGATAACGCACCAAGGCCCCGGGGGAAGCCCCGGGGCCTTTGGCTTGTCCAAAAAGGGCAAAGCTCTTTTGGGACAAGCTGAATGGGAGGGGCTGAGCCCCTCCCACTTTTTATGATGAGCTATTGCGTGCGTTACAGCTCCCCGGCCTTATACAGCTGGGACTCCCGGCGGTATCCGGCGGCGGAGGCGGCGTTCTGGGCGATCTCCTCCGGCGTCAGGGGGCGGCGGACCCTGGCGGGCGCACCCATGACCATGGAGCCGTCGGGAATCACGGCCCCCTGGGTCACCAGGGCTCCGGCGGCAACGATGCAGTCCCGGCCCACCACGGCTCCGTTGAGAACGATGGCTCCCATGCCCACCAGCGTGTTGTCGCCGATGGTGCAGCCGTGAAGAATGGCGGCGTGGCCCACGGTGCAGTCCCGGCCGATGACGGCGGGGAAGCCGGGGTCGGCATGGACGATGCAGTTGTCCTGGATATTGGCGCCCTCCCCCACGGTGATGGGGGCCGTCTCCGCCCGGAGCACTGCGCCGAAATAGATGCCGGCCTCCGGGCCGATGGTGACGCTGCCGCGGACGGTGGCATTTTCCGCCACAAAGGCGGATTCGTGGATCACAGGCTTCATGACATTTCCTCCTTAATGAAACAGCCAGCGAGCGATGAGGATCACCACGCAGGCCCCGCCTACGCCGATGAGAATGGCCCCCACGGAGCCGGTGGCGGCGATGCCGATGGTGCCCGCCAGCCAATTGCCCACGGCGGAGCCCACCACGCCCAGGATCAGGTTACGGATCAGGCCGCCGCGGCTGCCCATGAGCTTGCCGGCGATCCAGCCGATGAGGGCGCCTAAAATCAGGGAACAGATCATGCTTTTGTCTCTCTTTCTACCCGCACGGGGTCCACAATATGAACATTCAGGTGGTTATACGGCATCTCCACGGACCGCTGGTCAAAGGCCGTCTTGATCCCCTCCAGCAGGGCGTAATATGCCGGCCAATAGTCGGCGGTTCTGGCCCAGGCCCGGACAATATATTCGATGCCGCTTTCGCCGTAGGCATTGACATACACCTCCGGCGCCGGCTTGTCCAGCAGGCCCGGAGTCCGGGCCACGGCATCCAGCAGTGCCTGGCGCACCGTCTGCACCGGCGCGTCATAGGACGCGCTGACGGCGTGCTCAATGCGCCGGGTGCCAAGAGCCGTATAGTTGGTGATCTTCCCGGCGGAGATGCTGCTGTTGGGGGCGGCAATGCGCAGGCCGTCCGGCGTATCCAGATAGGTATAGGTCAAGGTCAGATCCTTTACCGTGCCCGCGCCGCAGGGGGTATCCACATAGTCGCCCACGGCGAAGGGCTTGGTCACCAGCAGCACCAGTCCCCCGGCCACATTGGCCAGGACATTCTGCACCGCCAGGGATACGGCCAGGGACAGCACCGACAAAAGCGCCACCAGGGACGTGACGGGAATGCCCAGCTGATCGGCGGTGATGAGCACCGTCACCACCCACAGCACCAGGCGCACAGACTGCACCAGGTATTTCCGCACCCGGGCGTCGATATGGGTTTTATCCAGGACCCGGCGCAGCAGCGCCGTCACCAGGCGCACGGCGATCAGACAGATCACCAGCGTCAGCAGCGCTCCCAGCAGCTTCCCCAGGGAGATGGTCCCCAGATGCAGGGCCGACAGGTCCAGCTTTTGATCCAGTGCACTTTCCACAGTCCGCACCTCCTTGCGCGTTTCGTGCCCCCCATTATACCCCAGGGCGGCGGAATTTGTCAAACCGGCAAAAAAAAGACTTACCCTTTTGGGGGAAAAGTGGTATAATATGGTAAAGAAGAAAAGAGAGGATGAGGGTCATGTATGCAGCGGGCGAATTGGTGGTATATGGCGGCGAGGGCGTCTGCCGGGTGGAGGGCGTGGGCGCGCCGTCCCTGCCGGGTATGGACAAGACCCGACTGTACTACACGCTGTCGCCCCTGTACCGGTCCGGTCAGGTGATGACCCCGGTGGACACTCAGGTGCTCATGCGGCCGCTGCTGACGGCGGAGGAGACGGCGCAGATCATTGCGGAGCTGGACCAGCTGCCGGAGGAGCAGGCCGAGAGCCACAGCATGCGGGCCATCAAGGACCTGTATCACCAGGTGCTGACCTCCTACGACTGCCGGCGGCTGGCGGGCCTCATCAAGGGCGTGTGCCGGCGGCGCAGCTGGGCCGTTCATCACGGGCGGAAGATAAGCCAGATGGACGAGCGTTATCTGAAGCGGGCGGAGGACGCCCTGTACGGGGAGCTGGGCGCGGTGCTGGGCCTGCCCCGGGAAGAGGTCCCGGCGTACATCCGGAAAACCTGGCCCAAATGGCCGTTATTCTGACGAGAAGGTCGTCAGACGGCCCCGCATTGCCTGCGGGGCCGTTTTTATGCGCAGAAACCATAAGGCGGAGAACCGAAAGCCGGTTCTCCGCCTGAATGGCAGGAAGATTGATGAAAAAAGTTTTTTGTCTCTTGCAAGTATAGAATACCCAAGGGATGTTACAAAAGTTCATGTATAAATATTAAAAAAGTATTAAACATCTTCCACCATTTGTCTCAAAAAGGCCCGGCAGAGCACACTCTGCCGGGCCTTTTTATTCAGCTATACGCCGGTGGGGGGAACGTCAATCAGTCGTTGTTGATGGCGATGACGACGCCGGAGCCCACGGTACGGCCACCCTCACGGATAGCGAAACGCAGACCGT
>UMHK01079633.1_pt1 | contig 12317 bp, 13 predicted proteins | sample 1965521 | NCBI WGS metagenome assembly UMHK01 (sample SAMEA4836097, study PRJEB28245) | human gut metagenome | biome: gut microbiome; material: fecal sample | place: Denmark | collected 2008
TAGTAACTTCTCGCATATAGAATTCTCCTAATGTAACATTTAACAGTTCTCTTTTCCTAGATTCTATACAATATTTAATCTTAGATACATTAATATTATTCATATAACTATTACGATAATATGATACTAGTTTTTCTAAAAAAATATAATCTTTTTGTTTACTAAGTAATATAAACTTTAAACCATATAAATCAAAATAATTTTTAGTTCTTCTATAAGGTATACCATTTCTTACTAGTTCGTAAGAATTACTTTTTTTATATCTAATAGTAAGTTCTCTAGCAATATCCTCTAGTTCAATTAACCCAGCCTTATATAGGTCCTCCTTAAAGAAATATTTATTAATATAGTAAAGTAATATATTTGTTAATTAAAAAACAGATAATTGATTATCTGTTTTTAACAAATCTAATATCACAATTATGCCTTATGTAAATTATCAATTATTAAATCAATAGCCTTATCTAATGCATTATAATCTTCATCAACTAGTCCTATTGTAAAACGAACATAATTATCATCGTTCACATAATAAGCACCAATAAATTGTCTTTCTTTAGTTCCCTCGCCAGCTTGATTGCCTTTCATAGTACCACTTACTTTTAATATTGTTTCTCCATACTTATTTGTCTTTTTTTCTAGTTTTTCATTGCTCTGAGTTGTTGGGTAAAAACTGTAGGCTGAACCTATTGAATTTTCTACTTTTTCTAATGCGACATCAATTATGTTATCCCATGTATCAAAATCAATAGTATCTCCCTGATAAATAAATATACTATATTTGTCAGTAGCTGATACATGTCCATGAGTTGAAGACTTCTCAATAGCTGAACTAGATAAAGTATAATTGTAACCAAATAATTCTAAATTTTTAGTTGATTGTGTATCGTTATTGGTTTGATTGTTACTTCCAGTATTAGACTGATTATTATCATTTACTTTAGTTTTACCACATCCTGTTAGTACTCCAAGTGCTAGTAGACAGCATGTAATACTTAATACTATTTTTTTCATTTTGTTCCCTACCTTTCTAAATTATACTTTATGTAAATTATCGATTATTAAATCAATAGCTTTATCTAATGCATTATAATCTTTTTCTACTACTCCCATCACAAAACGAACGTGATTATCATCTGTTACATAATAAGCACCAATAAATTGTCTTTCTTTAGTTCCTTCACCAGTTTGATCACCCTTCATGGTACCACTTACCTTTAATATTGTTTCACCGTACTTATTTGTTTTTTTCTCTATTTTATCGTTAGTTTGAATAGTTGGATAGAATCTAACGACACCATCTAAATCATTTTTTACTCTCTTAAAAGATGTTTCAGTTATGTTATCCCATGTATCGAATTCAATGTCGTTTAAGCAATAAATAATAAGAAAATAATTTTCTGTTTCAGCCACAAATGCATCTATTGTAGATTTTTCAATGACGCTGCTTTCAAAAGTATAACTATAGTCTGAAACTTCTGAAGTTGTTGTTGACTGTGCATTGTTGTTAGTTTGATTGTCATTTCCAGTATTAGATTGATTATTATCATTCACTTTAGTTTTACCACATCCCGTTAATACTCCAAGTACTAGTAGACAGCATGTAATACTTAATACTATTTTTTTCATTTTATCCCTTACCTTTCTAAGATAATTCTATCATAGTTTATGAATACAGTCAACTTTATTTTTGTGACTTCAGGTATAAAAATACCTCGGAAAACTTAAGTTTACTTAAGGCCCACGAGGCAATAAAAGAGTAAGTACTAAATTAATACTTACTCACTATATTTACTATCAATACCATAATATTCTTCTAATGTTATCCATGAACCATTATTATATAGTTTATTTGCCATATCTTTACCCATATATCTAATATGCCATGGTTCATACATATAGCCTGTTATATTTTCTTTGCCTTTAAGATAACGAAGAACAAAACCGTATTTGTAGCAATTATCTCTAAGCCAATTACTTTCTGCTGTTCCATCAAAAGTCATATCGACGGTATTTACATCAATGGCTAAACCGGTTTGATGTTCTGAATAGCCTGCTCTTGCGGAATAGGTATCAGCATTTGCAACTCCATCTCTCGCTACATAACTATTATAGATATATTTTTGATCGTTATATGATCGGTATCCTGATGATGCATATATATTTAGTCCTAAGGCCTTGGCATCACTTACTAAAGAAGTAAAGGCATCTTTGACATAATCTACTATTTTGATATAACCATTTATGGTTACTAAGTTATTTGGAGCAAAATTACTAGGTAAAGAATATGTTTTATTAGCTATTACTACGCCATCGACATATGTTACGCCATAGTAATTTTTTATTGTATATCCTTTAGTACTTTTACTTATTTTAACATTAGGATTATCTTTTACTGTTAATTTAAATTCTTTAGTGGTTTCATTACCTGAAGAATCTTTAGCGGTATAACTTAAATTATATACTTTGGCTTCTTCAATATTATATTCGCCATTTACAGTAGCGGTTATTTCTTCTTTACTATTATCGGTTACGGTAATACCTTCTAGTAAATTTGGTTTATCACTAAAGGCTAATACTTCGATATCTTTAATACCTTCGATAACAGGAGATGTTGTATCTTGAACTATTAGGGTTACTTCTTTTTCTTCTCCTTTATAGGTAAAGGTTCCTTTATAAGTACCTGGTTTATATATTTTGTTATCTTCACTAAAGGTTTCTTTCCATGTTATTTCTTTTACTTTTTTATTATCTTTATATAAGTAATCTTTAACACTTGGTATTGTGTCTCCTACTTCGATAGTTATTTTATTTTTATAAGTAAAGATATCTCTTTTAAATATTAAGAAATATGCTAGTACTAGTAATAAGACTACAAAAATAGTAATTAAAGATATTATTAGTATTTTCTTTTTACTTTTCTTCCTTTTTCTTTCCATATTGTCTCCTTAATTTTTTATAACAGGGTCTACATACTGAGTCGTAGTCGGCATCTATTCCATCTATGGATATTTGTTCTCCTTCAAAGACAGGAATGTATTCATCGTTTACTCTATTTAATCTTAAATTGTATGTAGCTTTTTCTCCACATTTACAAATAGCTTTTAGTTCTTCTAGACGATCTGCTACTTCAAATAGTCTTTGACTTCCTGGAAAGGCATGACTAAAGGCATCTGCTCTTAAACCATAACATAATACTGGTATATTAAATTCGTCTACTACTTCAGTTAATTCGTCTACTTGTTTTGGGGTTAAGAACTGAGCTTCATCTACTATTATACAATCAGTATTATTTTCTATTAAATGATATGCTATTAGATTATAGATATCTACACTTGGTGATACTACATAATCGGTATTTAATTCGGCTCCAGCTCTATTTTGTATTTTACTACCTGCTTTTTTGTCATCTCCTGGTTTCATTATTAAAACATTCATATCTTTTTCTTTATAGTTATAATATGTTTTGATAATATCTGTTGTTTTACCACATTTCATTGGTCCATATTTAAAATATAATTTTGCCATAATTTACTCCTTACTTCTTAGCTCTTGGGTGAGCCATATTATATGTTTTCTTTATTTGTTCATTGGTTATATGGGTATATATACTTGTTGTATTTAGTGATTCATGTCCTAGTAATTCTTTTACTGTCATTAGATCTGCTCCTTCTTCTAGCATATCTGTTGCAAAGGTATGTCTAATGGTATGTGGGCTTATTTTTATATCTAAATTTGCTTTTCTTACTAATTTATCAATAATCATTCTAACATATCTATCAGATAGTTTTCCACCATTATGATTTAATATTAGGTATTCACTATTCTTTTTATTAAAGATATGATAGGCGTCATTTAGATAGATATCTAAGGCTCTACTTGTATGATTATTATATAAGACGATTCTTTCTTTATCCCCTTTACCTAGAACTTTAATACTTTTATTAGTTCTATCGATATCTTTTACTTTGATATTTACTAATTCACTTACTCTAATACCAGTAGCATATAATAATTCTATTATTAGAGTATCTCTTTCGTCACTAGGAGTATTCTCACTACATACACTAAATATTTTATTTAATTCTTTATCATTTAAAAATTTAGGTAAATATAAATCTTTCTTAGGATTAGGTATACTATTAAAGGGACTACTGGTAAGTATTTCTTCTTTTACTAAATAGTTATAGAAGCCTCTTATACTACTTAACTTTCTTGAAATGGAATTTTTATTTATTCCTCGTTCATATAAATATTTTAGATATTCTTTTGTTATATCGATATCTATATTTAATATGTTTTTGAAGTTATTACCTAAGAATTCGTTATATTCTATTAAATCATCATAGTAAGAAAGAATTGTTTTATTACTATATTTCTTTACTACTTTTAAATAATCTAAATACTTTTCTATATACTTCATATTTATCACATATTAATTATAAAACATATATTTTAATAAGTAAAGAAAATAAACTATTAGTTTACAGAAAAAAATATGTATCTATTTTCTAGATACATATTTACCATCTTTAGTAGATACTATTATTTCTTCATCTTGTTCTATGAATAATGGTACTTTAACTAACATACCAGTTTCAATGATTGCATCTTTAGTTGCATTAGTAGCGGTATTTCCTTTAATACCTGGTTCTGTTTTTGTAATCTTGAATGATATTTTTTCAGGAAGTTCGATACCTAACATTTCTCCTTCAAAGAAGATAATGATTACTTCTAATCCTTCTTTAAGATACTTAACTTCATTTTCGATTTGTTTTTTATTTAATTCTACTTGTTCATATGTTTCCATATTCATGAAGCTATAGTTATCTCCATCAGCATAAAGAAATTGCATCTTTTGTTTTTCAACATGAGCAGTAGGTACTTTAATTCCAGCATTAAATGTATATTCTGCGATTGAACCAGTTCTTAGGTTTTTTAATTTAGCTTTTACAATAGCAGCTCCTTTACCTGGCTTTACATGGTTAAAATCTAATACTTGGTATAGATTGCCATCATAATTAATTGTTTGACCATTTTTGAAATCATTTACATTAATCATTTAATTTACCTCCTATTTCTTTGTTTCTTTATGTTTAGTAGTCTTACGACAATGTTTACAATATTTGTTTAATTCTAATTTCTCTGGAGTGTTTTTTTTGTTTTTTTCTTCTGTATAATTAATATTTTTACACTCTTCACACATCAAAGAAACTAATACTCTGTTTTCATTCTTCTTTGCCATTTTAACTCCTCCTCCCGAAGACATCTACCTAATTATACCATAATTTATATGGTTTAGACAACTATTTTTTTGTTTTTTCTCTTTTTTCTTTATTTATGAAGCCTAATAGTAGTCTTCATAAATAGTTTTAAGCCTAGTTTTAGTCTTAAAACTAACAATATTTTGTATTATGTATAAACATAAATTATATACTTATTATTAGTTTATTACTTATTATTTGAAATTATAATTAAAAAGTTAAGGCTTATATTCACCTCAACTTTATTTATTTTTTATATGAAGTAATAATCCAGTTATTATCTTTTAATTCTAATGTTATATTAACTTTATCATATGTTTTATTATTATCTGGATCTATTAATTCCATTGTTGCAACAGACTCTACTTTGTCAGCACTTTGATTTGTTATTTCTATTTCTACATTTCCCCAATTATAAATGTTTCCTTTATAAGTTTCATTACAATATAATTTTCCATCTTTTTCTAAATAATATTCTTTAGCAGTAGCACTCCATGGAGATTTACCGGCGATTACTTCGATACTCATATATTTCTTTAATGATTTAAGCATTTCATCATATGTAGTAAATTCTGCTGATGCTTTTCTAGATACTCCATTTATTTCTACGATTTCACCTTCTGTTTTTCCGCAGTAAACTGCTGGTAATTCATAATAATTATATGCTACTTTAAAAATTTCTTTAATATCTTCTGTTTTAATATTTTTTGTTTCTGAATTGTTATCAGTACTTTGATTTGGATTATTAACCTCCGTATCAGTAGGTTTAAAAGTAATTGTACCTGTTGCAAATAAAACACATAGTGCTGACAATATAGCAATAATAATTATAAGTAATATTATGACTGTCTTGTTATTTTTTTCCATTCTTTACACTCCTTTCTATAATAAAATTATAGCATATGATTAAAAATAAATAAATAGCATTAAAAAAATTTAGTTAATAATGAGACAAAATTAAATTGGGTAACCACTGGTTGACTTTTTTAGATATATTTGAACAAATTAATTATTTTGTACTGGTAACACTCTTTATAATATATCTATATCAATATAGTAATTAATTTCATTTATATCTTTTATTTCCATGCTTTGTCCTATCTTCTCCAGCCTGAGATTTAATTAATAAATTGTAAACATTATAATAGGTACTAAGTTCTTATTATATAAAAAAGAATAAGCTATTTAACTCATTCTTTTACTTTGAAATATTTATTTAATATTTTATCAATATTTTCCTTATTAACCGGTTTTATAATATAATCATTAAATCCATATTTAATATATTGTTCTTCAATTCTTTTATTATTAGGAGTTACCATTATAATTGTTGCAATATTATATTTTGCTTGTTTCTTAATATAATTTAAAATACCATTTTGATCTTTAATGATTTCTTTTGCAAAACTATCTATTTCAAAATTTGGAATAATATCATCAATAATAATCATGTCAAAGATTTCATCTTCACTTAATTTACTTCCCATTTCTTCTAAGTTTTGTGCTACTGTTACATCAATGTTATATGGCTTTAATAGTGTTTTCATTTCCTTGAGTTTTAAATTGTTATTATCTACTAGTAGAAGTTTTTTACCACTATAATTATGATATTTAATTTTGATATTTCTATTTTCTTCTTTTTTGCTTATTATATCATATTCGCTTATTAATCTTTGATTAATACTTAATATTAAATTAATATTGTCTTTATCTTTGATTATAGTTATATTACCATTCGTTTTATCTAATAAATTATTTATTATTTCATAGTTAATACTATTTGTTATCTTTAATTTGAGTTTTTTTGTCTTTTTATCTTCTGCTACATAGTTTAGAATAGATTTATCATTAGTTATAAATTTAAACCTTAACTTTGCAAAGTTACCTACTTTAATATTGTCTATTTCTAGTAATATATTCTTTTTACTTAATATAGACGAAACTAAATCAAAAAAATATAAAACCACTTTTATTATTCCAGCCTCATCGCCATATAATACTGAAGGTAATTTGTTACTAATTTTCATTTCTAATTTAATCTTATCTTCCTTTTCTATTTCTAGAAATTGCTTTAATTTATCTAACATATCTAACGTTTCATATTTATATGTTACTATTCTTGGTTCACTTTTAACTACTGCTAGATCTAGAATACTAGATATTTTATCATTTAATTTAACTGAATTTTCTTGAAATGAAGATAAAACATTATTTAATTCTTTAATATTATTTTTATCTATTTTAGTGTTACTAATTAATTCTAAATCTTTAACTGAAGATTTTAACTCTTCAGACATATCTTCTATCAAACTTAATGTTTTTCTAGAAGATTCATCTGCTAATTTTTTCTGAAAGGCTAATTCTTTAGCCGTTTTTACATCAGGATTTTCTATAGTATTATACATAATAAATAAAATATATGCATAAAAGAAACCTTCGAATATTAGTTCTTTATAGCAGCTTCTTATTAAGAAACCTATTAAATAAAGTATTATCAATATTATATATGGAGATATCTTTTTAAGTGAATACTTTTTTATTAAGAGATATAAGGTAATTATTAAAAAGAAAGTAAAACTTAAAATTGTATGCCATAAGGCAACATCATAAGATAATCCTTCACCATCTAATAAATCTCCTTCAAAAATAACATTTAATGGTAATACTATTATAAGTAATATAGAAATAATGGTAATAGCGGATAATATCTTTTTTAGATTAGATAGTTTTTCTTCTTTATCATAAATTGATATACAATAAAACATTGAGTATAAATTAAGTAATGCTAAAATACTCATATATGTTTTTTGTAAAATGTTTATTAAATTAAAGTTGCCTATTAATTTGGCTACGATATATGTTGAGATACCTACTACTAAAAATAAGAAATTTAAACCTATTAATTTAGCATATGTTTTTGTTTCAACACTTTCAATATTTGGTTTTGAATAAAACAATACTATTAAAGTTGTAATTATAAGTAACCCCACTATTTGCAATATAATTGCTTGCATATTTTTTACCTCTCTTTATCTTTTTAATGTTTTTGAATGACTTCTTAATAAAAATGCATTGTTTATATTAATATCTAAATTATCTAAAAAACTAAATACTTCTTCTTCATTAATAATTGTTTTATCATGAAAACTCTCACTTATAGCATCTTCTAAAGAGAAACCATAACCATAGTTACATCTTTCTACTATTTCTTTTTGAAATTCATGAATATATCCTTCTGGTACATTTTTTCTTTGAAGTGAAGGTTGTGATTCTAATAATTGCCACTTTAATGTTGCTAATTTATCTCTTAATTCGCGATTTAGTTCTGCTTCACTTTTGGTAGTGTTCTTAGCAATACCGTAGTTCTCTCCTATATTAAAATAGAATTTATTACCATATTGTTCTACTGCGATTGGAACTATGTGAACACCAGCTTCTTTAGCCATTCTGACAGTTCCAACAAATGTTTTCATTACTATGACATTTGGTGTTACATTCCATGCTCCTTCTGGATATATTAGAAGATTACCTCCATTATTTAGTAATTCTATTGATCTATTATAAGCAATTTTTCGATCTATTTTATTTTTGGTTTCTAATGGTATAACACCATTCATTTTTAGTCCTTGATAGATTGGCATCTTATATAGAATTCCAGGATCTCCTAGCATTAGATAGGCTGGCTCTTTAATGATTTGGAATGTTCTTTGTATATCATTACCACCTATATGGGTGCAAGCAAATATTTTTGGTACACCTTCTTTGGCTTTATTTTCATTAGCAACAATTATATTTTCTTCTTTAGATAATACTTCATCTATTTTTAATATTAGATTAATTAATGGGTGAATCTTTTTTCTAAGTTCAATTCCTTTTAATTTATCTCCTTTGTTATAACAATAGATTCTATATTCTGCATAATAATTAACTAGTTCTTCAATTGCCATTTTTCTTTTTTCAATTAAATTTAACTTTTTAAATGTATCCATAAAACCTCCTCATAAATTAAATACATAATAATTAATCACTTCGTGTATTATTATAACACAAAAATGGTATTTTTTGTTACTTTTTTTATTTTTAATATATAATTTTTGGCTTATATATAATAGATATGGTTGATATTTCTTTTTAGATTACAAGCTAAAAAGAACACTCTAAGACCTGGGCTTAGAGTGCATATAGAATAAATTAATGTCGTGGTTTAAATATTAAGGCTAAAACAAAGGAAAGAAATAAGGCTATGGAAATACCTGCGGATGTTAGGTTAAATATACCAAAGGCTAAGCCAAGTGGTCCCAAAGTAGTGCCTGTTTCCATAGCACCATGGATTAGTAAGTGACCAAAAGAAGTAATTGGTATTAGAGCTCCTGCTCCAGCATATAAAACTATTCGATCATAGATACCTGCTATATCAAGGAAGGCACCTATTACAACAAAGAGACTAGTTACATGACCCGGGGTTAGTTTGGTATTATCTAATATTAACTGAGCTATCATACATACTAAACCACAAAATAGAAAAGCATAAACATAAGTCATCATATTATATTACCTCCAAACTAATGGCATTAGCTATACTAGGTATTGATTCTTTTTGAAATGTAAAAGTTGGTGAAAAGACAGCTCCAGTTGGTACTATTAATACTTTCTTATATTTTTTCTTTAACATTTCTTTATATATATAACTAAATACTACTAGTGGCAAGCAAGCTGGTCCTGATGCTCCCGCTAAGACGGGTTGTCTATCTAAATCATAAAGCATTGTACCACAGTCGTTATAGTTATCATTAAACTCAATATTATATTTAGTCATCATATAATCTTTAAGTATATTCTTACCATATATTCCTAAATCTCCTGTTAAGATAAGATCGTAATACGAGATATCTCTCTTGGTATCTTTTAAATGATTATATATTACATCTCCTGCTGCTGGGGCCATTACTGCTCCCATATGATTTACATCTGTAGTACCCATATCTACTACTTTACCAATAGTCGCGGATTCTACTTTAACTTTACTCTTTTTGTTACTAAGTAAGATACTTACTCCTCCTGTTGAAGTAAAAGTAGCAGTCTTTGGTTTAGGTGTTCCATACTCAGTAGGATTTCTAAATTGTTTTTCAGCAGCCATATTATGACTTGAAGTAGATACTAATATTCTTTTAGCAAAGCCTCCTTCGATATAAGTACTTCCTATAGCTAGTCCTTCCCCACTAGTTGAACAAGCTTCAAATATACCAAGAAAAGGGATATTAAATTCTCTAGCCATATAGTTAGAAGCTGCGATTTGATTTTGTAAATCTCCAGATATTAATAAATCGATATCTTCTTCTTTTAATTTATTTTTCTTTAAAATATTAGTATTAGCTTCTTTTAATAAATGTACTTCAGCCTGCTCCCAAGATTTTTCACCAAAGTATAAATCTTTTTCATATTTTTTATCAAAATATTTTGATAGTGGTCCATCATTCTCATAATTACCACATATGGTATAAGCGTCTTCAATAAAGACATTGTTATATTTTATTGTCATATTAACCTCCTATTACCAGTAGTCTAATTAAGCCAAATATATATACAGAGACTACTCCATATAATATTACGGTACCTGCTAATTTAAAGATATTGGCTCCTATTCCAAGTACTAATCCTTCATTTTTATATTCTAAAGCTGCTGATGTCATGGAATGGGCAAAGCCAGTTATTGGTATTATTAAAGCTGCTTTTACTTTAGTTACTAAGGTATCAAATATTCCTAGAGCAGTAAGTATTGAGGCTATAGTTATTAATGTTAATATTACGAGTACTCCTGATTCTTTTCTAGGTAAGTTAAGCCACATACTATAACACCTTAGTAATAGTTCTGATAATGAGCCTAGAAAGCCTCCTACTACAAAGGCTATAACTGCATTCTTAATATAGTTCTCTTTAGGAGTATTTTTATCTACTATTTCTTTATATTTCTTATTATTCATATTATCACCAGTAATAGTATTTACACTTAATGGTAAAATTATGTAAAGAATATTTACTTATATATTTTATTATGATATATTTATGATAGTTATTTGATAAGGAGTGTATAAATATGGATAATAATGTAAATATTTTTGATAATGAGAGATTAAATGATATATATCAAAAGGTAGTAAATGGTGAAATTACTAGTACTGCCGGTCTTAATCTAACTTTGGATGAACTTTTTACTATGGATAAAAATGGAGACTTTTTATTAATAGATTTACTTGAAAACAATGTTGATATAGATTTGAAAAATGGAAAAATTAGAAATAATGGTTCTGTATTTTTTTACTTTCTTATATATGGACAAGACATATCACAATTTTCTTATGATAAAATAGATTATACATATGGTGAAAATGGTAACATGAATGTTTTAAATTATCTTTTAGAAAAATATGATCTTTCAATTAATGATCTTTTAATTGAAGATAAAAATGGTACTACTTTACTAGAAGAAATGCTTAAAGAGAATATAGATATAAGTAATATTGATATAGATGATGATATAATGGATTTAGAAAAAGTAACTAAAATTATTACTATTATCATTAAAAATAATCAAGATATTCCAGAAGATATTAAAAATACATTTGAGAATACTTTATTTTCTACGAATAATGATGAATTCTTTAAAAATTTACCAATGAAAGACATAGTATTATTTGAGAAAATGATAAGTATCATTAAAGAACACACCGAGATTGTTGATTTACTTTGTAGGTATCATTTGGAATATTATTTAAAATATCTTAATCAAGAAATTATTAAGAAACTAATTACTAAAGATGAAAATGACACCTACCCTATCGATAAGTATGTCTCTAATTCCACGGCAATTAAAAATATATCTAGTTTAATTAATTTTGATGAAAATATTGATTTTATGATTCATTTTATTAAGTTACTTTTAGATAATAAATTATATAATTTCTTTTATGATGCTGATGAAAATATTCTTTTATATAAGGTATATCCTCCTAAAACATTATTAGAAACTCTTATAGAAAATAATGTTAATATTAA
>UMHK01046941.1_pt1 | contig 12245 bp, 14 predicted proteins | sample 1965521 | NCBI WGS metagenome assembly UMHK01 (sample SAMEA4836097, study PRJEB28245) | human gut metagenome | biome: gut microbiome; material: fecal sample | place: Denmark | collected 2008
AGTCCTTTCATAAAATACAGCGGCAGGGCTATTGCCCCGCCGCCTTTGTTTATAGTATCGGCATGGGGCCGACCATTTCCCAACATAGGGAAAAGCTACGCTATGCAGTTGTCAGCAGCCGCAACCGGCAAACTGGTTGCAGCAATAAGGATTCTGCACCGTGTAGGCCGGAATGGGAGAGGGGCGCAGCTGCGAAACCAGATAGCTATTCTGAGCCGCCTGGCTTGCCGCCAGCTTCAAACCCTGGTTCTCGGCCTGGAGGTCAGAGAGCTTGCTCTGCGTGAGGAAGTCGAGGATTGCGCGGCTGTTGCTGTTGGCGTTGTCGATGATGTCGCGGGTCGCGTTCTGCACCGTGTTCCGGGTATCGCAAGCCTGAGCAGCCATGTCATACCGCACGCCCTCGATGCTGCGCTGGGTGTTGCAGCAGCACTCAGCGGCCTGCATTTGCATTGCAGTCAACTGCTGCATGAGAGCCGCCTGCTGGTTACTGCGGGAGAGCTCAGCCTGCGCAAAGCCGTTGGCCATCGCCATGTTGGTGCCGTTGACAAGCTGCGCCTGCTGGTAAAATCCGTCGCAAAGCCCCTGATTTACACTGTCGATCTTGCGCTCGACATTGGCAAAGTCAGAGGTCAGCACGTAGCCGTCGACCACGCCGCCGGAATTGCCAGCGTTGTTGCCCCAGCCGTTGCCGCCCCAGCCGCAGAATGCGAACAGGAACAGAACGATAAGCCACCACGCGCCGTCACCGCCAAACCCAAAGCCACCGCTATTGGTAGGCTGCACCGGCATGGTCAGCATGGGGGCGCCGCCATCGGAAAGAGACATAGTATCACTCCTTTTAATTAAAGTCAGTTTTATCTAAATCGTGGCCACGATAAAGAATTAAAGAAAACGCTATAAATATTTAATTATTGCATCAGACTTTGGAATTGCTTTGCCATCTGCTGTAGCTGGTTTAACTGCGCCTGCGAGAGTTTGCCGCTTTGCAAGAGCTTTTCGACCTCCGCTTTGGGGTCGCCATGAAAATTTGCCTTGAATTGCTGGAACTGCTGCATCATTTGCATGAAGCCGTTCCCTCCGCCGAGCGCACCGAAAAAGGGATTATTCATCGTCTTCGTCCTCCTCGACCTTGCGTTTCTTTTTGCTCTTTATTTCGCCCACAAGCGCCGCCAGTGCGTCAAACTCCTTGCGAGTGACAAATTCCACGCCCTTTTCCTGCGGCGCTGTACGGGGCGTTTCTGCGCGCTCTACAAGGTCGTAAATCTTGAGCGTCGGCCTGCCACTTGCATCTGCCTGCTTGAGATAGACGGTAGGCGCGGTACTGTCCCATAACGCAACTGCCGCGTTAGGCGCTATCATCCAATTCCGGGCCTCCTGCTCGCCGCTTACCCATTGCACCCCGCCCTGTGCGATTGGATTTTGCGGGGCCTGTGGCGTCTGCATCATAGGCATTTGCTGCTGCCGCATCTGCATGAGGTTGTCCGGCATTGGCTGCGGGTAATAAGGGTTTTGGTAGCCGTAAGGGGTAAAAGCCATAATTATTCCATCCTTTCCGTTGTCCAGTAATATAAGGGCACTTCGCCGCCCGAATCCCAGGAATCAAAAATTACGCCATCCTGTACGCAGACCACATGCCCGGATAAAGCAAGGATATAAGTCCCTTTTGGGTGCTCCTCCGCAAACCGCGCCACCGTGTAGCAATCGGGGCATGTGTCCGGGATAATATGCCGCCGGTATCCGATACTGCGCAAGTAGGCCCCCCAACAGGCGTTAGCGTTTGGCAAATCTCCGTCCAAGTAGCCTTGCATGCACAGCCGGAGGTAAACCTCGCCCCAATCCTTTCCCGTGGCCTTACAGATCGCACGGACAGTGCAATCTGACACGTTTTTCCCGCAGGGATTTGGATTAAAATATTTATACATGATCGCAATCCCTATATAGGCTTTCAGCGATTTCCACATACGCTAAAAGCCCCCGGGGATCGTCTGCGTACAGAATGCAAATATCCTGCGCCATTTGCGCGGTAAACCCGCATTTGATTAATCGCTCGTACATATTCCAGCCTCCTTGCCTCTATAATAAAAAAAATCCGGGCAGATAAACTGCCCGGATTCTGCCTGGGTTCTGCAATGATTAATTTTCTGTTTTTATTGCCTTTTTAATTAGTTTCTCGATGTAGTTCGAGACGCTGCGCCCATCCGCTTCGGCGGCGGCCTGCAGTTGGGATTTAAGCTCCGGCGTGATCCGGATTACGAGACGGTCTGTTTTTGTCATCTGAGCGCCCACCTCCGCAGTTATTCGTCGGCATCGCTGGACTTTCGATCCAGCTGGCGCTCCTTGATCCACGCTTTTTCACGCATGAGACGGATAGCGTTGAACTGATCGAGATCCTCTGGGTGGCGGTAGACGACCTGCTGGACAGAGTACGGCGAAACATTGTATTTCTGCGCCAGGGAATCAATGTATTGCTCATACGCGGCTTGCGCGTCACGGCCCGCCGGGATGCTGCTGTCGCCCGTCAAGTCCTCACCAAAACCCCATTCTGTGGTCACGTCCTCAACGCTGAGGACCCACGAGTCGCCGCTGGCAATCTCGTCCTCGGTGAGGCCCTGGAGCCCGTCGCCGTCTTCGCCCTTGTTAGCGTTTTCACACTCGTGCTCCCACCAAGAGATCAGCTCATCAGCATCCTTGTCGGTATAGATGTAGGCGGGAGAGCAACCAGTATCATCGAGCTCAAAGACATCGTGGCCGTCACGCGCATCCGGGCCGCCTATATCGTCAAAGCAATCCACCCCAGGGAATCCGTTCCAAATGGAGAGCCCAATTTCCAACACTCTGGTTTCGGTCTTGATCAACATTTTGCATTCTCCTTTTCCGGCCTTTGGCCTGTCCGTTATCTTTACTGTGGTTACAGTGTACGCCATTTGTGCACACAATGCAAGGGGAGAAATGCACAAATTTTTATTATTTTTTTGTGCAAAAAAGAAAAATAGCCGCACCCAAAAAGGGCACGGCTACTTTTAGGAATTGAATGCATCCGCCAGTTTTTGGTATGCTCGGCGGCGCAATTTGTAAAATCCATCTACGCTGATATGCAGTTTTGCCGCCGTCTGTACGCAGGTGCGGCCAAAAACGTCCACGTCAATTACACAGGTTTCCTCGTCTTCCGGTAGCCCTACCGCGCAGATCGTTTCCGTGGCGCGGCAGGGTGCCATAGTGGATAGTTTTTTGCGGATCCTTTTGTGCTGTTCTATCATTTTCCACGGTGTGCCGTGGAGGTGCGGATGCTTATGCACGGGCGTGAGGCCGGCGTAGCGATGTCCTCTGCGCCCTCCAGGTGTTTACCGTTACCGGATATACCCCTCAAAGCCTGCGGACTTGAGCTTGGCCAGCATCCTCTCTGCGTTTTCGCGGTTGGCAAAGGCGCCGACCTGGACACGGTAGAGCTTGTCGGTGGCGGCGGCGGGCTTGGGCTTCTCGGGCGCCTTAAAGGCCACGCCGAAGTAATCGCAGATCCCCCGGGCGATGGCCTCGCCGATGTCAACCGTGTGCTCCACGATCCACTTGGCGGTGGTGGCGTTGTCGTGGAACTCGCACTCGATATAGGCCGTGGGGGCGCTGGGCACCCGCACCTCGTACAGGGAGGCATCCACCCGGATATTCTCGCTGGTGCCGGGGGTCACCGGGGCCAGCCGATTAAAAATAGCCTTGCAGGCCTTCATGCCCTCGCCGCTGCTGTTAAAGCAGAACATGCGGGTGCCGCTCACCGTGCCGTTAAAGGCGTTGGTGTGGATGGGCACATGGAGGTCTGCGCCGAAGGCGTTAGATGCCTGACACTTCTCCTGCATGGATTCGTCATGCATCAGCTTCACGGTCACGCCGCTGCGCTCCAAGGCCGCCTTGCAGGCCTCGGCGATCTTGCCGCACTGCACACCCTCCGTGGTATTGCCGTAGGCGTAGCGGTTATCGTACTGGTTGCTGGGAGACAGAAATACCTTAGCCATTGCTTTTGCCCTCCTTGTTATAGGTGGCGGTGGAGATGCACAGCACCGCGCCGAAAAAGGTGTCCACGGCGGTGATGGTGGTCACGACCTGGTCGGAGTACGGCCAGGCCCACACGGCGGACAGAGCCGCGTACAACGTGGCGATGGCCGGCAAGACGATGATGACCACCCACTTGAGAATGTCATACAGCTTGTCAGGGATTTTCATGGTTTGCTCCTTTCTGTGCCCGAATCGGGCACAATCCACATTTATTTGTTGGTGATATGTTCCAAATCTTCAATACGATGATTTGCGACCTTGATCTGCTCCTTAATAACAGATTGTTCTGTTTCTAAGTTATAGGTTCGCTCAATAACAGAATTGTGTTTGTTTACTTTCGATTCAAGCTGCTCCAAGCGATATGCAATGAGGGCGGTGTTTTTTTTGTTTGCCCAATACGACCCCGCCAAAGTCCCCATGAGGGAGATAACTGCAACAATAATAGTTTCGCTCATGTAATTACTCCTTGTTCGCCCAATATTTTTTCATGGACTCGCTTCTCTTTTTGTTGGATTTGGCAGAGACGAGTTTCGGACTATTGCAAGATTCCACTTTTTCACTGAGTCGGGCGCCATCCCACGCATAAAGCCATATATACCCTCCCGCTGTCAGCTGGTTAAAAGTGCAGCATTTTACAATTCCTGTATAATTTACACCGGTCTTTCGTTGCGCCTCAGTTGTTGCCTTATATTCGGCCACAAACTTTCCGTCTTTTGTAAATTGTTTTACGGGTCTCGCTTTTGCGCTGTTGCCGCCAATGTTTATACTTACATTTTTACCCATCATTGAAACTGATTTTTTTCGGCGTGTTTCTTCACTTACCTTTACGCCGGTTCCGCCGTGCTCGCCACCGGAAGATTGGTTATACCCATAATCCGGTGCATTGCTTTTGTGCAAACTTATAAGAGCAATTTCTTGTCTGCAAGCTTCGTCTTTTGTTAGGAAGCAATCTATAATTTCGTGCCTTACATTGTCCCATCCATATTTTTTTAGTGCTCTTGTAAAAATTTTGTTGTCAGAATATCCCTTCCCGTTTTTCCATCTGACGCACGGATACTGAGATGTAATCCCAAAATAAGCTTTCCCGTTTGGGAATATGTGTTTGTACACCCAAAACCTGTGCTCCCGAACTTCCCGGGTCAGCTCCTCCAGCTTAGTGTCGGTGACGGCTTGATGCGTATCCAGCTTGGCCTGCACGTCTCGAGCGGTTTTGCTGCTGGTGATAAGTACCCCCAACAGCGACAGGCCGCCGGTAATCAGCGACACGATGATTGCTTCTGTCATTTGCTATCCTTTCCTGCCGCCAGCAGAGCGGCAATCACAAATCCTATACACGATGATGCAGGGACAATTAATAGCAGCCACATAGGATTCATACAGCGCACCGCCTCCGTTTACTCAAATAGTTGTGATTCTACTCGGAACATTGCTACCCAGCCCAAATGCCGCCGGGTGGCGAGCGACCAGCACCAATCGGCGCCCAAGGGCTGCCGCTCGGGCGCGCGTCCACACCCATCTGTTATCACTATGGCTGGTAGGCAGCAGTGCTTCGCAGTCATCGCCAAGGCCTGTGATCATAATCGGGTCATTCCACCCGTTTGTGCATTCACAGACAATCGGGCGGCCGGCTGTATCGAAGCCATAACACAGACCAACGTGGGAAATATTGCGAAATTGTTGGCGCTGGAATGCGTCCGCAACGCCATCCTGCAGGCTTGCCGCCCGGAAAAACAGCATGTCGCCTACCTGCATCTCATTTGCAGAGATTTCACAGCCCATGAGCATCAACTCGTAAGCCATGTCTCCAGCTACCATCCAGCTCTCTGGAGATTGCTTTTGAGGATCGCTGACACTGGCATCGTAGTGCGAGTTGTAGCTATACGATCCGATATAATCGCCGCTGTTCACCCGCGTAAATCCGGGCCACAGCACTCTGCTGGGGTTGGATGCATCGGCGGCATATTTGAGGTTGTAGGCGTCACGGTATGCGAAGCGGAAGAAATAGCCCCAGTTGAACGCTTTTGTCACGTTGCTGCTATAGGTGCTCTTCTTGTAGTCATCCACAGACCGCCCCATCCATATATTTTGGGCAAATGTTTCACAGTTAGATTTAATCAGCCCGTCAGCCTTGGTCGTACTCGATGCCGCATAGTCATTCCGAGTGTGCTCGCCGACATATTTCCATATATTGGATGACGCTGCAGTAGCCACATATGCATCCATAAGTGCCTTCATTTGCTCCTTCTGGGCATCTGTTAAGCTTGGCTGGCCAATAACGACTACAACGTTGCCCAAACCGAGATACAGCTTTTTCTCCGCATCGTTATACTTTACTACGGAATACCCATTCTGCGCATCGTACAAACCGATCGCCGTCGGAGATGCTCCATTGCCGCCAAAGATCTGCACGTTATGCTTATTTCCCGCTTCCTCCGAGCTTTGGAAAAAGATGGTCTTTTCCTGGTCGTCCCCGCGCATATACAACTTGCGGGCCTCCACAAGCTTATCAAAATAGGTAGCAATCCCAATCTGCAAAGCGTTGGATTTATCGCAAAGCCGCCCGATTCCCACAGACAACAGCCGCTTAGCGAAATCGAGCAAGACGAAGGCCGCAGGAATATCTCGTAAACTGGAATAGTTGGAGACAAAGGCATCCGTAGCAACCACACGCACTGTATAGCGCTTGGCTTTATCGACCGGAAACACGGTGTCGATATTTTGTGGCGCGTACTCTCCAGCGGCCGGCGTCGCCACCTCTGTCCATGCATCGGTTGTGCCGTACTCCCGATACTGTACCTTGTAAGCGGCCGTATTATTGCCATACAGCTTAGTAATGGTGGCGGAAAAGGTAACCTTAGCATACGCCCCCATCCGATCGACTGTGCCGTCTTGCGCACAGCGGGTAGCGGAGATAGCCGTAATTGTCGGGGTGCTGTAGGGCACTACTTTATAGTCAACTGATTTAATGGCCGTGCGCCCACGGCTATCCGTTACGGTGCAAGTTACCCATACTGTGCCGGAAACGGGCAGAAAGTCCGTTGTGCCGCTGGATGCAGACGCAGCATAGATATTTCCCGATCCTGCAGCTGATCCCACCTTGATGCTGTAGGATTTGATTGTGCTGCCTCGCACACCTGTCCCGGTGATTGCAACTGCTATCTTGCTGCGCAGCTGCACAAAGTACCCGCCATAGTTGGTTTTGACGTTTGTGGGGTCACTCACGGCCACTGTCAGCGATGGCACCTCGCTTGCCGGGATCGCCAGCGTCACCGCACACTCCGACCGCCCCACATAAGTGCTACCGTTATAAGTGTTGGTAATGATCGTTACGACCAACTGTGTGCTGTTGGGCGCGTTGGTGGCAAGGCTAACGGGAGGTGTCCAGGAATAAGTTCCCGCTGTGCCATCATATCCCGTTAACTGCACAGCGCTATTGCCGCCGATTTTGTAATATAGCTTATCAGAAAAGCTTGGACTCTTGCGGTCAATTGTGATTTTAAGGGCCGTGCCGAGTGTGCCCGTGCTGGGCGCTGATACAGCAGATGCGCGTGGGATGGTGTCCAGCGTCAGCGTCTTGGTCTGCGTGATTACGCCCGCGCTGATCTCCGTGTCCATCCACGTCCGCACCTTAATGCTCCCAGTACCATCAGCCTTGTGGCTGACGGTGAGGGTGGTATCCAGGATGGTCTTGGTGGTATTTTGCGGCAGCGTAAACGCTACTGTGTGCTCGGTCTCTGTGCCGCCATTAATGGTGATGTAGTAATACGCCTTATCACCGGGGGCATCATTATAGCTGGTGCCGGTCTGCTGTGATGTCCACTTGATGCGGACTTTGGAGGTATTGTTGGCTATGGATTGGCCAACTTGCTCCAAGGATAGATTTTGATATACACTCATGGGGCGTTCCCTCCTTAGCTGACAATCACATCACCGTTATCGTCCGCCTGTATAACAACGTTGCCGATAATCAACACAGTGGTCTTGATTCGCATTGTCTCCACGCCATCTGCCGTGATCTGCAATTCTGGGGTATTATTGCGGACAAACTGTAATACATCATTATCCAGCCGCAAAAGGATTTCGTTACCACTCTCTCCGATAATCAAGCCATCGTCCGTAAAGTGGAAGGCTTTGGTGATGGATTCATACTTGGCTTGCAAATCGCCGTCTACGTCATCAATGCGCTCGGTGACTTTGGTGATGTCGATGCCAAGCTGGTCAGTCAGCACGGAGAGCCTTGTGCTGACCTCCTCCTTGTAGCTGCCAAAATCCCCGGTTTCCACATAGTTTTCCAGCGCCGACAGGATGATAGAATTGACATTCTGCTGCAGGTCGGTGATCTGCTGGGTGGTGGTTTGGGTTACCTGGCCTGCAGCATCGTCCACCCGCTCGATTAACTCCGCGCGCGTGTTTTCAATGCGCTCATTTGTTTTTCGATCCGCATCAATTTGCGATCCGGTATATGTGCGGCTGGTCCCGCCCAACGTGATTTGTGTGTTGCCTGGGTCAAGGATGTCCGGAGCCAACTCCATCAGCGGATAGGACGCGCTGTAGCCGTGGGGCGTGCTCAAAAGTGCCGTCATCCTGCCCACCCGGAAATGCTGGATGCCCTCTTGCCAGCCCAAATCCACCGCCTTGCAGGTGATGGTTTCCGGCATAGACAGGCCGTTGTCAGCCAGCGCCGCTTTGGCCTTGGTTTGCAGATTTGCGGCAACGGTAACATCGTCCCACTTGACATGTCGGGTAATGCGCCCGTATGTGGCTACGCCCGACTTGCTGTAGATGGTCAGGCCGTCCTTGGTCAGATCGTCCGTCAGAGGCCCATCCGGCAGGCTCTCCAGCGTCAAGCCGTCCTTGCCCTCCGCCAGAATGGCGGTGTAGATATTTGTCCCGTCCGTCTCGCTGGAAAGGTCAAGCAGATTTTCGGTAAATTCCACCGTCTGCGTATTTGTCAGCGGCAGTTCCGCATAATAGTCCAAATAATTGCCGTCATTCTCGTATCGGATCAGCAGATTCCCGCCCAGGGCAGATTTAAACAGCTTATCGGAAATAGTGGTCATCGCCGTGGCGTACTCCTCAGAGCCGCGGGTAATGTAATTGTTAGGGTCGGACACGGTGACCACGCCGGGCTTGATCTGCTGCTCCGTGGACACTTGGCTGTTATGCTGCGCCAAAATCCAGCGGAAAAAGAAATCAACCACATTCCCGCTTGCGGCGGCGGCCTTATAGGAAGCGTCCTCCGTAAAGTCCTCTGGGAAGTTGAACGGTGGTATGATGCTGTCATTCAGCACCGCCATAATGCCCTCTGTTTCGATTTTGTGTGCCCCGTAGAAGTCTTTTATATCGCTGGTGATTCTTCCCCTATATATAGGGAAAGTGCCGTCCAGCAGCTCCACAAGGCCGCTCATGCGGCGAAGATTGCTTAAATAGGGATGTTCTGCGTCCACCGTAAAGGACATTTCCCCGGCCTTGCTGACCGCCAGCTTCACAGAGGGGTCACGGACGATTAGTTTTTCATCCGCAAGGCGTGGGTCATACAGGATATAGTTTTTGTATTTGAGTTGATACATTACAGGCTCGCCTCCTGGTATGTCACAGTGATGCTACCTGTGCCGCTTGCGACTTTTGCTTTCAGGGTGTTGCTTCCAGCCGCAAGACGGATAGCGGGCAGAATATGATCTCCCGCGCTGATGTTGATTGTGCTGCTGCCCCAAAGCAAGGTAGTGTCTTGGGCTACCGTGATGGTGGGAATCACTGGGCGGCTTTCATTCGGGAGCGAAAGTTGCTTATATGCCGTACCCAAATCAGAGCGGGAAACCGTGGTTTTTTCGTTCTTGTATTTCCACGGGTCGCAGTTGACCGTGACCGGGATAGTCTGCATCATTTTGACAAGCTCCACTTGCCCAACAGAACACCGCCCACTGTAAAAATGGGCGGTGTCCTCAGGGAAGGTCACTTTCACGCGCTTTCCGTGGACCTTGTTGCAGAAGTCAGAAATCGTGGCAGGCCATTTCTTGCCGCTCACCGTATCCACGCCGGTGAGCTTCAGTGTAATAGTGCGGTTCTTGTAGGTCACTTCGCCGGTCAGCACCTCGGACGCATCCAGCAGGCCGTCCCGGCCCGGAACATCGATCATGTTCGTGCGAACTTCCGGCAGAGAAATAGACTTGCTTGCAAGCAGCAGGCCATATTCTGTGTAGGTGTCTTTTCCGTCAAAGCATACTTTTCCTATCATACGGCCCTTGCCCTCCTCGCATTGATTTTTGCCAGTTCTTCATCCATGCCTGGGGCAAGCAAGCCGACAACTTGGCCACTGTCCATGATGACTTTCATATTTGCCAACATAGGCAAGTACTGTTCCAGCAGCATTATAATTCTGCCGGATCCTCCGCTTGCTGCGCCGTAAGATCCACTTGCATAGTTTCCGTTGATATTTGCTCCTGCCGTAATGGATCCAGCAGAAAAACTCATGTCCCCCTCTATGTCTTTTTTCACAGATGCAAATTCATCGCTAAACCCTTCGCCAAGGCCTTCCGCCATATATCCACCGATCCCGGCAAATACCTTAGACGGGGAGTGGATGCCCAAAATGCGCTTTACGCCGCCAACAAGGCTGTTTACCTTGTCATTAAACCAGTTTTTGATGTTATCCCACATTCCGGCGATGCCGTCTTTTAACCCCTGGACAATGTTTCTGCCGATGCTGCTCCAATCGTAATTCCTAATTGTGTCAACAATAGCCGCAATCACACGCGGAACTGCCGCAATCAGTTCCGGGATTGCTCCGACAATGCCGGTAATCAGCGATACAATGATCTGCGGCGCTGCAAGGATGATCTTGTCAAGGTTGTTCACGATGCCATTGATAAACGCGACAATCAGAGTAGGCACAGCCGCCACAAGCTCCGGGATGCACTTGATAATTCCGTCAATCAGCGCAAACAGAAGATCAATTCCCATCTGGATGATGTTGGGCAGTTCAACAATGATTGCGGCAAGCAAGTTGCCGATAATTAGAGGGACTGCCGCGATAAGCTGCGGAATCGCGTCAATCAGGCCCTGCGCAAGCGTCATAATCAGCAGGATTGCCGTTTCAATGAGCTGCGTCAAAAAGTCCGGGCTTGTCAGCATTTGCACAATCGTCAGGGTCACTTGCACAATGCCGTCAATGAGCGTGGGCAGGTTTTCTATCAGGCCATTCGCAAGGGAGAAAAGAATGTCGATTGCTGCTTGCGTAATTGCAGGTAGGATATCAATGATACCCTGTCCCAGGGCGCCGACAAGTGCAACCGCCGACTGCAAAAGTGCAGGAAGGTTATCTGTGATGGTTGTAATGACCATCGGGATAATCGTGGTAGATGCAGATGTGACCAATTGTGAAATGCCACCCAAAATGACATTAATGCGCGGAATTATATTTTCGCCAACGGTAACAAGACTATCAACGAACTGCTCTGTAAGTGCCTTGAAATCGGCGTTATCGTCAGCAATGCCAACCAGCAGATTGCCCCATGCGGATTTCATGGATGAAACAGAGCCTTGAATGGTGGTGCTTGCTTCTTTTGCCGTAGTTCCGTATATGCCCATTTCAACTTGAACATCATGGATTGCGCTGACAATATCCGCATAGCTTTCAATGCTGTAATCCGTGTATTTACCCTGGGCCGCGTTTAGCTCGTTTGCATGGTTAATAAGGCGCTGCATTTCTTCTTTTGTTCCACCATAGCCAAGCTTCAGGTTATCAAGCATGGTATAGTTCTGCTTGGCAAACCCCTGATAGGCGTTCTGGATAGATGCCATATCCGTGCCCATTTTATTTGCATTGTCAGCCATATCCGTGATTGCAACATTAGCCATGTCTGCCGCCGCTTCTGTATCACCGCCAAGCGATTGCAGCAAGGACGCAGAAAAACTTGTAACTGTGTCCATATATTCGTTAGCGGATAGGCCAGCAGTCTTATATGCATTTGCTGCATATTTTTGGACTTTTGCAGAGCTATCCTTGAATAGCGTATCAACGCCGCCGACCAGTTGTTCATACTCAGCATAGTTGTTAAGCGCGTTTTTCGTAAGCACGGCAATGCCGGCAGCAGCCGCACCTACAGCCGCGGCGCCGACTTTAGCCGCAGTGGCAAGCCCATTTTTGAATTTTCCTGATAATGTCTCTACATTTTCGCTTGCCTCGTCTTGCACAGATATTT
>UMHK01079300.1_pt1 | contig 12223 bp, 10 predicted proteins | sample 1965521 | NCBI WGS metagenome assembly UMHK01 (sample SAMEA4836097, study PRJEB28245) | human gut metagenome | biome: gut microbiome; material: fecal sample | place: Denmark | collected 2008
GATGCCCATCTCGCCGGTGGCCAGCAGTTGCACGCCCTGCGCCTTCTGGGCACGGACGAGGGCGATGCCCGCCGCGATGGCGTCGATCGCTTCGGCGCGGGTCATGGCAGGGCCTTGGGTGAAGTCCTGCGTCCCGGCGGCGATGCGGCAGTTGACCACACCGGGCACCGAGTCCCCGGCCATGCCCATGTCCACGGGCACGACCTCGCACCGGGCCGTTTTGGCCATCTGGCAGACACTGGTCCGCCGGGCAGCAAGGTTTTCGGCCACGGCGCGGGTCACGCTCTGGTCGGTCTGGCTCACGCCCTGCGCCACCACGCCGTTGTCGGCGCAGAGCACCAGCACGGCCCGGCGGGAAAGATCAAGCTGGGCCGTGCCGGTCAGCGCGGCGGCTTCTTCCAGCAGCGTTTCCAGCGCACCGAGGCCGCCCAAGGGTTTTGCGAGGCTGGCCCAGTGGGCGTGGGCGGCGGCACGGGCCGCTTCGTCGGGCGGGGTGATGGTGGAAAGAAGCTGGTTCAGTTCCGGTTCTGTCATGGGTTCGGCTCCTTTTGAAGATAAGATCGGGCGGCGGTCACGAACCGCCGGGGCAGGGAAGTGCCCGCCCAATACAAATGCGGGAAGCCCGCATAGAAATGCTCATTTGCAAAGCCGCAGGGCCAGCTCCGGCCATCGGCTTTCCGAGCGGTGAAGGCGTCGCCGTTCGCGGTGGTGTCCCAGTGGTGGAACTCGTGGACGGGGAGTGCTTCGCCGCGGCGGAACAGCATACTGTCCGCCTGTGCGGTCAGGGCGGCGTAGCCGAACCGCACGAGTTTGCCGACCCGGAAGCCCTGCCCCGGCAGCACGCCCGCCATGGGATAGGCGGTGCCGTCGGCATCTTCCAGCGACTGCCCCAAATAGAGGAAGCCGCCGCATTCGGCCACGGTGGGAAGACCGCGCTGGATGGCGGCGCAGAGGACGCAGCGCAGCGGTTCGTTCTCACGCAGCGCCTTGGCGTGCAGTTCCGGGTAGCCGCCCGGCAGGTAAACCCCGCCGATGCTCTCCGGCAGGGCGGTATCGTGCAGGGGGCTGAAAAAGACAAGCTCAGCGCCCGCCGCCCGCAGCGCGTCCAGCGTCTCGGCATAGGTGAAGCAGAACGCTTCGTCCTTTGCCACCGCGATGCGCACCGTCGGCGAGGCAGGGGTCAGAAAATCGGGCAGGGGCGAAACGGGGGCGGGAAGGCTCGTCAAAGCGAGGAGCCGCTCCCAGTCCAGCGTGGCGGAAACTGCTTCGGCGAGACGCTCGATCTTTTCCTGTAGACCGGAAACTTCCTCCGCCGTTTTCAGCCCCAGATGGCGGCTCTCCACAACGGCGTCGGGCAAATGGGGCAGATAGCCCAGCACGGGCAGCCCAGTCTCCCGCTCCAGCAGGGGGGCAAGCAGTTGGTGCAGACGGGGGGAGCAGTCGTTGAGGAGGATGCCCGCCAGATGACTCGGCGTCCGGAAATTTTTCAGCCCGTTGATCTGAGCCGCCAGCGTCACACTGGCCCCTTTGGGCTGGACCACCAGCAGAACGGGGAGGCCAAGGGTATCCGCCAGCGCCCACGCGCTTGCGGCGGTGGTACAGTTGAGCCCGTCATAAAAGCCCATGGCTCCCTCGCAGAGGGCGGCCCCATGCCCGGCGGCATAGTGGGCGTACAGGGCCCGCACCGTGTCTGGCGCAGAGAAGAACAGGTCGAGGTTGTGGCTGTCCACCCGGAGAGCGGAGCGGTGGAACATCGGGTCGATGTAGTCGGGCCCGGATTTGAAGGCGCAGGGCCAAAACCCACGCTTCTTCAGCGCCGCCAGCAGGGCACAGGTCAGGGTGGTCTTTCCGCTGCCGGAAGCGGGGGCTGCAAGGACGAACTGGATCATTTTCGTTCCCCCGTGATCAGAAAAATGGGGTTGTTGGCCATCAGGAGATGGAGCTTGCCCGCCGGTCTGGTGCGGCTGACGGCAAGCTGGGTTACTTCGGCGGTTTGTCCATGAGCCGCCAGCGCCGCAATGGCCGCACTCAGGGTCTCCAGCGCAATGGCGGAGATGCACAGGCGGGCGTTCGGGTTCTTGGCAAGGGCGGCGTCTACCACCTCGGCCATGCTGCCTTTGGTGCCGCCGATGAAGACGGCGTCCGGTGCGGGCAGGTCGGCCAGAACCTGCGGGGCGGTCCCCTCGATCAGAGACAAATTATAGGCGTGGAATTTCTCCCGGTTCTGGCGGATGAGGGCACAGGCGTCGGGGGCGCATTCCACCGCGTAGACATGCCCGCGCGGTGCGGCCAGCGCCAGTTCGACGCTGACGCTTCCGGTTCCGGCCCCGACATCCCAAAGGGTATCCGTAGGCCGGACAGCCAGCTTCGCCAGTGCGGCGGCGCGGACTTCCTGCTTCGTCATGGGAACCTCTCCCCGGATGAAGGCATCATCCGGGAAGCCGGGGGCCCGCCGGGCAGGGAGGACGGTGTGCTCGATGAGCAGAACGCTCAGGGGGGCACAGGCGTTTGCGGCAAGGGTCTGCGCCGTGCCGAATGCCAGATGTTCCTGCGGTGTACCGAGGTTTTCACCTATGATTGCATGGGCGTCCCCAAGGCCTACATCGGCCAGTTTGGCGCAGAGGGTGGCGGGCGTTTCGGTGCCGCCGGTCAAGAAGAACACCGGGCGGCCTTCGGCGGTTAGGCACTCAGCTGCCGGGTCACAGGCACAGCCGTGGGCCGAGACGAGCTTCCAATCCTGCCACGGGCGGCCAATGGCAGCAGAGAGAAGCTGCACGCTGGAAATGCCGGGCAGCACCCGCGCCGAAATGCCGAAGGCCCGCAGCATGGGCAGCAGCTTGGAAGCACCGGAATAAAACCCGGTGTCGCCGCTGTAAAGAAGGGCCGCATTTGCTGCCGGAAACTCGGAAAGGCAGGACAAAATATTCTCCGGTTTATAGAGGGCTTTCCGGTTCTCGGTGCAGCCGGTGGGCAGATGTTCCAGCAGCCGTTTTGCCCCGATGATGAGGTCGGCGCTCTGCAGGGCGGCAAGCCCCTGCGCCGTGAGCAGTTCCGGTGTGCCGGAACCCATCCCGATCAGTGTGACCATCCCAAAGCCTCCTTGCAGCGTGCCAGAATTTGTGCGGCAGTTTCTCCCTTTTCGGCCGGGCGGCGGAGCACCACGAGCTGTGCGCCCATGTCCTGCGCGGCCTGTGCCTTTTCGGCAAAGCCGCCCGCTGCGCCGCCGTCCTTTGTGACGAGGAAACGGATGTGGAACTGCTCCATCAGCGCCCGGTTCAGCGCGTAGGAGAAGGGCCCCTGCATCGCAATGATGTTTTTGTGGGGAATGTGAGCGGCTTCACAGGCGGCGATGCCGTCCAGCGTGGGCAGAACGCGGGGGAACAGCCGCGCCGGATCGATGCTGGAAAAGGCAGCAAGCTCCTTGGCCCCGGTGGCCAGCAGGACATTGCCCTGTGTTCCGGCGAGAAACTCCGCCGTGTGCATGGCCGACTGGAACACCATGCTTCCTGCCGGGAGGGGGCTTTCGGCCCGCAGCAGCCGGTGGTATTCGATCTGCGCCGTTTTGCACGCCGCCGCAATGTTTTTGGTGGCATCCACTGCGTAGGGATGGGTGGCGTCCACGCAGAGGTCGGCTCCTTTCAAAAGGTCGGCCATTTCCTCCGGTGTCAGCCGCCCGCAGTGCACTGTGATGCCGGACAAACTGCCCTGCTCCTCGGCCCCCAGCGGGGTCGCCACACTGACGAGGACGTCAGCCCCCAGCGCGGCCAGCTCTTTGGAAAAAATGCGGCCCTCGGTGGTGCCGCTGAAGACGACTGTTTTCATCCGCGATACCCCCTCGGTGTGACCATCCGGCCGCTGAGCTGTTTTGTCTCCGCGTTGCCGATGAAGACGGTGGTGAACATATCCACCGGGGCATGTTCCAGCTGGGCCAGCGTCAGGACGCGGTGGGTCTGGCCCTCCCGCCCGATGTTCCGCACCAAGCCGCAGACGGTCTGGGGCGGTTTGCCGTGTTCCAGCAGGATGTGGACCGCTTTTTCAAGGTAGTCCGGCCGCCCCTTGGAGGAGGGGTTGTACAGCGCGATGCAGAAATCGCCCATGGCTGCCGCTGCCAGCCGCCGCTGGATGACCGCCCACGGGGTGAGCCGGTCGGAGAGGGAAAGCACGCAGAAATCATGGGCCAGCGGTGCCCCCAGAACGGCCCCGCCGCTGAGGGCGGCGGTCAGGCCCGGCACCACTTCCACGGCGACATCGGGAAACCGCTCGGCCAATTCCAGCAGGGGGCTGGCCATCCCGTAAACGCCCGCATCGCCGGAGCAGATGAGGGCGACGGTCTTGCCGCTTTGCGCCGTTTCCAGCGCCCAGCGGCAGCGGTCCAGCTCCTTGGTCATGCCGGTGGCGTAATATTCCTTTTCCGGGTAATAGGGGCGCACGAGATCCAGATAGACCGTATAGCCGCACAGCACCTCGGCTTTTTGCAAGGCACTCTGCGCCTGTGCGGTCAGAAACTGCGGGTCGCCGGGGCCAAGGCCGACCACGAACACGGTATTATTCATGCTGCCACCTCCAATCTGGGGCATAGGGGCGGAGCGCCAGCGCAAAGGTCACGCCGCCGCCCGCCTGTTTCGGGATGCGGAGGGGTCCGCCCGCCGCCAGCACAGCCGCCCGCTCGCACACATTGTCCACGCCGGTAACGCTTTGAACAAAGTGCGAGGGCGTAAAGGTGCCGGGCGCGGCTTGGAGCTGCGCGGCGGAATAAAAGGAAACCTTCCACCGGTGCGCTTGGCAGAACGCCAGCAGCCCGGCTTCGTTTTGTTTCAGGTCGATGCTGGCGGCGGCGCAGATGCAGGCAGGGGCAAGGCCGTGGATTTCGCAGAACGCGGCAAAAGCTGCTTCCAACTGTTCGATGGTGGTGCCGCGCTTGCAGCCGACGCCCAGCACGCCGATGCGGGGGACAAGGTGCAGCGCATTCCCGGCAGGGAAAAGGGTCAGGGCGAAGTCTGCTGCGTCCTGCGTTTGGGTCGGAATTACCCCCGCAGGAGCCGCGCCGGGAAGGGGAAATTCCGACAAGACGGAAGCGGTCTGTCCGGCCAGCAGTTTCCCACTGACGGCCTTGATCCGCGCCGGTTCCAACACCTGACAATTTTGATGCTTCGCCCACTCGTCCACAGCGAAAATCCCGTTGGCATCCGTCGCCGTGGTGATGACCGGCACCGCCCCACAGAGCGCAGAAAGCTGACGTGCCAGATCGTTGGCCCCGCCCAAATGGCCGGACAAGATTGGCACCGCGAAGCGTCCGTATTCGTCCAGCACGACCACGGCGGGGTCGCTGGCTTTGCTTTGGCAATGGGGCGCAATGGCCCGCACCGCAATGCCGATGGCTCCCACAAATACCAAGGCATCCGAGCGGACAAACTCCGCCGCTGTCCACTGGGCTAAGGTCGGCCCGCCATGGCCGCAGCGGGTCACGCTGCCGGGCAGGGAAGCGGCCAGTTTTTCGGCCAGCCGCAGTCCCCTTTCGGTGAAGGCGGCGTAGGCGGGGGTCACCGGTCGGCTCCTTTGCGGAACGCGGTGGTAAAGGCGGGGTCGTAGAGCTTGCTGCGCTCGTACCGGGTGCCGAGAAAATCCCCCACCACGATGAGGGCGGTTTTGGTGATGCCGTTCCGGCGGGTGCTCTCGGCCAGTGTTCCGACGGTGCAGCGCACGATTTTCTGCTCCGGCCAGCTTGCCTTATAGACCACGGCGGCAGGGGTGGCGGAGGTGTAAGCGCCCTGCAGCAGCGCTTCCTGCACCTTGTCAATGAGGCCGATGGAGAGGAAGATCACCATGGTCGCCCCGTGGGAAGCAAGGCTTGCCAGCTTTTCCTTTTCCGGTACGGGGGTGCGGCCCTCCATCCGGGTGATGATGACGGTCTGGCTGACGGTGGGCAGGGTGTACTCGGCGTTCAGGGCCGCCGCCGCCCCGCAGAAGCTGGAAACGCCGGGGGTATCATCGTAGGAAATTCCGGCAGCGTCAAGGGCGTCCATCTGCTCCCGGATGGCACCGTAAAGACAGGGGTCGCCGGTGTGGAGCCGCACGGTGGTCTTGCCCGCCGCTTCCGTCTGCCGCATGACGTCGAGCACCTGTTCCAGCGTCATCTCGGCGCTGTTGTAAAGGACGCAGCCGGGCTTTGCCAGCCCCAGCAGGGCGGGGTTCACAAGGCTCCCTGCATAAATGATGCAGTCTGCTCCTTGCAGAAGGGCGGCTCCGCGCTGGGTGATAAGGTCCGGCGCACCGGGTCCGGCTCCGACAAAATGTACCATAATGCGTTACTCCTTCCAGTGCTGCAATAACTGTGCGGCGGCTTCGGTCTGGCCCAGCGGGCCATTCTGGTTTGAAAACAGGATCGCCCCCACCCGGAACGCTCCTGCCGCGCGGCGGTCAAGGTGGAGCTGGATGGCGGAAAGCAAGCTTTTCAGCACCGGTTCTCGCAGCCCGGCAGCGTCTAATATCTCCAGACAGGCGTCGGTGGTGGCGGCGTCCATCAAAGAAGCGCAGACTTCACGGGGCGCGCCGCAGAGGGCCGCATGGGTGCAGAACAGCTCCGTACGGCAGTCGGCGGTGTGGGAGTGGGTGTTCATGATGCCGCCCGCCAGCTTGACGAGCTTGCCCACATGGCCCACCAAAAGCACCTCCTCGAATCCGGCGGCAGCGGCCATATCCAGCGTGTCACCGATGAAGTTTGAGGTCTTCACCACCGGGAGGACGGCAAATTCCGGGTAAGTTCCGTGGAGGTAGTCCAGCCCGTAGTTGCCGGGCGCAAGGATGAGCCGCCGGGGGCCGGGGGCTGCTTTGGCCCGCAGGGCGGCTTGGTTCATTTCCAGCTGGATGGTGTCCAGAATGGCCTGTTGGCTCATGGGCTCCACGATGCCGCTGGTGCCCAGCACAGACAGCCCGCCCTCGACCCCGATGTGGGGGTTGAAGGTGCGCTTGGCTACCTCTTCGCCGCCCTTGATGGAGAGTGTCACAGCAAAGCCGCCGGTGTAACAGGCATTTTCGGCCTCTCGTTTCAGCGCCTCGGCGATCATCTGACGGGGGACATGGTTGATGGCGGCTTCTCCGACCGGCTGGTCGAGGCCGGGCTTTGTCACCCGGCCTACTCCTTTGCCGCCGGAAATGCGGATGTCCGTGGTGTCGGGCAGCAGGGCGACAGAGGCGATCACCGGCAGCCCGGTGGTCACGTCCACATCGTCGCCGCCGTCCTTTTCGATGGCACATTCGGCCCCGGCGTCCGTTTTGCGGCAGAACAGGGGGGCCACTTCCACCACGATGCCCTTCGGGGTGCGGAGGGCGACGGTCTCCGGGGGGGTCCCGGTCAGCAGCAGCCGGGCTGCCCCCGCCGCCCCCAGCGCTGCGCAGGTGCCGGTGGTGTAGCCGCAGCGCAGCAGCTTCTGCCCGCTGCGGACGTAGTGCTCAAACTTGGGCTTCGGAGGCTTTGGGGGACCGAACAGGGCTTCGTACTGCTCCCGGCTCAGGTCGTAAAGGGCTTGGATGTTCTCCGGCGCAAAGGCTTCTTTGGCCGTCAGCACGCCGGAAACGCCCTGCGGTGAGACGCAGACCACTGCATCCGCGATCTTCTGGGCCATGTCCAGCTCGTGCAGACTGACGATGACGGCAAGGTGCTGCTGGTGGGCCAGCTTTTGCAGGATGGTCAGCAGCTCGATCTTGCCCTTGATGTCCAGAAACGAGGTGGGCTCGTCCAGCAGGAGGATCTCCGGCTGCTGGCAGATGGCGCGGGCCAGCAGGATGCGCTGGCGCTGGCCGTCGCTGATGCAGTTGAAGTCCCGATCGGCAAGGTGGGAAGCCCCCACCAGCGCAAGGGCGTCCCGCACGGCCTGTTTGTCCGCTTCGGAAAGGATGCCCAGCCGCCCGGTGTAGGGGATGCGCCCCGCCGCCGCAAACTCGAAGCAGGTGGTCAGCTCGGTGCGGCGGGTGTGGGGGAGCATCAGGGCCAGCCGCTGTGCGCGGGCAGTGCCGGTGTAGGCGGCAAGGTCTTGGCCGCCCAGCAGCACGGTGCCGCCGAGGGGGGCCAACTGCCCGGCCAACGTTTTGAGCAGCGTGGATTTGCCCGCGCCGTTCGGGCCGATGAGGGTCAGGATCTGCCCGCGCCGGACGCCGAGGGCGATGGCCTCGGCCAGCGGTGCTTTGCCGTAGCCCATGGCTAAATTTTGCGTTTCGCAGAAAAAATCGTTCATCGTGCGCCCTCCTGATCCCGGCGGACGAGCAGCCCGATGACCACCGGCGCGCCGAACACCGCTGTCACCGCGCTGATGGAAAGCTCAGTGGGGGCGAACAGGCTGCGGGCGATGAGGTCACAGAGCAGACAGAACGCCGCGCCGCCGAGGCAGCACCCCGGCAGGACATAGAGGGGCTTTGCGCTGCCCAGCAGCTGCTTGACGAGGTGGGGTACCGCAATGCCCACAAAGGAGATGGGCCCGGCAAAGGCGGTGACACAGGCGGCCAGCAAGCTGGAAAGCAGAACCAGCGCGCGGGAAAACCGCTTGACGTTGACCCCGACGCTCTGGGCATAGGCTTCCCCCATCTGGTAGGCGGACATGGGTTTCGAAAGGCAGAACGCCGCCGCCAGCACGGGCAGCACCACCAAGGCGGCGGCCCGGACGTTGCCCCACGTCATACCGGAAAAGCTGCCCTGCGACCAGTTGTGGAGGTTGACGATGTTTGAATCCTGCGCAAAGGCCACCACGAATTCGGTGATGGCGGAACAGATGTAACCGATCATGATGCCGCAGATGACGAGGATGCTCATCCGCTGCACCCGGCGTGCCACGGCCAGCACAAAGGCCATGGCGGCCATGGCCCCCGCAAAAGCGGCGAGGATGAGGGTGACGGAATTGGTCAGCAGCCCCCGGTTCAGGAAGACCACCATGACCAGCGCCACGGCCAGCTTGGCCCCGCTGGAGATGCCCATGACGAAGGGGCCTGCGATGGGGTTGGCGAAAAAGGTCTGGAGCAGGTAGCCCGCCGCCGAAAGCGCCGCCCCCAGCAGCACGACCATGACCGCGCGGGGAAGGCGGAGCTGGGTGATGATGCCGACGGACAGGGCGTCCTGCCCGCGGCCCAGCAGTGCCGAGACCACGGCTCCCGGCGTCAGCGCCACGCTGCCCCAGAAGATGTTCGCGGCGAAGAGGATCACCAACAGGAGCGCCAGAAGCAGATAGGCTGCGGCAAGGCGTTTTTGGCTTGTCATGAGCGGCTCCTTTCGTCAGGTCACGTGGGTGAGGAATTGCAGGTCGGCGGGGGCATCTTCGGTCAGGACGCGGTGGAGGTCCACCACGAAATCGGCCAGCTCCATGCTCTGCTGGAAAAAGCTCTGGGTGGTGCACCAGACATCGCCGTTCTGCACGGCCTTGAACTCGGCCAGCAGGGGGCACTTGGCCACCAGCTCGTCGATGGTGGAGACAACGCCCTCAATGGTGCTGTTGTAGAGCAGCACGTCGGCATCCTTGGCCCCAGCGTAGAAATCTTCCAGCGGGAGGTTCATGGTGGAAAGGCTGTTGCCGCTGTCGGTCAGGTCGGAAAAGACGTAATCGCCGCCCGCCAGTTCGATCATCTGGGACACATAGTCGCCGCCCTTGCGGACATTGGCGAGGTCGTTGGCCGTGATGGAGAAAAAGGCGCAGGTCTTGCCGGTGGGCGCTTGGTCGGCCAGCACGGCGATGCGCTCGGCCTGTGCGGCGAACAACTGCTCGGCCAGCTCCTCTTTGCCCAGCAGGATGCCCCAGAATTTGATCCACTCCATCCGGGCGAGGGGGCCGCTCTCGTAGCTGGAGCGTTCCACCAGCGCCGGAATGCCGAACCGTTCCAACTGCTCCTTGACCTCCGGGGTGTGGAAGATCATGGTGTTCTCAATGGCGAGGCTGCAATTGGCGGCTAAAATCTGCTCGTAGTCCGGGGCGCTGTACTTGCCCGCGTAGGCGATGCGTCCGGCTTCCATGGCGGTTTTGGCGTCGTCGAGGTACCAGCCCTCGGCTTTGGTGCCGGAAAGAGTGATGGTGTCCAGCGCGTCGAGGTGGATAAACAGATCCATGACCGATGTAGAGACGAGGTAAATGTTCTGCACCGGCTGGCGCAGGACAGTCACGCCGTCGGGGAGGGCGTCCACTTCGGCGGCATCCTCCGGAACGACAAGGAACTTCTGATCCGAATCGGGGAGGGAGAGCAGGGTATAACCCCCCTCGTAGCAGTCGGCTGTGAACTGGGCCGCGTAGTCCAGAGGGTAGCTGTGGCTGAACACCAACTTGTCCGTATTGGCGGGGGCGGACTGCGCTGCGCAGCCGCTGAGCAGAAGGGCAGAGACGGGAAGGACTTTCAGAAAATTGCGACGTGAGATCATATCAGTTCAGGGTAAAGGTCAGGGTGTACTCGATCTCGTGGGGGGTGCTCATGGCAACGGTATCCGCCACGACGGAGAGGGGAGTGCCCAGCGCAGCCACGGGGATCTCAAAGGTGGAGTTGCCCTCGGTGTTGGTGGGCAGATACTTCTCGCCGTCCACGATCATATAATCGTAGTTGGGGCTGCTCCAGACGATCCTAGCGGTCATCCTGCCGTCCGCGACGGTCAGGGCAGCGGGGCTGTCCACGCTGGCGCGGCCGGAACCGCCCTCCAGCACGACATTGACGCTGTACTCGCCGTCCGCAGGGGTCTCCGCGGCCTCTTCGGCCTTGGGCTCTGCGTTGCGGACACTGACGGTGTGGTCGTACCACTTGCCCTTGGTGCCGAGGATGGCGAGGGCAAAGTCCTCGTCTACGGCGGTCAGGGGGATATCGTAGCCGTACACCTCTTCGGTGGTGCCGTCGGAGTAGGTCACGGTGTCGGTGGTGGGGAGCAGCCAGTCGGCCTTGTTGGCGTCGGCATCGGCCGCGCTGCCCAGATACAGGTTGACGATCTTCTTGGAAGCAAGGCTGACGTGGAAGGTCATCTGGCCGTCTTTCACGGTCAGGGTGCCCTTGCCATCACAGGCTTCGTTGGTGTGGACCATGCTGCTGTCGGTCTCGAAGTCGGCGGTGTAGATGCCGTCCGGCAGGGTGGCAGCGGCCTCCGAAGCAGCCTCCGAGGTCGCGGCCACGGAAGAAGCAGCCGAAGACGCAGCCTCCGAGGCCGCGGCGGAGCTTGCGGTGGAGGAAGAAGCACCGCAGCCGGTGAGGGCGGCGGCCAAAATCAGGGTTGCGGCGGAAAGCGTAAGAAACTGTTTGCAGCGCATCGATCAAATACCTCAAAAAATCAAAATTTCAGATGGGTGGGAGCCTCCTCCTCATGCGGGGGCGGCTCCCATAAAAATTGCCCGAAAAGATTTCTCCCTTCGGGCAATGAAATGCGGGATATTAGCCGTTCAGGGAATCAATGGCGGCTTTGGTGTGGGCAACGTAGAGCTGCTGGATGTCGTCGATCTCACCCAGACCATTGATCTGGCAGTCGATGGAGTCGAAGGCACCGGCGGCCTTGAACTGGCTCAGCCAAGAATCGGCGTCCTCACCGGCCATATCGTTGTTGGCGTGGTCACCGGCAACGACCATCAGCGGGCGCAGGACGACCTTGGTATAACCGGCAGCCTTGACGGCTTCGATCACGTTCTCACAAGCGGTCTCCTCCGGCTCGCCTTCGACGGTGCCGATGAAGATGTTGCTGTAGCCAAGGGTGTCCATGGTGGTCTGCATCTGGCTGTAGCTGACCTTTGCGGTGTGAGAGGTGCCGTGGCCCATGAAGACGAAGGCCACACCGTCGGCAGCAGCGGCGTCGAGGCTGTCGTAACCGGCTTCCTTCACGGCAGCGGCGGTCACAGCCTTGGCAACGGCTTCCTTATCAGCGTTGATGACGGCAGCGTCGGAACCGACCTCGCCCAGCAGGGGCTCTGCCACGGCGACGGATTCGAACTTGTCGCGGTAGGAGTCGATCATCTCCATCATCTCGTCGTACTCGGCGCCGTGCATCAGGTGGGTGGGCTGGACCACGAGGTTCTTCACACCGTTTGCCACAGCGCGGTCCAGCGCCTGCTGCATGTTGTCGATCTTCTCGCCATCGCGTGCCTGCACATGGTTGATGATGATCTGGGCGGTGAAGGCACGGCGGACCGACCAATCCGGGTAAGCTTCCTGCAGAGCATCCTCGATGCCCTTGATGTCGGCCACGCGGCTGTCGTTGAAGGAGGTGCCGAAGGAGACCACCAGC
>UMHK01005735.1_pt1 | contig 11998 bp, 15 predicted proteins | sample 1965521 | NCBI WGS metagenome assembly UMHK01 (sample SAMEA4836097, study PRJEB28245) | human gut metagenome | biome: gut microbiome; material: fecal sample | place: Denmark | collected 2008
TAGGAGATATTTCATCTTTTTTAATTAGGAATAATTATACTTGTTATGATAGGATTGGTGAAAAAGGACATTTTACAATATATAGAAATACAAAAGAATGCAGAGAACTATTTACTCAATATCCATATTCTTTTCCTAAATATTTTGATTTTGAGTTTGTTAAACAAACGACTTACCCATGCCACTTTGATGAAAGTGGCATGAATATTATTTGTAATCGATCTAATAGTATAAAGTATTTAGAGAAAAATTTTGCTCTTCAGACGACAATTGTGCGTGAATTGCATTTGCATACTTTTGGCGCAAAATATCCAGAGTTATTTGTTTTTAATAAGGGGCATATTTATCGTTATGAAAAGAGGAATGATTCTATCATGAAAGAAGAGTATATGTATATTCATTTTCAAGATAGAAAAAAAATGCCAATTCATAATGGGTGTGTGGATTGTTTTTTAATCACTCATTTAGGATTTATCCCTTTTAGTGAGGAGAAGATTGAGAATTATTTTCTTTTATATGGTGGATTTGATACAAAAGAAGAAAGAGAGGGATATTTGAAAGATGTTATTTCTAAAAACCGTATAAATCAAAAAAAGAAATTGAAGAGAGAGTTTAGGACTTGTGGACTTAGGGCTTTTTATAATTTGTATCAAAGAAAAAAATGGATTTCTTTTTTGAAAAAAAATAATATGTTTTAATATGGTAAACTTGACAATATTTACACCGACTTATAATAGGAAAAATACTTTAATATTGGGTTATGAAGCTTTGTGTCGTCAGACAAAAAAAGAGTTTATTTGGCTGATTATTGACGATGGATCAACAGATGAAACATCTGAGTTAGTTCATGGATGGATGTTAGCCGATAATGGTTTTGAAATCCAGTATGTATATAAGGAGAATGGGGGATTACATACGGGTTACAATAAAGCTATAGAGTTAATTGAAACAGAATTGTGTGTTTGTATTGATTCAGATGACTATATGCCGGATGATGCAGTAGAACTTATATTAGATTATTGGATAAAAAATAAATCGGATGATATTGCTGGTTTTATAGGAAGAGATAGTTTCGTAGATGGCACATTAATTGGAGGTAAATTTCCTGTGGTAGATAAAGTTCATATTGTTGAATTAGAAGATCGATATGGATTTAGAGGTGATACAAAAATGATTCTTCGCACAGAATTATTAAAAAGTGTAGCTCCTCAACCAACCTATAATGGAGAAAAAAATTTTAATCCGATTTATATGATGTTATTAGTGGATTATAAGTATAAGTTCAAATTATTTGATAGAAATCTTTGCTTTGTAGAATATGATCCAGCAGGAATGAGCCGTAATATATTAAAGCAATATTATAATAGCCCTAATAGTTTTGCTGCTTTGAGAATTGTAAATATTAAATCTCCACATATCTCTTTTAAACGAAAGATTCGTTATTATATACATTTAGGTTCAAGTATTATTTTTTCTAGAAATTTATATTGGTTTAAGTTGGCCCCATCAAAACTTTTTCTCTGTATGTGTTTTCCTTGGAGTGTATTATTGACAATTTATATTATATGGAAAAAGTAAATCCCTTAATAAGTATTATTATTCCGGTTTATAAGGTTGAATTATACTTAAAACAATGTGTAGAGAGTATTTTAATTCAAACTTATTCAAATATTGAAGTTATTTTAGTTGATGATGGATCTCCTGATTCTTGTCCCCAAATTTGTGATGAATATGCAAGAAAAGACTATCGGATAAAAGTAATACACAAATCAAATGGGGGATTATCAGATGCAAGGAATGTTGGGCTTAATATTGCAGTGGGTCAATATGTTGTTTTTGTTGATAGCGATGATTTCTGGTTAAATGAAAACTGCCTAAAATCTCTTGTTGACGAAATCAATAGAACTCCTAATATCGATTTTATCTGTTTTAATAGTTATTCTTTTGTAAATGGAATTATAAAAAATGACTGGATTACTTATAGTGATAATATACTGAATGCTCAAGATAATAATAGCCTAATTAACTCATTGATAAAAAGTGGGACAGTACCAATGGCAGCATGGTCTAAAATTATTAGACGGAGTTTTTTATTAGAAAATCGTATACAATTTATGAAAGGAACTATAGCTGAAGATGTTCCTTGGTTTTTGGAGATATTACGGGTTGCAAAGTGTTTTCGTTTTGTGAATTTATATATTTATGTTTATAGAAAAGGGGTATCTACGTCTATTACAAATACTTTTTCTGAAAAATCATTTGATGATTTATTTTCTATTCTCAGAAATGAAATTTTGTATATCCATAAAGGTTTTTATCCAAAAGAGATACAAGATGCTTTGTTGTCATTTATGGCGTATGAGTTTTGTATTCTTTTGTCTCAGTTAAGGCTATTTCCAAAGCAAATTCGAAATATAAAAAGAAAAGAGTTACTAAACTATAAATGGCTATTAAACTATACTTTGAATTATAAGGTGAAATATTGTGCTATCATTTGTAAGATGTTTGGATTTAGGATGTTGGAGTTTGTCTTGGGACAATATTTACGAGTTAAGATTTAAGGGTGAATAAATCTTATTCTATTTATTTATAAAAATGTAAAGTAACTCATAAGAATAAATCCTATGAACATCCTACACGTCGTAAACATCTATTTTGTTCTTCCATATTTTATTGGTGATCAATTCAAATACTTCAAAAGTAAGGGCTATAATATGAATGTTGTGTGTAGTCCGAGCGAGTATTTGGCTGATTATGCTAAAAAACAAGGTTTTGATTATATAGAGAGTCCGGTTAATCGTAGTATTTCGTTGAAAGAGGATTTTATTACGATTCGGAATATTTGTAAATTCATTAGGAAGAAAGATATTGATATAGTAGTGGGACATACTCCGAAAGGAGGACTTTTGGCTATGGTGGCTGCTTGGCTGATGCGAGTTCCTAACCGTATCTATTTTCGTCATGGGTTGGTTTATGAGACGAGTCGTGGTCTTAAACGTTTTATTTTAATGAGCGTGGACAGGCTGGCATCATTTTGTGCTACTGTGATCGTATGTGTAAGTCCTTCGGTTCTTAAGCGTAGTATTGAGGATCGATTGGCGCCTGCCAATAAACAAATAGTATTGGGACATGGTACTTGTGGAGGAATTGATACGGAGTTCAAATTTAATCCGGCCCTTGTGGATCGGCAGAAAGTAGCTGACCTTCGTAAGAGGTGGGGGATTAAAGAAAGTGATTTTGTGATTGGATATTCCGGTCGTCTTGTACGGGATAAAGGTATTATTTCTTTGGTACGGGCTTTCGACATGCTGGAAGATGCAGACGATTGCAAGCTTTTGTTGGTAGGTATGTTTGAGGTCCGGGATGCTTTGCCGGAGGATGTGAAGGAAAGGATTGAGAATGATCCGCGTATCATTTATACCGGATTTGTCAATGGAGGAATGGAATATTATTATTCCTTGATGAATCTGTATGTATTACCCAGCTATCGTGAAGGATTTCCTACTGGTGTCTTGGAATCTCAGGCAATGGAATTACCAGTGCTTACCACTCGTGTAACGGGTTGCTGTGATGCCATTTGTGATGGCAGGAGTGGTCTTTTTATTACCCATGATCCGGAAGATATAGTTGAAAAGATAGATGAGATCCGGTTGAAACATCGTATAGATGGTAGGTTCGGACGTGAATGGGTAAAAGAGTATTTCGATTGTCGAAAGGTTTGGTGTGAAATAGAAAAATTATATAAATGAAAATTTTAATAACCGGTATCCATGGTTTTGTGGGAGCTAATTTGGTAAATGCATTAAAAGAAAAACATATTCTTTACGGATTAGATATTGTTGCTCCTGAAAAGGATGGAGTGGTAAAAACTTATAGTTGGGATGATCTTGGAAAAAGGAATATTCCGGAGGTGGATGCCATTATTCATCTGGCGGGGAAGGCGCATGATACGAAGAATCAATCTAAGGCGCAGGTTTATTTTGATATCAATACAGGGCTGACACAAAAGATTTATGACTATTTCTTGGGTTCTTCTGCGAAGAAGTTTGTTTTCTTTAGTTCGGTGAAAGCGGCTGCCGATCAGGTGGAGGGGGATATCCTGACCGAAGAGGTTGTGCCTTCGCCCAAAGGACCTTATGGCGAGAGCAAGATCAAGGCCGAGGAATATATTCAGGAAAAATGGCCGGCTGACAAATCAGTCTATATATTGCGTCCCTGTATGATTCACGGGCCGGGAAACAAAGGAAATCTGAATTTGCTCTATAATGTGGTGAAGAGAGGAATCCCATGGCCGTTGGGGGCTTTTGAGAATAAACGGACGTTTACTTCTATCGATAATTTGTGCTATGTTGTGGAAGGTCTGTTGACCAAAGAGGTGGCTTCGGGAGTCTATCATATGGCTGATGATGAAGCCTTGTCGACCAACGAACTGATCGCTGTGATTTGTGAGGCTATGGGACGGAGGGCGCATATCTGGCATTTGAACAAGAAGATGATGGAGATGGTGGCGAGTGCCGGAGGTTGTCTGCATCTGCCCTTGAACAGGGAGCGTCTGGCCAAGTTGACTGAAAATTATGTCGTTTCCAACCGGAAGATAAAGTCGGCTTTGGAAGTAGATAAGATGCCGGTCAGGGCTAAGGAAGGTTTGATCAAGACGATTAAAAGTTTTTGATATATGTTGTATCTGTTGATTTTTGTGGTTCTGCTTATGGCAGAGCTGATTTATTTCCGTCTTGCCGACAAATGCAATATCATTGATAAGCCGAACCAGCGCAGTTCTCATTCAAAGGTGGTGTTGCGTGGGGGAGGAGTCATCTTTCTGGTCGGTACATGGGTGTGGAGTTGTCTCTATGGTTTCCAGTATCCGTGGATGTTGGCAGCGGTGACTTTAGCTGCTGGAATATCGTTTGTGGATGATATTCACAGTTTGCCGGACAGTTTGCGTCTTGTGGCACAATTTGTGGCGATGGGATTGATGTTCTATCAGTTGGATATCTTGCATTTGGATATGTGGTGGATCGTGCTTCTTGCATTGATCGTATGCGTGGGAGCGACGAACATCATCAATTTTATGGATGGGGTGAATGGAATCACGGGGGGATATTCGTTGGCGGTGCTTGTTCCGCTGCTGTTGATGAACCGGAAGATCCAGTTTATGGAGAGTTCGTTTTTGATTGTCGCGATCTTGTCCGTAGTGGTGTTTTGCCTGTTCAATTTCCGTCCGAAAAACCGGGCTAAATGTTTTGCCGGGGATGTCGGAAGTATCGGAATTGCTTTTATCTTATTGTTCTCTATCGGGAAATTGGTGATACAGACCGGAGATATAACATGGCTGTCTTTTCTTGTTGTGTACGGGGTGGACGGTTGTCTTACGATCTGCCATCGGATTATGCTTCATGAAAACTTGGGAGAGGCACACCGTAAACATGCATACCAGTTGATGGCGAATGAATTGAACATGTCTCATCCGGTGGTCAGCCTTGTTTATATGGTCTTGCAGTTGGCCGTTTCTTTGGTCATGGTGTATGCGTTACCGGATCGGGTGCTTGTTCATTGGGTTTATTTGGGAATAGTGATCGCTTTGTTGGCTGTGGTTTATCTCTTGTTCATGAGGAAATATTATCATCTTCATGAGAGATATCTTGAGTCATTGAAGAAGTAGGATGGTTGTTGAATAATCAAAGAAAGTATGGATATACAAACAATAGATAAGAATCTGCTTTCCGATCTTCATCAGAGAGCAGTGGCGAATGAGCGGAAGCGTATGAACTTTGACTTGCGTACTTCTGCTTTGGATCAAAGTCAGCGTATGCTGAATGCGTTGGAGCCGGGGACACAAGTACCTGTTCACCGGCATATGGAGACGGCGGAGACGACGATCTGTATAGAGGGATATTTGGAGGTTGTTCTATATGTCGAGGCTTCCGGTCAGGATGAAACGGGCGGGGAAAGGAAGTTCGTGGAGGTTTCCCGTGTTACGCTTTGTCCGCGCGAAGGCAAATATGGGGTACAGATCCCGTTAGGTGTGTGGCATAGCGTGGATGTGAAAGAACCAAGCACCATCTTTGAGGCCAAAGATGGTGCGTATGTGGCACAATAAAAACAGAAGGCCATATCCCAAAAGGAAATATTGTGATTTGTTAAAATAAAAAGGAGAAATGTGTCAAAAAGCTATCGGGATGGCTTTTGACACATTCCTTGCTGTAGCCTTTTATCCCGCCAGCACCTTATAAAGACTCCCGATCCCTCCTGCCAGCATCAGGGTGTAGCCGGAGAGACCGAGCCAGTCGGCTTCGGGGGGCGGGGAGAGAGGAGGGAGAGAATCGCTCCGAGAGCGGCGAGGGTTACTTCCGTTTCCCCTTTCCACAGGGAGAGGAGGGATAGGAGGCTCAGGCAGAGGACAAGGACAAAGGTCGTCACCGGCAACCGGGCGTTTGCGCCGGGGAAAGATGATCCGGGCGAGGGTGGTGAGGAAGCTGAGGATGGTTTCAAGGACGTTCATGATTTATGAATTATGATTTATGGGGTGGGGAATGAGTTTACTGATTTTTCTGCAAACCTTGACCAACAACGCTTGATAGGCGGCACGGTTGTCGCCGTTGACTTCGCTGATGTATTTGCTGTAGGCGATTTTGCGGGCGAAGGCTTTCGGGTCGTCGCTGACGTCGGCGGCGAACGGGTAGACCGAACGGATCAGGCGGGCGTAGTCCATGAAGGAGTCGCCGGGGGTGTCGTAGACACGGAAACGGAGGGAATGGGTGCCCAACTCGATGCTTTGGCCTTTCCACCATACATTGGAACGGCCGTAGGCGGTGATGCCGAAATAGTTATGATACTCGCTGGCAAGATCACTTTGTCCCCAACCCGACTCGATAGCCGCCTGTGCCAGTATGACCGCCGGATTGATCCGGAACGCTTCCCCCGCCTTTTGGGCAAGGGGAAGGAGAGAGGAAAAAAATTCGCTTTGCTTCATTTCTTTTGGTTGAAAGGTGATTTGATTTACAGTTCTCCCGGACGGTCATCCTCACCCCCGCCACCGGATGATTCGCTGGAGGCGTCCTTTTTGGGGACGTAGCGTTCGAAGGAGACGTTGTTGACGAGGTTGATCAGCATCGTGCCGGGGTAGAAGACGATGTGGGCACGGTTGAACAAGGCGGTGTTGAAACCGTCGACGGTGTTCGAACCTTTGCTGCCGGCAACCATACGGAAGCTGCCGAATTCGCCCAGGTGAACCGATTCGCCGTCTGAAAGAGCTTCGTTCATGACTTTGATCAGGCCGTCGAGCACCAAGATGATCTCACCGCGGCTGGCGGTACAGATGTTTTCGATACGGGTACAGATTTTGTTCAGCGTCAGTTTTTTTGTGATGCTGGTCTGTGCATGATAAAGAGTTGCGCCTGAGGCTGCGTCTTTGCTCATGTCTTTGCGTTTGACGAGAGTGTAAATTAATGGCATAGGGATTGAAAAATTAAAAATTAAAAATTAAAAATTAAAAGATTGATAATTAGGGAGATGTCGCTTTTGACTATACAAAGATACGGCAGGGGAAAAACGCCGGGTCGATTAGAGTCGATTAGGGTCGAATAGAGTCGATTAATCTTTTGTATATTTGCATCCGATCAGTCAGATTCAAAACACCGGTGTTTTGAAAACGAAACATAGGTGTTTTAAAATCAAAACATATATGTTTTGAAAGGAAAGAAAAAAAGAAGAATGCCATATAATACTACGATCTGAAAAAAACATTTAAAGCAATGAACAAGCATAAAAATAAAAGGGATGATTTCATGAAAGATTTCCTATGGTATTATAAAAAAAAGTGAGGGCGATAGCAGGAAAATATCTGTCTTTTCCGCTTCTACAGGATTATATCGCTAAGTTGGAAGAAGACCGGGAGGTGGAGCTGTTTGCGCTCGCTTTCCTGTTCAAAGGGTTGAGAGATGAGAAAAACGAATCGTGGAACCATTTGGCGGATCGTTTTTTCAAAGTTTACAGTGATGAGCTGTACCGTTGTTGCGGCTACGAGATGGAAACTCCGGGGTTTGCCCGGGTATGGGTGGCACGTCCCGACCTGTTTATGGTCTATATGGGGGCGATGATGAGGGCTGGCATTATCGAGGACTGCTCGTTCGCCCGGATGGCCGGCCATGTGGACCGCATCTTCGACACGGGAAATACGGAAAACACGGTTCTGAACAAGTTGAAGGAGCAACTTCCGGAGGCCGATCAGATCGTGGACGGGATGAAAGCGGAATTCAAGAACTTCAAAATACGTGATAAAAAATAAAGAATGAACCGATTGGTAGTGTTATATGGCTTCTTTTTTGAGGAATAAAGGGAATTGAAAATCTGCATAAAACAGTTTTTTTAAACGGAGGTATAGACTATACCTTTGTGGTGTCGGTAAGTATGAATTTGATGTTCTGAAAAAATTGAAAAATTGCTATTTATAAATCTTTATAAGAAGAATCTTTCTTATTATATTAAGAGAGATCGCCAAAGCGAGTGGGCATATGCGCGCCACACCATGCCATAAGTAGTTGTTTCATAGTTTGCTCAGACCGATCAACAAAACACCAAACCGAGTAACCAATTTTATAAACTGTAAATCCAACTGTTATGGATGCAAATTTAAGCAGAGACAAGGTAGCCGGATTCCTGGGACAATCGTTTGTCCGAATTCCGCGCAAAGTGTTTACCATGTTATTTCACGGTAAGGGCCGGGAAAAGACGATCGGCATGGCGTATTTGATTTTGATTTCGGAAGTTTATTTTGCTGACGGACGCGTATGTTTGAAAAGACGCTCCTATACGTGCAAACGTGGCGAGTATGTCGGACGATGTGAGGAACTGGCCGGATGCTGCGGAATGAGTGCCACTACTTTGCGCCGGAGCTTGAAGTGGTTGAAAGATGAAGGGCTTATCGAGATGAAGCGCCTTGAAGACGGAATTTTTATCCGTGTCTGCGGATATGATTTTATTATGGGTTTTCGCAGGAAAGGCGAAGAGATACCGGCGAAGGCCGCTTTCCTCGCCTTGGAAGAAGCCGAACGACGTATGGGTGGACGGAGCATGCAGTTCGATTGTTGTAGCGCAAACGGGGAAGGAGGCATGCAATGATGAACGGTGAAGAAATGAACGGAGGCATCTCCTTGAACGATATGGAAAAGGCGTTGGTCTGCCTGTTGATGACCTCGATGGAAGCGCCGGTGCAGGCGGAATCGGCCGGGTTGACCCAGGAAATGTTTGCCGATGCTTCGTTGGGGTTCGTCTATGGAGTGATCATGAAAATTTATGCAACGGGGGTACGGCCGGATATGGTGCTGGTGGAACGCGGAATGCGTGAAGCGGACGAGGAACAGGCGGCCAGGTTAGGCGGTTTGTCGTTCCTGCTGCCCTATATGCTGAATGTGCGTCACGACGGGAATGTGGCGGCCTATGTGGAAGGAATCAAGAAACAATATAAACTGAGATGCTTGGTCACGTTGTTCGGGACGATGGCGTTCAAGGCGGGCAAGGTGTCGTCCGTCCCTGAGGAACTGGCCGGCGAGGCCGAACGTCTTCTGATGCAGTTCCGCCAGGAGACGGCCGAGGGCACTCCGGTGCGTACGATCGGGGAACTGGCTGCCGAGGCGGTGACCTGGCATCATCGGCGCCTCAGTGGCGAGCTGGAGGCCGAACAGGTGAAGAGCGGGCTTGCCGAGTTCGACTATGTGACCGGAGGGTTCCACAATACGGAGCTGACGATCATCGCCGGACGACCGAGTGACGGGAAGACGGCGGTCACGTTGCAGATGGCCCTGAACGCGGCGCGTGCCGGAAAATCGGTCTGCTTCTTCAGCCTCGAGATGTCGAGCCTGCAAATGCTGAACCGCGTGCTGGCAGGGATGACGGACGTGAACCCGGACTACCTGCGCATCAACAAGCCGACCGGCCGCGAGGTGGAGCATTTGGAAGAGGCCGCCCTGCGGTTGAAGGACCTGCCTTTCTACCTCGACTATACGGTCGGGGCTACCGTGGAGCAGATCAGGGCGAAGGTGCTGCTGCAATGCCGGCAGGGGAAATGCGACTTGGTGGTCGTGGACTACCTGCACCTCCTCGGAGGCGACCGCCGGAAGGGGGAGACGCAGGAACAGATGGTGGGACGGAATATCCGGGCGCTGAAGCAATTGGCGTTGGACAGTAATTGTCCGGTACTGACGGTCTCGCAGATGAACCGTGCCTGCGAAGCGCGTGCCGACAAGGCGTACCTGCCGGTGATGAGCGACTTGCGCGATTCGGGGACGATCGAGCAGGTGGCGGACTGTGTGGCGTTTATCTACCGTCCCGAACGCTATGGCTTCACCCGCGACGACAAGACGGGGCACAGCTTGGTGGGAGTCGGCAAGATCTATATAGCGAAGAACCGTAATGGTTCGACAGGGATCGCCCGTTTCCGGTACAACCCTTCGTTCACCCGTATCACGGATTATATCCAGCCCGGTACACAAACCTCTTTAGGGATATGACGAAGCAAGAGATACAAGAACTGAAAGCCTCCCTGTCGATCAGGGAGGTGATCGGACGCTATACGACACTGAGACGCGTCGGCCGCCGGTGGATGGGGCTTTGCCCGTTCCATGGAGACCGCCATCCTTCCCTTTCCGTCAACGAAGAGAAGGGCAGCTTTGTTTGCTATGCTTGCGGGGAGAGAGGGGATGTGTTTGCTTTTGTCAGTAAGATCGAGAAGGTCGGTTTTGTCGAGGCGGCGAACAAATTGTCGATTGACAGTGGACAGTTGTCTATTGAAGGGAAAGACAATAAGGATGCGAGGTTGTTGCCGGAACGGTTGGCAATCAAGGAGAAAAAAGAAAATAGCGACGCGGAGCAATTGCCCGTTGTCAATTCTCAATTGTCAATTGAAAACGAAGCTTTCCTGGCTATGTTGTTGCCTGCGGGTAGCGGTTGTCCGGAACTGACTCCTACCTGGTTGGATTTCGGGGTGGGGCAGTCGCCCTTCTTGGTTCCCGAACGCTGGAAGGCGATGCGGAACCGGTTGGTGTTCCCTGTGCGGGACGAGGAGGGACGGTTGGTCGGGTTTGCCGCCCGGAGGTTGTCGGACGAAGATCGGGATAAACCGAAATATATCAATTCGGAAACGGGCGAACAGTATCGGAAGAGCGAGCTGTTATACGGGTTGTATGAGGCACGGGAGGCGATCCGCCGGGAGGGGAGCGTGTTCTTGGTGGAAGGATATAAGGATGTGCTGGCGATGCATGCGGCGGGATTCAGGCATACGGTGGCGTTATGCGGGACGGCGCTTTGTACGGGGCACATTGCTTTGTTGAAACGATATACGACATCTGTCCGCGTGATGCTGGATGCCGACAAGGCGGGGCGTAAGGCGACGGATGCGATTGTCCCGACGCTTGTAGGCGAAGGGATGGAGGTGGTACGGATCGGGTTGCCGGAAGGGGACGATCCGGATTCGCTCTTTCGCCGTCTGGGGAAAGAGGCGTTTGCCGCTTATGTCCGCGAGGCGGTACGGCTGGTCCAGCCTTCGGAAGAGCTGGTGTTGCTCGGACGTATCCGGAAAGGCGTCGGGCTTTTGTCCGGTGTGGCGGAGACGGAGAAACGGGAACGCTTGTTGATGGTGCTGGAGGATTGCCTGGCGCAGTTGAAGGGCCTGTCCGCCGCAGCTTGCCGTCCGGCGACAATGGACTGGAGGTGGGTATGACCGGGAGGACGGATGAGGAAGAAGAAAAATGGAAAAACCGTTCCACCACTCTCCGGAGGCTGGGACGGCAATATAGCCCGGATGTCACGCCCGAAGTCGCTTCCAGGCGCTTGAAACAGTGGATCGTCGGCAATCCCGTCCTGCTCGGACTCTTGCACGAGAACGGCTGGACGGCTTCGAGAAGGGTGCTGACGCCGAGGCAGGTGGAGCAGATTGTGAGGATTCTTGGGGAACCTTGATGTTACTTTTGGCTTGACCCAAAAGTAACCAAAAAGTCAAGGC
>UMHK01030194.1_pt1 | contig 11879 bp, 9 predicted proteins | sample 1965521 | NCBI WGS metagenome assembly UMHK01 (sample SAMEA4836097, study PRJEB28245) | human gut metagenome | biome: gut microbiome; material: fecal sample | place: Denmark | collected 2008
GCACAGCTGGTAAAAGAAGTTGCAACAAAGACCAATGACGTTGCAGGTGACGGCACCACAACCGCAACTGTTCTGGCACAGGCAATGATCGGCGCTGGCATGAGCAACCTGGCAGCAGGTGCAAATCCGATCATTTTAAGAAAAGGTATGCAGAAGGCAACCGAGTGTGCCGTAGATTCCATTCAGAAGATGAGTCAGAAGGTCAACGGTAAGAACCACATTGCAAGAGTTGCAGCGATTTCTGCAGCAAGCGATGAAGTTGGTCAGATGGTTGCAGATGCGATGGAAAAGGTTTCCAACGATGGCGTTATCACTATCGAGGAAAGCAAGACCATGAAGACAGAGCTGGATCTGGTAGAAGGTATGCAGTTTGACAGAGGTTATATCTCTGCATACATGGCTACTGATATGGATAAGATGGAAGCAGTTCTGGACAATCCGTATATCCTGATTACCGATAAGAAGATTTCTAACATTCAGGAGATCCTGCCTTTACTGGAGCAGATCGTTCAGTCCGGCGCAAAGCTGCTGATCATCGCTGAGGATGTAGAGGGCGAGGCTCTGACCACCCTGATCGTCAACAAGCTGCGCGGCACTTTCAATGTAGTAGCTGTTAAAGCGCCTGGCTATGGCGACAGAAGAAAGGCTATGCTGGAGGATATTGCAATCCTGACCGGCGGACAGGTGATCAGCTCCGAACTCGGCCTGGAATTAAAAGAGACCACAATGGATATGCTCGGCCGTGCAAAATCTGTTAAGGTTCAGAAAGAGAACACCATCATTGTTGACGGGGAAGGCGACAAGGCTGCAATCGCAGCGAGAGTTGCACAGATCAAGAAGCAGATCGAAGAGACCACTTCTGATTTCGACAAAGAAAAGCTGCAGGAGAGACTTGCCAAGCTGGCTGGCGGCGTAGCAGTGATCCGTGTCGGCGCTGCAACGGAAACCGAGATGAAAGAAGCAAAACTGCGTATGGAAGACGCTTTGGCAGCTACCCGTGCAGCAGTAGAAGAAGGTATCATCGCAGGCGGCGGTTCTGCATATATCCACGCTGCAAAGGATGTAGAAGCTCTGGCAAATACACTGGAAGGCGATGAGAAGACCGGTGCGAAGATTGTACTGAAGGCTCTGGAAGCTCCTCTGTACTATATCGCAGCAAACGCAGGCCTGGAAGGCAGCGTTATCATCAACAAGGTAAAAGAGTCCCCGATCGGCTTCGGTTTCGATGCCCTGAATGAGACTTATGTAAATATGATCGACGCAGGTATTCTGGACCCTGCAAAGGTTACCAGAAGCGCTCTGCAGAACGCAACCAGCGTTGCAAGCACACTGCTGACAACCGAATCCGTTGTTGCAAGCATTAAGGAAGACACTCCTGCAATGCCCGCCGGCGGTGCAGGCGGCATGGGTATGATGTAAGCTGCACAAACTTTTATAAGAAACATGAAAAACTGCTGCCGGCAGGTTTTGCCGGCGGCAGTTTTTTTGTGTCCGAAGCTGGTTTGCCCAGTTCGTCCGCGTCACATCATTCGCAAAAAAACGCAGCTTCGCTGCTTTTTCGCTGCTGCGCAGCTCCTGTTTGCTCATGAAATGGCGCTTCCTTCGTAGATCTCTACAAGCATCTTTTCATGCAAGCATGAAATCTGCTTGTAGAGATCTACGAGTGAACTGTGTCCTTCATTTTATACAAAGATTTGAGAAATTTGCCTTGTCTCGGATGGGGAAAATGTTATAATTTATCTATCAGACATTGAGAACGAAAACGTGAAAATCAGAAAATGAAAGGAGAAGCAGAATGTCTTATATTGACATCATCAAAGAAAAAGCCAGATCGGACAGAAAGACGATCGTACTTCCAGAGACGAATGACAAGAGAACGCTGATCGCAGCATCCCATATTATCGAAGAGGGGATTGCCAACATTATTATGGTTGGCAATGAAGAAAAGATTATGGATGGTGCAGGATGGCTGGAAGTTGATCTGACCGGTGTGCGCGTGATCGATCCTACGAAATGTGAGAAGTTGGACGAATACGTTCAGTTATTATATGAAACGAGAAAGCATAAGGGAATGACGCCCGAAAAGGCACGTCAGATTCTGCTGACCGATAACATGACCTTTGGTGTTATCATGGTAAAAGCAAATGATGCAGACGGAATGGTGGCGGGTGCATGCCATGCAACCGCAGATACCCTGCGTCCGGCGCTGCAGATTTTAAAGACCGCACCCGGTGTAAAGCTGGTATCCGGTTTCTTTATTCTGGATGTACCCAACTGTGAATACGGCGAGCACGGTACGTTTCTGTTTGCAGATTGTGGCCTGAATCAGGATCCGACCGCGGAAGAGCTTGCAGCGATTGCAGACACCAGTGCAAAGAGCTTTAAGACCCTTGTCGGCGCAAAACCGATTATCGCGATGCTGTCCCATTCCACCAAGGGAAGCGCAAAGCATCCTCTGGTAGATAAGGTTGTAAAAGCGGTAGAAATTGCACACGAACAGTATCCCGGACTGACATTGGACGGCGAACTGCAGACTGACGCAGCGATTGTGCCCTCTGTTGCAAAATCCAAAGCGCCTGGCAGCGAAGTTGCAGGTAAGGCAAACGTTCTGATCTTCCCGAACCTGGACTGCGGCAATATCGGCTACAAGCTGGTACAGAGACTGGCAAAGGCGGAAGCCTATGGGCCAATGCTGCAGGGTATCGCAAAGCCCGTAAACGACCTGTCCAGAGGCTGTTCCTGGGAAGACATCGTCGGAGTAGTAGCATTAACTGCTGTTCAGGCACAGCTCATGTAACGCGCGCAAGTGAGTCAGCATGCTTGCATGATTGACGAACGGCGAAGTTGCCGAGTGAGCTATGCTCACGACATAATTGATACAATAGAAAAATAAACGCCGTCCGTATAGGGCGGCATTTGTTTTTCTTGCATCATTAACGAACGGGCAGCCTGCGCAGCAGGAAGTAAAGTGTGCCGGTGCGAGCCCGTGAGTCTAACAGCCTGCTGGGAATAAAATTGTGCAAACCGTCTCGGTTTTAGTTGTAAATTGGGATGGTTTTTGTTATTATGGAGAGGTGAGATTCAAATAACACGAACGGGGGTATACAAAAATGAAAATTCTTGTCATAAATTGCGGAAGTTCTTCGCTGAAATTCCAGTTAATCGATTCGGAAACAGAAGAATTGACAGCGAAAGGATTATGTGAGAGAATTGGTATCGCTGGCAGCCGGATCAGCTACACACTGACCGGTCATGAAAAGCGTAAATGGGACGCTCCGATGGCAGATCATAAGGATGCTGTCCGTCTGATGCTGCAGACACTGACGAATCCGGAAGACGGCGCGGTAAAAGAACTGTCCGAGATCGGTGCAGTCGGACACCGTGTTGTACACGGCGGCGAGCATTTTTCAGAAGCAACCCTGATCACACCGCAGGTAAAAGAAGCGATTATGGAATGTACCGTACTGGCGCCTCTTCATAATCCGGCGAACCTGCAGGGAATTGAAGATTGTGAGTTACAGCTGCCGGGTGTTCCTCAGGTAGCGGTATTTGATACTGCCTTTCATCAGACGATGGATGAAGAGGCTTATTTATATGCGATTCCTTACCGTTATTACAAACAGTTTGGAATCAGAAGATACGGTTTCCACGGCACGAGCCACCAGTACGTTTCCAGACGTGCGGCGGATATCCTGGGCAAGCCGTATGAATCGTTAAAACTGATTATCTGCCACCTTGGAAACGGTGCGTCCGTATCTGCGATAAAGGACGGCAGATGTATAGATACCTCCATGGGACTGACTCCGCTGGAAGGTCTGATTATGGGCACCAGAAGCGGTGATGTAGATCCGGGTGTACTGGAAATGATGGCAGGTAAGGATGGTAAGAACATCCACGAAGTAGTGAGAATTTTGAACAAGGAATCCGGTGTGCTTGGACTTTCAGATGGTTTTTCCTCTGATTTCAGAGATCTGGAAGACGCTTATCTGGAAGGAAATAATCCGGCTGCGACAAGGGCGATCAAAGCGTTTGTCCTTCGGGTTGCAAAATATATCGGTGCATATGCGGCAGAATTAAATGGTGCGGATGCGATCTGCTTTACAGCGGGAATCGGCGAAAACAGCCCGGTTATCCGTGAGCTGATCTGCAGCCCGTATCTGGAACATCTTGGCGTAGAGCTGGATAAGGAAGTCAACAATATCCGGGGCAAAGAGAGAATCGTTTCGACGCCATCTGCAAAGACCAAAGTGCTTGTGATTCCGACAAATGAAGAACTGGAGATTGCCAGACATACCCTTGCGATTGTAAAGGGCAAATAAGGCGTCCAGTCAGAAAATAAAGGACGGGATCAGGAAAAATGTCAGGAATTGAAATCGGGAATTTAGAAAGTTTGCATACCTTAGTATTCAGCAGTCTGGAATTTCTGTTTCGATATCTGCCGCTTTTCCTGATCCTTTTTTATGCGGTTCCGAAGCGGTTTCGGATGTTTGTGTTGTTTGCGTTTAGCTTGATTTTGTATGCCCTCGGGGATCCTGCGCATGTGCTGATTTTGCTCGGAATGTCGGTTGTCAACTGGCTGTTCGGGTACGGTCTGGCGACGGAGCCGGATGCAGACGGCAAAAGAAGGTCGGGGCTTCATAGAAAAAAGGAGCATCCGGGTGTGAGGGGGCTTCGCAGGAAAACCATAAACTGGAGCGAACTGCAGATTTTCGAGGAAACCGTAGATCAGAGGAAAGAGGAGCCCTATAGAAACACGGCCAGCCCCCAAACTGTCAAGAAGCGCAAATTCTGGCTGGCTGTCAGCGTTTTGTGCAACGCGTCGCTTCTGATCTTTTTCAAGCTTTCCAATGTGTTCGAGGAAAATATGCTGCTTCCGGTGGGAATTAGTTTTTATACGTTTAAAAGCATTTCCTATTTGATTGATGTGTACAGAAGCGGGCACGCGGAGCGTTCATTTCTCCGGTTTGGCGCATATTTGTGTTGTTTCCCGCAGATCGTTTCGGGACCGATTATGCGATATGGCGAGATGGAACAGGCGCAGCAGTTCGGTGTCTGGAAGGCGGCAAGGGCAGAAGACGGGCTGAAATATATCATTGCCGGACTGGGCATGAAGGTGCTGCTGGCGGATCGGTTGGGCTTTTTGTGGAACGATATCCAGACGATCGGCTTTGAAAGCATTTCGACGCCGCTTGCATGGCTGGGCGCGGCAGCCTATTCGATGGAGCTCTATTTTGATTTCGCGGGGTATTCCCTGATTGCAGTCGGAATCGGCAGGATGATCGGGCTTCCGGCGATCAAAAACTTTGACCAGCCGTATTCGTCCCGCTCTGTCAGCGAATTTTACCGTCGCTGGCACATGACGCTCGGCTCGTGGTTTCGGGATTATCTCTATATCCCGCTGGGAGGCAACCGGAAGGGAACGCTGCGCACGGTATTCAACCTATTGCTCGTATGGGCGGTGACCGGCTTCTGGCATGGCGGCGGACTGCATTTTATCCTGTGGGGGATGATTTTAGGATTACTGGTTGTGATAGAAAAGCTGTGGATCGGAAAATGGCTGAAAAAGAGCAAAATTTTATCCCATGTATATGTACTGTTCGTGATTCCACTGACCTGGATGGTGTTTGCAATTCCGACCCTGCCGGAAATCGGCGTTTATTTCGCACGGCTGTTCCCGTTCTTTGGCGTGGGCAGCGCGGTCAATCCCGGGGATTTCGCAAAAGAACTGACACTGTTTATTCCGGAGCTTGTCGGCGGCATTTTGCTTTGCATCCCGCAGGTTTACCGGTGGTGTGAAAAACACAGGAAAAATGTGATAGTAGTCGCTGCACTGTTTGTTGTTTTCTGGTACAGCGTATATCGGATGGCGAATGCGGCGAACAACCCGTTCATGTATGCGAACTTTTAAAAAAGATAGGATTGTGTGCGGGTTCATTGGCGCGGCAGCACCTGCAGAATGGAGAAAATATGAGCTTTTGGAAAAAATGTCCACTGTTGGCCGCAGTGATCGTCAGCGGACTGGTGATAGAGGGAGCCGGGGTTGCCAATGGGGTAAAATCTGGCGAAATAGAAAATCCGGCGAGCTGGAAGCAGCTTGCGTTAGCGACTGTTTTTATAGATTTAAAACAGGGCGTTTATCCGTGGAGTGACAGGAGCGTACAGACGGCGGCGATGGATGCTGCAGATGTGCAAAAAGACAGAATAACGGAGGAAACCGGCGGGCAGACGAATGAAGAAAACGGGGGAGAAAAAGCCGGACAGATGGCGAATGCTGACCGGGATGCAGATCATAAAAACGGAACCGGAGACGAAAATGAGGCAGGCGTAAGCGGAAATGCTGTGCCAGGCAAGGCGGCAGAAGAGACGCAGGAAGCAGAGGAGGAGCCGCTTGAATTTACCCATGTGGACAAGGAGTATTTTGCGGACGCCGTGTTTATCGGGGATTCCCGGACACAGGGGCTCTACGAGTACAGCAACCTGGCAGATGTGGCGACCTTTTACAGCAAGACATCTCTGACGGTCTATAATTTATTTGAAAAACCGAAGGATTTTATCCGGGAAGGCGATGAAAAGCTGACGCTGGAGCAGGCACTTTCCAGACACCAGTTCAAAAAAGTCTATCTGATGATCGGCATCAACGAGATGGGCACGGGAACGCCGGAATCATTTTTTGAAGCCTATGCGAGGGCGGTATATAAGATTCGGGAGCTGCAGCCGGATGCGATTATTTTCGTGCAGGGAATCATGCGCGTGGCGGGGCAGAAAAACGCTTCCGATCCAGTATTTAATAACACAAACATCAATATCCGCAATGTGGAAATCGAAACACTCGCAAACGGAAAGGATGTTTTTTATATTGACGTCAACGAAGCGGTCTGCGATGAAAACGGCAATTTATACGCGGATTGGACATTCGACCAGATCCACCTGAAAGCGAAATATTATCAGGTCTGGGAGAATTTCTTGATGGAACACGGAATCGTAAAAAAGTAAGCGGAAAGAATTAGTGAAAATTATCTTGACAAAGGCAAAAGGCGTCTGTATAATCGTATGAGTATGGACGAAGTCCGTTTGGATTTTGCCATGTCGTTAGGAGTATACTATGTTAGTGAATGTGACAGATGTTTTTACATCCGAAGGCAAAGTTCTTACGCAGGAGTTTGCGTGGGAGACTGCAGAGATTACACATGATGGAAGCTCTTATCCGGTAAAGAGCAGCAGTAAGCTTTTGCTGAAGCTGACGAATACCGCGCAGGGCGAAGCACTTGTGGAAGCGAAGCTGCAGTTTGTGGCAGGAATTCCCTGTGACAGATGCCTGGAAGAAGTAGAAGTTCCGTTTGATCTTTCCATCGTACAGAAGCTGGTGGCACCTGACCGTGCTGATCAGGATGCTTTGGAAGAGCAGGAAGCTTTTATGGAAGGTTACTCGCTGAATATAGATAGTCTGATCGATAATGAGATTACGACAAGCTGGCCTATGAAGGTGTTGTGCAGACCAGACTGCAAGGGACTGTGTCCTGTCTGCGGGAAGGATTTGAACACGGGAGCATGCGGCTGCGATACTTTTGTTCCCGATCCGAGGATGGCGGCAATCATGGATGTCTTTAACGCGAATAAGGAGGTGTAACGATGTCTATCTGTCCTAAGAATAAGTCTTCCAAGTCCAGAAGAGATAAGAGACGGGCAAATTGGAAAATGAGCGCACCCACTCTGGTGAAGTGCAGCAAATGCGGCGCACTGATGATGCCTCACAGAGTCTGCAAGGCCTGCGGTTCTTACAACAAGCGCGAAATCGTTAAGGTTGAGGCTTAAATAATAGAATACACGTTTTGTGGGCATTCTATTGTTATGAATAACAGACGAGCAAACAAAAGGGCTTCCGGAATCTTCCGGGAGCCTCATTTTTTTTCCTGAAAACGTCAGGAAAATTGACTTTTCTACGGTATTTTAGTATAGTAAAAGATGTTACAGTTCACCCACGCCATTTGCAAAGAGGCACGAACGAACTGTAACAAAAACAAGAAAGGGCAGGTACTTTAAGATGGCAGAGCTGGTCAAAGTTGCTGTGGACGCGATGGGCGGAGACAACGCGCCGACAGAGATTATAAAAGGTGTTGTAGAGGCAGTTCATGCAGATGAACGCGTGAAGGTTTTTCTGGTAGGACAGGAGGACGTTGTGAAAAAGGAACTCGCAGCCTATTCCTATCCGGCAGAGCGGATTGAAGTCGTACACGCTTCCGAAGTGATCGAGACGGGCGAGCCTCCGGTCAATGCGATCCGCGGCAAAAAGGATTCCTCCATTGTAAAAGGTTTAGGTCTGGTGAAAAACGGCGAATGCGACGCGTTTGTATCTGCGGGAAGCACCGGCGCGGTTTTAGTTGGCGGACAGGTGTTAGTCGGCAGGGCAAAGGGCGTGGAGCGTCCGCCTCTGGCTCCGCTTATCCCGACAGAAAATGGCTGTTCTTTGCTGATTGACTGTGGCGCAAACGTGGATGCAAGACCTTCCCAGTTGGTGCAGTTTGCAAGAATGGGATCGATCTACATGGAAAATGTCATGGGAGTAAAGAACCCGACAGTTGCCATCGTCAATATCGGTGTGGAAGAAGAAAAAGGCAATGCGCTGGTAAAAGAAACCTATCCGATGCTGAAAGAATGCAAAGATATCAATTTTATCGGAAGTATCGAAGCACGTGATATCCCGGCAGGAAAGGCAGACGTCGTTGTGTGCGAAGCATTTGTCGGTAATGTAATCCTGAAATTATACGAGGGTGTCGGCGCAACCCTGATCAAAAAAGTAAAGGGCGGCATGATGACAAACCTGCGTTCAAAGATTGGCGCACTTTTGGTTAAACCTGCACTGAAGCAGACCCTAAAGGCATTTGATCTGGAAGAGTATGGCGGCGCGCCGCTGCTTGGCTTGAAGGGACTTGTTGTAAAGACCCACGGAAGCTCCAAATCAGTAGAAATTAAAAATACGATTCTGCAGTGCATCACGTTCCAGGAGCAGGATGTTGTTGGAAAAATTACAGCCAGCATTGCAGCTGCAAAGGAAGAAGGATAAGGGGTATGGAGTTTGAAAAGCTGAAACAGATCGTGGCAGAGATTTTGAGCGTAGATCCGCGGGAACTGACGGAGGAGACGAATTTTATCGACGATCTGTGTGCGGATTCCCTGGATCTTTACCAGGTCATTCAGGAAATTGAAGAGACGTTTGAAATTGCAATACCAGAAGAAGAGGCAGAAAAGATCAAAACCGTCGGAGAAGCGGTAGAGCTGATCAGAAAGACAAGGAACGAGTGAACAATATGACTGAGGAATATACGATAGGTGAGCTGGAAAAAAAGATTGGATATCAGTTCCGGGATAAGAGTCTGTTAAAACAGGCTCTTACTCACAGCTCTTTTGCCAATGAACAGAGAATCAACAAATTAAAGGACTACGAGCGGCTGGAGTTTTTGGGAGATGCTGTGCTGGAGCTGATTTCCAGCGATTTTCTTTTCCATGAGAATCCGCAGATGCCGGAAGGAAAGCTTACGAAGCTGCGTTCCTCGATGGTCTGTGAGCCAGCGCTTGCGTACTGCGCACGGGATATCGAGCTGGGACGCTACATGTTGCTTGGAAAGGGCGAGGAGGCGACCGGTGGACGCAACCGCGATTCGATTACCTCGGACGTGATGGAGGCGGTGATCGGCGCACTGTATTTGGACGGCGGTTTTGACGCGGCACATGATTTTATCCATCGATTCATTTTATCCGATCTGGAAAATAAAATTCTGTTCTATGACAGCAAGACGGTGCTGCAGGAAATTCTGCAGGCAGAAGGCGATGGGGAGTTTTCTTACGAACTCAAAGGAGAAGAAGGACCGGATCACAACAAATCGTTCTGGGTTGATGCAGTCAGAAACGGGGAAGTGATCGGCAGCGGACATGGCCGTACCAAAAAGGCGGCGGAGCAGCAGGCGGCTTATGAAGCGATTCTGAAGCTTCGGAAGTGCTAAGGAGCCTATAATATATGTATTTAAAGAGTATAGAAGTACACGGGTTTAAATCCTTTGCCAATAAAATCCTGTTTCAGTTCCACAACGGAATCACCGGTATTGTCGGACCAAACGGCAGCGGAAAGAGTAATGTTGCAGACGCCGTGCGCTGGGTGCTGGGCGAGCAGCGAATCAAGCAGCTGCGCGGCGCAACGATGCAGGACGTTATTTTTTCCGGTACCGAATTGAGAAAACCGCTGGGCTATGCCTATGTGGCGATTACGCTGGATAACAGCGACCATCAGCTGGCAATTGACTATGATGAAGTGACGGTGGCGAGACGCCTGTACCGTTCCGGCGAAAGCGAATATCTGATCAACGGGACACCGTGTCGTTTAAAAGACGTCAACGAGCTGTTTTACGACACCGGTATCGGGAAAGAAGGCTATTCGATCATCGGACAGGGGCAGATCGACAAGATCTTGAGCGGGCGCCCGGAAGAGCGCCGCGAGCTGTTCGACGAAGCTGCAGGAATCGTAAAATACAAACGCCGCAAGGACGCTTCCGTAAAAAAACTGGAATCCGAGCAGCAGAACCTCGTGCGTGTCAACGATATTTTGTCCGAGCTGGAAAAACAGGTCGAACCGTTGGGCAAACAGGCGGAAAAGGCAAGGGTTTATTTAAAACACCGGGAAACGTTGAAAGCGCTGGACGTTAACGTATTTTTGCTGGAAAGTGAAAAAACGCGGGCACAGCTTTCCGATACGGAAGAAAAATACCGGATTGCAGACGGAGATTTCAAGGATACGACGACTCGATATGAGGGCATTAAGGAAGAATATGACCGGATTGCAACGCAGATCGAGGCGCTGGAACGACAGATGGAGCAGGCGCGGGCACAGCTGACAGATACGTCCGTCCTGCGCGGAAAGCTGGAGGGTGAAATTGCCGTCCTGCAGGAAAAAATCCGTTCCATCCGGGGCAATGAAGCACATTTGCAGAGCAGAAAAGAGACGCTGCGCAAGGAGATTGACGCACGAAACGCCGACAAAGAAAAGCTGCTGCAGCAGCGAAACGAGATTCAAAAACGGCTCGAAAAGCTGCAGGAAGAGCGCAACAGCGCTGCAGCAGAACTGGAAATCATCCAGAGCCGGGTCGCAGGTTTAAACCAGTCGATCGAAGATGCCAAAAACGCGATTATTGATACGTTGAATGATCGTGCGGCGATCAAGACGAAGATGGGACGCCAGGATACGATGCTGGAACAGGCGCAGATTCGGAGGGCAGAGTTGAATTCCCGCCTGCTGCGCGTCAAGTCCGACGAGGTACAGCAGGAAGAGAGCATCAAAAGTCTGGAAGAAGCCTTTAATACAGTGACGCAGGAAATCGCGTCGAGGAAGGAAGCTCAGACGGCGATGGAGGCGAAGTTAAACGAATTTCGGGAGACGATCGCCAAAATGGATCAGGCGTTGCGGGATGCACAGGTGCAGTACCATCAGGATAAAACGAGACTGGAAGCGGTCAGCAACCTGACGGAGCGCTATGAGGGCTACGGTGGAAGCATCCGCCGCGTCATGGAGCAGAAAGATAAAAATCCCGGCATCATCGGTGTTGTCGCGGACATCATTAAAGTAGAGAAAAAATACGAAACTGCGATCGAGACGGCCCTTGGCGGCAGCATCCAGAATATCGTAACGGATAACGAAGAGACCGCCAAAGGGATGATTTCGTTTTTAAAGCAGACCAAAAGCGGACGCGCGACGTTTTTGCCGTTAAACAGCATCAAAAACGCGCAGGAATTTCGGCAGAAGGAAGCCTTAAGGGAGCCTGGGGTTTTAGGACTTGCGCATACTCTGGTGCATACGGATGAAAAATACAGCGATGTCGCAAAATCGCTGCTCG
>UMHK01025401.1_pt1 | contig 11845 bp, 9 predicted proteins | sample 1965521 | NCBI WGS metagenome assembly UMHK01 (sample SAMEA4836097, study PRJEB28245) | human gut metagenome | biome: gut microbiome; material: fecal sample | place: Denmark | collected 2008
GCCGAGCTGAGCCAGCTCGACCGCAGTTGCCTGCGGCTCGTATCTTTGCAAGCAACTGCATCTAAAATTCCCGTTTTCTGGAATTTCCTAGCCAAAAAACAACATTTTTCGCTGAAAATATGGAAGAATGAACAAAAATACATCCCGATTTTGTGCACAATGTGGGTTTACACGGCTGAAAAAGTGTGCTATAATAGGTCTAAACTCGAAATTTATGCGTTGCAGACAGTGGGGTGCAGCGTCTGCACACAACCCTTGAAATGGAGGAGAAGATTCTCATGAAAAGAACAATACTTGCTGTTTCTGCATTTGCAGCTTCTTTAATGGTCAGTGCTGTAGCAGTTTCTGCTCCGGTACAGGCAGAAGAAATGTTCCACAGCCGAAAGGCTGTTGCGGAAGTTGTCGCTACAACACCGCTTTATGAAGCACAGGACGACACCCAGACGACTACCACAACTACAGATTTGAGTGGCGGAAACGATGTGGAAACCACCACAACACTGAATTCGGAAGTCACTGGCAGTGAAGAAACCACCACGACAACTACAACCGTTCCGCTGCAGGTTGTAACTGTAAACGCAACCCTGCACGCTTCTTTTAACGGCGATAAAGAAGACGCACCGTCTGTACCGCTTTCCATCAGCAGCGACAGCTTGCAGGAATCCTACACGATTTCCTGTGATTTGACAGACCCATCCACAGCGTTGGATTATGTTTATTTGGATTTTGCCCTGCCGGATGCAAAGCAGTCCATTCGGACATTCTGCCCGAACTTCACACCAGCAATTACAAAGGTTTCCACAGGTGCAGACCTTTTGACCGATGTTCCATATACCATGGGAGCAAATGCAGTCAACTATACTTATACCGATGCAACCGGTAATCAGTATGTTCGGGTTGTTCTGTACGATGCAACCGCAACGGGAGATGGCTACTTAGCACAGAATGCAGCAATTATGGATAAGTTGCAGTTGACATTCCAGCTGACAGGCTTGGAATCTTTCGACCCAACAGTAACAACCACTGCTACCAGCGACACCGTTACAACTACTACTGTCAATGTCAATGGTGCTTATGATACCAGCGGAAAGGGCGGTTCTTATAACAGCGGAAAGGGCGGCAGCAGTTCCGCTCCAACCAGTACTTCTACCCCAACCCAGACCGCTGACTTGAGTGTCGGTGCAATTGTAGTTGGTGCAGTCGCTGCCGTTTCTCTGGCAGGTGCTGCATTTACCGTTACCAGAAGAAAGAAGAAGTAAGATTTCTTTTTCACATGCATTCCATCCGCCGCAAGCCGGAATTGATTCGGAACGGCGGATGGTTTTTTCTGTCTGTGTCCGGAAGATTGCTGAAAAATAAATCGCCATTTTGTGCAGATTGTATATTTACAGTGCATCAAAAGTATGGTATAATAACTTTAGGTATCGAAAAAAGATGCAGACGAACGAACAATGCGAGGATGTATCGGGGAAGTACATCGTCTGTAAAGAGAGAAAAGAATGGAGGAGACACCGCATGAAACGCATCATCAAGGGCGTTTTGGCAGCCGCTTTGGTAGCAACTGCACTGACTGCCGGAACGATTTCTTTTGCAGCGAATACAGAGGTATCTGCGATTGAGGGCATAACTGCAACGCTGACCGGTTCGCTGGATGACAGTAATTTTGCTTATTATGGTGTTGGAAAGACCAATAAAAATATCGAAAGCACGACCGCTAATATCTCCAGTGATGGGGAATATGTCATCAGCTGGACGGTTTCCGGCAATGCTTCTACTGTCGATTATTTGTATTTGGATTTGAATTTTCCGTCACCGATTAACACACAGCCAATCAAGGACACATTTCCGAATTTGAACATTGTTGTAACGGAAGTAAAAACCGGTTCCACCATTGTGGATTATAAGATGGGAACAAATTCAGTCAATTATGACTATCTGAACGGCGGTTTGGATTCGGTTCGGGTAACACTCTGCGACCAGTCCACTGCAAACAATGGCTATCTTTCTAAACAGACTGCAATTGGACAAACTTTGTCGGTGACTTTCCAGGTATCTGGTCTGGGTGATGATACTACTACAACACCAGTTACAACAACAATGCCGGTACAAACGACACCGATTCAGACAACAATGGCAACCACGTTGCCCGTAACACAGCCAGCAACGCCAGTTGTAACTACAACAGCAGTTGTGGCAGCAGGTAGCAGCAGCACAGGCGGCATTCCAACGCCAACGCAAACAGCGGATTTGAGCGTGGGTGCAATTGTAATTGGCGGTGTTGCAGCCGTTTCATTGGCAGGAGCTGCCTTTACAGTAACTCGAAGAAAGAAAAAGTAAACACGAAACCGTGTAAGAATAAAAATAAATAAAAGAACATTGCCGTTCCTTGCAGAACTTTTGCAGGGGGCGGCAATGTTTTTTTGTTGCCAAAACAAAAAAATCCCTGTCCGAATTTGCTCGAACAGGGAATCTTGAAAAATCATAGGAAAAAAGCTTATTCGTCATCTTCCGAAACAGTCGGTTCAGACGGTGCTTCTGGTTCTACTTTATCTGCTGCCATAGATGCACAGGAATCAGTATCTTCTTCTTCATCAGTGCAGGCATCTGCATCACAGCAAGGTGCTTCACACATCGGTTCATCTGTGCCGTCACAATCGCAGTCTTCACCGCCAATGCAATCATCTGTGCCAGCGAAATCACAGCCACAGCCGTCATGATGTTTCTTCCGCAGCTTTGTAACGAAGAAAATCGTTCCGAGCACAACGGTAGCAGTTGCCAGAATAATGGATACAATGGTGCGTGTTTTCATAAGCTCCTCTTTTCTCCGCAGAATGTAGAATATTGGTTTTTTTGTGTTCAGTTGTGACAGGTTCACTTCTGCGGCAGTGCCGCTGTCTAATGGTTATTATACCATGTTTCGAGAAAAAATACAAGACTTTTACCGAATCTTTTCGCTTTTTCTGCGATACAATTTTGTGATTTTTGTTGATTTTAATACAAAATATGTAGAAAATGATTGCTATTTGGGGAGAAATAGAAACAGTTCTGACAAAAAAATCCGCCGCACAGCTGGAATGCCGTGCAGCGGAAAAAATGGATTGCATTTATAATTGTTTTTAGTTTTGTTCGATATATGGGAGCTCCTGATAGCCTTCCACATTGAGAACGAACCGCATCAAAGCAGTTGTATCCAAGTCGCCAACATTATCTGTGCCGTCTGTCTGGTCGCAGTTTGCATTTGCATACTGAATATCGGTCAGCTGAATCAGTTTTGCAAGATATTTGTTCAGTAAAATAGCATCTGTCAGGTCAACAACACCATTTACATTGACATCACCGTAATTCACTTCGCCGATGTCTTGTGTGGTGGTAGCAGCAGCATTAGAAGTGGTTGTGCTCTTATCTGTAGTCGTGACAACTGCTGCGGTTGTGGTTGTGTCCTTGTCAGTCGTGGTCGTATCCGCAGCCTTTGTGGTGGTCAGTGTTGCAGTAGTAGTAGTTGTTGTTGTAGTTGCTGTAGTAGTGGTTGTGGTAACCGGCTTCGGGTCAGTGCCATCGCTGGAATCCATGTAAACGATACCACATCCAACCGTAGACATATAAACCATACCGAACTTGTTCATGTCGCCAACGAGGAAGTTTCCGTTACCAGTACCGCCATAGAGGTGGTGCAGGTTGATGGCAACCCAAGTTTCGCCGGCATCGGTCGAACGATAAACGCCTTCCACATCATCTTCACTCGGCTTACCGTACATATACAGGGTATTTACGCCGCCCTCTTCTTCCGGAGCACCGTAACCAATGGTCTTGCAGTAAGAAACATTATCCAGCTTTTCAACCTTCTTGCCGTAGTCGGTCACATGGTAAGCACCATAATAGCCAGCACCCAGCATCAGTTCACCATCGCCCAGATAAGCGATTCTTCCGGCACTGTCGCACTGGTCATACATTGCAACATCTGTTTCTTCACTGAAGGTCTTGCCGTAGTCGTGGCTGACATAGAACTTGTAGCAGGCATCCGAGAGATCCGGAGCCGGCTTGGAATAGCCCCAAGAAGAATTATAATAAGTGGAATATGCATAGACAATGCTCGGGTCATTTTTTTCTGCCATCATAAAGGTTGGCTTTGAGCCATATGCAGAAGCAATACCGCTGCAAGCTGTCCAGGTCTTGCCGTAGTCATCGGAATAAGAAACGTTCGTTGCATTGTCACCGCTGCTCTTAAAGAAACGATATGTGCCGTCTTCCAGCTGGGTGATAGCAGCCTTGCCGCCCTGCGGGCATTCCATCTGTGTCCAGTTTTTACCGCCATCCAGCGTGTAATAACCAACACCCTTGCCCTCTGCACAACGCATCATAACATCTGGATTCTGTGGGCAATATGCAATCGCACTGGCAGAACCGCTGCCGCCAGTTGCTGCGGTCATAGTCGGAGAATAACGGTTGGAATTGACAGTATCAAGGTGTTCAAAACCGTCATAGTCACCGATAACAGAATACGGATTCTTGCCCGGTGCACTAATCATATCGAGTGCAACGACTTCTTCAATGCCGTCTGCTTCAAAGTAAACGACTGGAAGTTTATCCCAAGTATTGTCGCAAGCGAAAACACCGTTACCAGAAGTAATTAGGAATCGGTCAGAATCTCGTGGGTCGAGTACCATTGCACCGCTCCAGTGAACAGCATAGCCACGAATCCACGGTCTGCCGCCGTCTTGCAAATAATCTGCCTGCAACGGGCCGCCCCAAGTCGTTTCATTACCCGGTGTGATGCTTTCCCAAGTTGCACCGCCGTCGGTAGAACGGTAGAACTGAGAACCCCATGCAACAGTATCATTTTTCCATGCATTTGCGTCCCACATCTGAGAATAACCGAAGTCGCAGCTGGTTGCAATCAGCTTATTGGCATCCTTCGGGTCGCCGTAAACAGCACCATAAGCGTGGTTGGTTGTCGGGCTGATGTCGGTTGCTTCGCCAGTCTTTGGATTGTACTTATACAGTGCACCGCCGCCGCTGAATGTGATGCTGCCGCAGTAGGAGATCAGGAGGTTGCCGTCTGCGTCTGCATTGATTCTGGACGGATAATAATTGGTCGGAAGGTCTTTGCTCAGCGGCTGGAAGTCATCCGAACCAACATCAGCAACAACCAGACTGTTTTCGCCCTGAATGGTCGTACCAACATAAACCTTGCCATCCTGAACATGAACGATGGAAACACCGTTCTGGTGGTAATATTCTGCATCGGTCAAAGCTCTTGCCATGTGTTCTGTCCAGGTCGGCCACTTGATGGAATTTTTGAAGAGTCCCAAGTCATCGTAGCCCTTAACGGCTTCCCAAGTGTCACCACCGTCTTTACTCATAATCAGGGCAGAGTCGCCGGAAGCAACGTCACCGCCGCAGTAGATAATGTTCGGGTTGTCTGGGTCAACTGCAATCGCTTCCCCGAACTGTCTGCCTTCGCCGTTGCCGTGAACCTGAATCAGGTCAGTGACATCAATGCGGTCAAAGGTTTCACCGCCATCCCGAGAACGGAAAATTTCGGTTTTTGCATCGCTGAAATATGCACAGCCGCAGAGCAGGTAGATGGTGTCATCATCCGTCGGGTCAATGCACATCGCATCTACGCTCAGGAATCCACGTTCGGAGTCGTTCAGGTCGTCCAGCATCTGATCCCAGTTGCCAGTATCATAGTTGTACTTGTATGCACCGCCAACGTCTGTCCGGGCATACATCACGTTTTTACCGGTGATAATACCGGATACAAAACCGCCGCCGGCGATGCCGAGTGTCCCAACTTTGGTCTGGTCTGCAACGCTATCGGTTGCAGCGGAAGCTGTCAGAGTTGTAGAACTGCCCAGCAGGCTGGACAATGCCAAACTACCGCAGAGAACAGCACCTGCGGAGGTGGCTGCCAGCAGTCGCTTCATTGCTTTCTTCATAAAAAATCCGCTCCTTCTTCATATAACATCAATTTCATTCCGTTCGGGCAGAGAAATGCCCGCTTCTAAGGGTTTATTATACCATAGGTTGTGAGAAAATGCAACTATAATTGTAAGAAACAGCTTTATTTTTGTGCAGGATGCTAATTCTTACGGGAATCCACTTGACAAAATGCACAAAAACCGGAAAAAGCAATGCTTTCCACCGTTGAAATTTGTGTAAAATTACAAATGACAAAAACCAGCGAAATGTGTTATAATGAAGAGGATACCATGTGGGGTCTTGGTGTCTTACCCATCGGCAAAACGCAGCAGCAATGCTGTTTTTGAACAATAGGAGGAATACGGATGGCAAAAGCAGATGAAACAAAACGGAATTCCAGTTCCGATTTGGATGATGATATTTTTGCAATATTGAATAGTACCCGTCCAACGTATCCGGGCGGAGGGCCGAACGAACAGAAACCAGCGACCCAATTAAATCGGAGAGCCGTTTCTCAACCCAACCAACCAACGCAGCCTCAGACAAACCGCCCGACGCAGCAAACACCGGTTCGCCCGGCAGTTGCTCCGCAGCAGCAGCCAACACCAACGCAGGCAGTTCCGCCAGTGTCCAACCCGACCGCTGCTCCGCAGCTGGAACGGCCGCCCGTTCAGCAGCCGCAGCCTCGGCAGGTGATTTCTCACGCTGCCACGGCAGATGATGCATGGCGGCCAGTTGTTCAGCCGAACCGTCCGCAGCAGTCGGCTGCTTCGGAAGAACCGCTGCCCCGTCTACAAAAGCGTCCGGTCGTATCGCATGCAATGCCAGAGCAGGAGGACAGGGACTTAGAAGAATCGTGGCCGGATGTGGATACATTGGAAGAAATCCCAGACGAGCCGCCGCAGGAAGAACGCCGTCGGCTTCCAAAGGGCAGAAAAACGCTGGCAATTATCATTGCCGTGTATGCATTGATTCTGGTTGCTGGGTTTGCAGCTCGTTTCATTATCAATGCAGTGCAGAAGAACAAGCCAGAGGATGCAAGTTCGTCTGTCAGCAGTTCCAGTCAGGTGGATGACAGCAGCACACCAGATGTAACCGCTGCGGAAACAACGGAAAAAGCTGCCGCAGGAGATGCAGAAATTGTTTCGATTACGCCGGATGAAACCTATTTGGCAGTATTGGAAGATGGCACGGCAACCATCAAGGTTTCCCTGTCCGCCCACGGTGCAGCCAATGGCAGTTCCTTGCAGTGGACATCCAGTGATGAAAAAATCGCAACGGTAGACGAAAACGGAGCAGTTAAGGGCGTTGCCGCAGGAACTTGTACGATTTCTGTTTCTGCGAAAAATGACCCGAGCGTTTCCGCAGATGTGGACGTTGCCGTCCGGCATCTGGAGGAAAAAGACGGATGTACTTATGTAGACGGGATTTTGATTGTCAACAAGACCTATTCGCTGCCGGAATCCTACGACCCAGCAGGGTTGACGGCTGAAACACAAACCGCATTGGACAAGATGATTGAAGATGCATATGCAGCCGGATTGAATCTCTATGATGCTTCGGATTATCGTTCCTATTCGGATCAGATTTCTGTTTATCAGGAATACTGTGCACGGGATGGCTGGGAGCAAGCCGATACCTATTCCGCTCGACCGGGACATTCCGAACATCAAACGGGAATGGTCATTGACTTTAACGACATCAACAGCGACTTTGATGATACCGCAGAAGCCCAGTGGCTGGCAGAAAACTGTGCAAACTATGGATTCATTGTCCGGTTTCCAGAGGGCAAAGAACCGATTACCGGATATAAATATGAATCGTGGCATGTGCGGTATGTTGGCGTGGAAACCGCAAAGGAAATTATGAGCCGTGGCATCTGTCTGGAAGAATACCTTGGCGTGGATTCTGAGTATAAAAACACATGGCCGGAAGACCCGTGTAATCCGGAATCTGGGGTATCAGAACAGTAATTTTTCACACGGAACGATTTTTCATTTTGAAACAGCCCGAAAAAACAAACAGCAGGTGATACACCAATTTGGTGCATCCCTGCTGTTTTCTTTTTTGCAGATTGCATAAAAAAGTCGAAAAAAATTGCCGCTGGAAATGCACCAGCGGCGAAAAACATATGTAGAACAAAAGAAAGGAGACAACAAAACGAGTGATAATAATTCAACATTATTCTCACTGTTCTTATTATAGCGTACTTTTCGGAAATCGTCAAGCATTTTTCGGAAAAAATGCCTGAAATTCGGATTTTTGGGCAATGTGACCAAATTATATGAAATTTTGTAGGAAATTTTTACAGTGAAATGCATTTTTTCAAAGTGGGTCTGCATAGATTCCTGAAATCTGGAAATACTATGGCTGCACAGTAAAACTGTGACAAGAAAAGAGGTGTGGGAAACATGTGGGATAAATTGGCATTGATTTTGCTCGTGATTGGCGGTGTCAACTGGGGTCTGGTTGGCATTTTTGAATTTGACTTGGTTGCTTGGCTGTTCGGCGGTGCAACCAGTGCTTTGAGTCGAATCGTCTATATTTTGGTTGCCATTTCTGCTGTTTGGTGTATCTCGTTCCTGTTTCGGCGGGAGGCACTGGCAACCGATGCCGCTTAACAGCAGAAATTTGTAAAGCCCCTAAAATCCCCCACAGAATCAAGGGAAGCATCGTTGCGGTGTTTCCCTTGTTCTGTTTTTCGGGAGATTTGCATATACTGCACCAAAAGCATGAGAAATTTGCAATGCGAAAAAGGAGATGGAATGATGCAGCAAACACCGAAAACCGCTGCCGAATATCAGGCTGAAATGATGCAGCTTTACCGCCGTGCCCATCCGGAAACAGAAGTGCCGACTGCTCCGGCGACAGAACTGCCTACACCGGAAATTCGCACTGTTCCAGAAACATCCATGCCGCCGGTTGCTCCAGAAGTACCGCCAGAGCCAGTTCCAGAGCCAATTCCAGAACCTCAGCCTATGCCAGAGATGCCAGAACCACAATCAGAGCCACTTCCTGAGTCGATGGCAGAACAACAACTGCCGGAAGAACCGCAGCCACTGCCGGAATCGGAAGAACCATTGATTACCGGAACAGGGGAGGTATTGGATTTTCCGCAGCTGGAAACGGAAGAAGTACCGCCACCGCAGACGCTGCCATTAGAATCAATTCCACCGCTGACTTCAAAGACATCCTATGGATTTTTAAAGGTCATCACCCGAACTGCCAGTGAAGCAATGCCGATGCCAAATGTCACTGTGACGGTTTCGGCTATTGTAGACGGGGAATCTCGGCTGTTTTATACAACAACCACCAACGAGAGCGGAGAAACCGAACGGATTCCGCTGCCTGCTCCGGTACAGAAGTCGGAGCAGCAGCCAAATGAAATTCCTCTGTTCCAAAGTTACGATGTCAGCATCCATTATCCGGGTTATTTTCGGATGGAAAGCCGCAGTGTTCCGATTTTTGCCGGAATCACATCGCTGCAAAAGTTTGCGATGATTCCGCTACCGCAATTCTCCGATGCCACGACACAGACCATTATCTATGAAAATACAGAGCCAAAACGATAAACAGACAGCTGGAAATGTGCCGGATACTATTATAATAGGATAGAAAGGAGATTTCTGTTTTTATGCCGAAAGGAGAACCGTATATTCCGGAAACCATTACTGTACATCTGGGCAGACCGGATGCAGATGCAATGAATGTAGAAGTGCCATTTGCAGATTACATCAAAAATGTTGCTTCCAGTGAAATCTATCCAACATGGCCAGAGGCAGCCCTGCGGGCAAATATCTATGCGATTATTACCTTTGCCCTGAACCGCATTTATACAGAATGGTACCGTTCCCGTGGATATCCGTTTGATATTACAGATTCCACGCAGTATGACCAGAAGTATACCTACGGAAGAGAAGTCTTTGAAAACATCAACCGCCTAGTAGACGAACAGCTGAACACCTATATTCGCCGACAGGGAACAATCGAGCCTTTGTTTGCAGCGTTCTGTAATGGAACGACAGTCACTTGTGAGGGGTTGTCGCAGTGGGGAACGGTTGGACTGGCAGAGCAGGGGTATTCTCCCTATGATATTCTGACCTATTATTATGGGGATTCCATCGACTTGGTACAGAATGTTCCGGTGCAAACATCTATGCAGTCCTATCCCGGTTTTCCGTTGGCATTGGGATACAGTGGGGAAGATGTTCGCCTATTGCAAATCCAGTTGAACCGCATTAGCCGCAATTATCCGGCAATTCCGAAAATCGGCGAAATTACGGGTAGTTTTGGCTATCTGACACAGGAAGCCGTGCTGAAATTTCAGGAGATTTTCAACCTTTCTCCAACCGGAACGGTGGATGAAGCAACGTGGTATCGAATCGATTATATCTATACCAGTGTGAAACGATTGGCAGAGTTGGACTCTGAAGGCATTGCACAGGGAGAGTTCCCCTTGCAATATGAAGAAGAACTGCATATTGGTATGCAGGGGCAAAATATCAGGGCATTGCAGTATTATCTTGCCATGGTTGGGGCGTATTATGCAAATGTAGAGCCAGTCCCGATTACCGGATATTTCGGGGAACAGACGGAAACTTCTGTCAAGTCGTTTCAGCGGACGTATGGGCTGCCGGAAACTGGCGTTGTAGACCGGGCAACGTGGTATGATTTGTACCGTGCCTATATGGGCATTCTGGATTCCATGCCGCCTCTGGCGGAGGAAACAGAAGAAATTGTCCCGTTTCCGGGAATCGTCTTGCAGGAGGGTGTAACAAGTCCGTATGTGCGAATTTTGCAGGAGTATTTGAACTATGTCGGGCAGACCTATCCGGAAATTGGTTCGGTGCGAGTGACTGGTTATTTCGGGCCAATGACACGTTCGGCAATTACAACCTTTCAGCGGTTGTTTGGCTTGGTCGAAACCGGAACGGCAAACGTGGCAACTTGGAACGACTTGACGAGTGTTTATTCCGATTTAAAATATGGCTATCAGAAGCAGCCCTATCAGAATCCGGGCTATATCATCACCTAACCGGACGGTCTGACGGGAAAAGAGAAAGGACGGTTTTCCATGAAACGAGAACGCATGGTGATTCTGCTGTTTGCCGTGCTGTTGGCAGCGATTCCGGTTGTACCGGCTCTGCTGCTGTCCCAGCATACACCAAAATCTGAATCCGAATCCGCTGCGGAGCAGTCCAAAGCGGCAGACGATTTGCCGGACTTTTCCGTGCTGGATGTTTCCACAGGGGAGGTGCTGGCAGTTTCGGCAAGGGATTATGTGATTGGAGCAGTTTGTGCGGAGATGCCAGCAACATTTGAGCCGGAAGCACTCAAGGCACAGGCAGTCGCTGCCCACACCTATGCGGTGCGGCAACAGCTGCTGGAGCAGGAAAATCCAACACCAGAGCTGTGCGGAGCAGATTTTTCCAATGACCCATCAGAATATCAGGCGTTCTTCACGGAAAATCAGGCAAAACAATACTATGGGGCACAATTTGACACCTATTATGCAACGATTGCAGAGGCTGTAGACGATGTGCTGCCGTATCTGCTGACCTATGAGGAAGAGCCGATTATTGCAGCGTTCTGTTCGATGTCTGCCGGACAGACGGAATCGGCGGAAACGGTCTGGGGACAGGCTATTCCGTATTTAGTGCCGGTAGACAGTGCAGCCGATGAAAGTGCACCGCATTTTTTGGAAGAAGTTTCATTTTCCAAGGATGATTTACAGAAAGCGATGAAAACGATTGCACCAAAGGCAAAATTTCCGGAAAACCAGCCGGAAAGCTGGCTGACGGTGGAGGAGGTTTCTGACTCCGGAACGGTAAAAACAGCGAAAGTCGGGGGCATTCCCGTGAGCGGACAGGATGTTCGGGCAGCATTGTCCCTGCGGTCGGCAGCATTTACCGTGGAAGCTGAA
>UMHK01067300.1_pt1 | contig 11760 bp, 9 predicted proteins | sample 1965521 | NCBI WGS metagenome assembly UMHK01 (sample SAMEA4836097, study PRJEB28245) | human gut metagenome | biome: gut microbiome; material: fecal sample | place: Denmark | collected 2008
CCGCGGATAGTGTGGTAGCTTGTGTGTTGCCCAAAAAGATGCAAGGAGGACACAGTGTGGAATACCAGTATTATTTGAGACAAATTTACCGCAAAGACGGTTCTATTTGGATCGACATCCTTGAGGCGGCGCAGGCGGAAAAGCTGGGGTATCAAGACGGTGACAAGTACACGCAGAATGACGGCGTTGTTTACATCAACGGGTTTGACAGCCCGTCTGCCCTGAACACCTTTATCGAAGACCTGCATGGCTGCGTGAACCGCAGCGAAGCGATGGCTGCCCACCAGCGGGAGGAACGCTGATGGCTACGGTAAAAGAGATCGCGCCACACGCACTCCAACCGGAACACCTGCGTGTCGCCGCCTACTGCCGTGTCAGCTCAGACTCTGAGGATCAGCTGCATTCCTACGCAGCCCAGATCCGCAACTACACCGAGGTGATCGCTCAGCACGACGGCTGGGATCTGGTGGATGTGTACGCCGACGAGGGCCTGACCGGCACGCGCGTAGACAAGAGGGACGATTTCAATCGCATGATGCGGGACTGCCGAAAGGGCAAAATCGACTGCATTCTGGTGAAGTCAGTAGCCCGTTTCGCCCGCAACACCAAAGAGTGTCTCGCCTCCCTGCGAGAACTCTCCGGTATGGGCGTCACTGTCCGATTCGAAAAAGAAAATATCGACACAGGAACGCTCACCACCGAACTGATGGTGAGCGTTTCCGGTTCTCTGGCCCAGCAGGAGTCCCTATCCATCTCGGCAAACCAGCGTCTGAGCTATCAGCACCGCATGGAATGCGGAGAATTCATCACCTGCAGCGCTCCCTACGGATACCGGATTAAAGACAAGAAAAACCTTGAGATCCTGCCGGAAGAAGCGGCTGCGGTACGCTGGGCCTTTGATGCATATCTCAAAGGAAACAGCTCCAAATGGATCGCGGAGCAACTGACGGCAAAAGGCGTTCCGACGCAGAATGGCGCCGAGAAATGGCAGGAGACAAGCATCCGATATCTGCTGACCAACGAGAAGTATATTGGAGACACGCTCTGCCAGAAATCCTATAGCTGCGGCTTCCCGTTCGTGCAAAAGCGCAATCGGGGGGAGCGGATGCAATACTATGTCGAAAACAGTCATCCGGCCATCATTGACCGCGATACCTTTGAAAAAGTGCAGGAGCTGCTGCGCAAGAAAGCACAAAAAGAGAAAAGGCGTCGAGAGAGAAGTCCATTCGCCCTGAAAATCCTATGCGGGAACTGTGGGACGATGTTTCTGCGTCGAACCAGCAAAAACGGATATGTAACATGGGTCTGCCGAACCCATGACCGCAGTGCCGATGCCTGCCACGTAGGACGCATTCCGGAGAGCGAGATCCGCGCTGCATTCCTACGGATGTACCGCAAGCTCAAGTGCAATGCCGACATGATCCTAAAGCCCGCTATGGAGCAGATGAACGCCCTTGACGCCATCCTGCAGCAGAATAATCCGAAAACCCTGACCATCAACCGGGCCATCGCGGAAGCCACAGAGGAAAGCCATAAAATCAGCACCCTGCGTGTCAATGGCCTGCTGGACGCCGATACCTGCACGGCTCGCATGAATGTGATCAGCGCCAAGCTGGCGCAGCTCCGCAGGGAACGGCGCAGGCTGGCGGAGAATGAAGCATTGGACGAGGTCATGGACGCGCTTCGGAAGGTGCGGCAGACGATTCTTGACGGGCCGGAACAGATGGATGACTTCGACGATGATCTCTTCGAAAGTCTCGTGGAAAAGATCATCGCGGAATCTCAAACAGAGATTCGTTTCCGACTCTATGGCGGGCTGGAACTGAGGGAGCGATTGGAGGTGGCGGTAAGATGACAAAACGCAAGATTTTATATGGATACCAGATCCGTGGCGGCGCATTGGAGATCGTTCCGGAAGAGCAGCGGGTCGTTCAGATGCTGTTCGCCCTCTACAGTGCCGGAGCATCTTACCAGGACATCTCCGATGCGTTGAATCGGCAGGGCGTTCCATACAGCTCCGAAATACCGCTTTGGAACAAGCATAAGATAAAGCGCATGTTGGAAAATGCCCGTTACACCGGAAAAGATGGTTATCCTGTGATGATCGCGGAAACCGATTTCCAAGCTGTGCAGGACAAGATCTCAGAAAAGAATGACAGGCGGCAGGTGTCCGAAGAGGTGACGGTCGTTGACCGGTTAAAGCCCTACTTTCGATGTACCTGCGGTGGAAAGATGGTTCGTCTGGGTGGACGCTGGCAGGATCGCAGCAAGGTGTATCTCAAATGCGAACACTGCGGCATTTCCGTTTCTCTGGATACGGATGAGACGTTCCAAGAAGTTGCCCACCAAATGCAGACGCATGAATGCCAGGAGGCGGACGCTTATGTTCCCTCTGCGGAGGTCATTCGGCTGAACAACGCCATCAACCGAGGGCTCGAACAGCCTGACTCACCCGAAGCAGTCATGGCTCTCATTTTACAGGGGGCAGCCGCACGATATGACTGCTGCCCCCAGCCTATTTCTGAATGCGAACCCTCAGACTGCCCAGTGGAAGTGGATTGGCTCCGCTTTCGCCGGGTGGTCTCTTATATCACCGTCGCGTCTGACGCTACGGTGAGCCTCACATTTACGGATGATAACTTCACTGGAAAGGACAAATAACCATGGAAGCAGCAACAACCACTTTAGAACGGCGTGTGCGGGAAATCCCACCGACCAGGAAGCCGGAAGAATTACTTAGAAACTACGATGGCAAGATGCGTGTGGCGGCCTACTGCCGCGTATCCACCGACAGCGAGGAACAGCTCAACAGCTATGAAGCCCAAAAGACCTACTACACCCAGAAGATTCAGGACAACCCTGATTGGGAGATGGCGGGCATTTACGCAGATGAGGGCATCTCCGGAACCAGCCTCAAAAAGAGAGCGGAGTTCAATAAGATGATCACCGCCTGCAAGCGTGGCCGCATCGACTTCATCATCACGAAGTCCCTCTCCCGCTTTGCCCGAAACACGGTGGATTGTCTAGATACGGTCCGACTTCTTAAAGCCAATGGCATCGGCGTGTACTTTGAAAAGGAGAATATCAATACTCTTACGGAATCCAGTGAGTTCCTGGTTACCCTGTTCAGCGGCTTTGCCCAGGCAGAGTCTGAGTCACTCAGCAAAAATGTTGCATGGGGCAAAGAGAAAAGCGCAAAGGCAGGCAATGTCCACTTTCAATATAAGAAAATGCTGGGCTACCGCAAGGGTGAGGACGGCCAGCCGGAGATCGTGCCGGAGGAAGCCGCAATCGTCCGCCGCATCTACCGCAGGTATCTGGACGGCTGCACATTAGGCAAGATCAAACGGGAGCTGGACGAGGACGGTGTTCCCACAGCCCAGGGTGTGGAGTGCTGGTCACCCGCCATCATCCATAACATCCTGACCAACGAAAAGTACATTGGGGATGCTCTGCTGCAGAAAACCTATGTTACGGACTGCCTCTCCAAGAAGGTTCGAAAAAACCGCGGTGAGCGCGTCATGTACTATGTTGAAAACAACCACCCCGCCATCATCTCAAGAGAGGCATTCGATCTGGTGCGGAAAGAAATGACGCGCCGCTCCAGCAAGCGAAAGGTGCTGCAAAAGAGCGGCAAGACGGAACTCGGGAAATATTCCGGCAAATACGCCCTGACGGAACTGCTGGTGTGCGGTGAGTGCGGTTCCCCCTACAAGCGGGTGACATGGGCCAGAGACGGAAAAAAGCGCATCGTCTGGCGGTGTGTCTCCCGGCTGGAGTTCGGTACAAAATACTGCCATGCCTCGCCTACGCTGGATGAAGGCAAGCTCCACAGCGCCATCCTCAACGCCATGAACGAGTACGCAGCCATCCGGCAGGAGGTCTGCCCCGATGTGCTGGCGATGGTGGAGGAAGCCAAGCAGGCGCTGACTCAGACCGGTACAAAACTGCTGACGCTGAAGCGCCGCCTTGACGAAGTCAGCCATGAGCAGGCAGATATGCTGGACATGCTGCTGTCCAACATGGCCGACGCTGATCTGAACGCCAGAATGAAAGCCCTGACGGATGAGAAGGCATCTCTCAAGGAACAAATTTTAGAGACCCAGCAGGAAGAAGTCGGTCTGGAAGAACAAGTTGCCAAGCGCCAGCAGATGTGGGATAGCCTGATCGAATGCAGCGAGGGCTACACGGAGTTCGACGATGAGTTCATCCGGCAGATCATTCAGAAGATTACGGTCGAGGACGCCGACACGATCCGCATCCAGTTTAGAGACTCCGATGTGGTGCTCGAGCAAGGATTACAATAAAAAGGAAAGGCGAAAAAAGATGGCAATTTTTATGACCGACACCCACGGGTATTTTGGTAGGCTCCGCCCTGCGGCATTCCGTGAGCAAGGCGACCTGAGCAAAGACGATTGTCGCTGTCGCTTGTTCGGACACTACCGAGACAACCGCGTGAGCAAAGTCAAGCCCATCCTGCGGATCGTGCAGATCTGCCAATATCCCTACAGGCAGGCAGTAAAGGAAAGAGCGGCGCAGCGCCGCTTTTTCCTTTACTGCTTTGCGACAAAAACGGCAAAATGAGCCAGTGAAAAGGTTATTTGGCAGTTGCCATCAATAAGTTTCGACAGAGTAGAAAACCGGATAACGGCCCACGGATGTAGCGGATCTGTTGGAAAGGTAGAAGAATGCTTTTGATGCTTCCTTTTGATAGACTGTGGATCTGCAGCCTGCTATACTGGAAGCAACAAAAGAACAGGAGTGGATAGCGATATGGACACGCTAATGGAATTCAGCATTCAAGGTGACATCTTCTTTTTCAATGATACATTGTCAGATGAAGAAAAAGAAACCGTTCGCAAGTGCATGCGGGAAAAGTACAAAGGTCATATAGTAGCCAATCCAAAAATTGATGAATTTTTAGAAGGTCTCGAACGTGATCATGGCATTAAGCTGAAAAGGCTGACGGTAACGAGTGTCATTGCGGTGTGAGCGCGAAACAGACTTGAACAACCCCAGCAAGAATGAATAATATTCTGCTTTTTCAGCTTCGGTATCCAGTTTAGAGACTCCGATGTGGTGCTCGAGCAAGGATTACAATAAAAAGGGAAGGCGAAAAAAGATGGCAATTTTTATGACCGGTGACACCCACGGTGATTTCAGCAGGCTCCGCCCTGTGGCATTCCGCGAGCAAGGGGGCCTGACCAAAGACGATTACCTCATCATCTGTGGCGACTTTGGCGGCGTCTGGGATGGCAGTGAGATTGAACAACAATGGCTCGACTGGCTGGAAGACAGGTCATTCACCACCCTGTTCGTCAGTGGGAATCACGAAAACTATGATCTGCTCCGCAGCTACCCGACAAGTGTGTGGCACGGCGGGCTGGTGCAGCCGATCCGTCCCAGCGTTCTGCACCTGATGCGAGGGCAGCTCTACGAGATCTGCGGAAAGAAAATCTTTACCATGGGCGGGGCCAGCAGTCACGACATTCGGGACGGCATTCTGGAACCAGATGATCCGAACTTCGAGCGAATGCTCCGGCAGCTCAACGCCGCAGGCGCTCTCTACCGAGTCAATCACCGCTCCTGGTGGAAAGAGGAACTGCCCGGCGAGGACGAATACCGGACCGCAAGAGAAGCACTGGACAAAACAGGTTGGGACGTGGACTACATCATCACCCACTGCTGCCCCAGCAGTATTCAGGACACATTCAGCGGCGGGTTGTTCCAACGGGATGCCCTGACAGACTTTCTCGATGAGGTTCGAGAGCGATGCCGATTCCAATACTGGTTTTTCGGACACTACCACGAAAACATGGTGGTAGAGAAAGAGTTCGTAATGCTCTATAAGCAGATTATCCGACTGAAATGATGAGTGGAGGCGCACTGGCGATTGGCAAATGTGTCTCCACTTTTTATTTAAGTCAGTGAAACGACGTTTTCTCCCAACGATACCTGTACACGCGGGCAGACCGTGGCATTCTTCTATCGCTATGCAAATTCTCCTGCGGTGAGCGGAAGCAATTCTTTTGCCGATGTGAGTGAAACAGCTTACTATTATAATGCCACTCTTTGGGCGATGAGCGAAAAAGTGACCGAGGGAACCAGCGCAACGACATTCTCTCCGAATGATCTTTGCACGCGCGGTCAGATCGTGACATTCCTCTATCGCTATATGGGAAAGTAACAGAGCAGCTCAAGGCCCTGTTGGAAGAAAAGCAGCACCTGCAGACACGGATTGATGCAGCGAAGAAGGAGGCAGCCAACAGAATCAACGAGGACTCACGTATGGCAGAGTTAGCAGCTTACCTGGAGGAACACCTCAGTGGCTTCCAACAGTATGATGACGGGATCGTTCGCAAGATGATTGAACGGGTCACTGTAGTCGATGAGGAAACAATCCGGGTCAAGTTCCGATACAGCGATTTGGAGATTGAACAGACCGTGCGCTAGAATAAAAGTACGAAGGAATGGCTGTGCTGATGCACTGCCATTCCTTCGTACCTATTTGCAGTTGGCTTTGTCAGTTATGTCGGTAAAGAAAACCACGCCCAACGTACAGACTTCCTTTCATCCTGTTCAGATTACGATTTGCTTGGAGCTTCTGACCCAATTTCTAAAAGATTATTCCAGAGTGAGTCAATCTGAGCAGAATTAAATGTTATTTCAGCGCACAGCTTGTAAAGGCGGCGCTTGTAAACGGTCTCCTTGGCCGCGTATTGGCCCTGGATAAAACAGGCGGTACCGAAGCAGAACTTCACGGAAGAGATGTCCTCAGAAGGGACTGTGGTCAGTACACAGTCTTTTCGCAGTTTTCCCATCCTGCCCAATATGAAATCGGCCTGATAATCATTCCGGTTATAGCGGACGATAACCTCCTTTGTATGCGCAGAAAAAATTGTGCGGAGGATGTCATCGTTGAGCAATTCTGCCAAAAACGGTGCCTGGATAAAGATGCGCGGTGCCTTAAAAGCGGCGCAATGGTACAGAATATCCTGAAGTTCTCCGTCCAGCAGCGGGCGGTCGGCGTAATAGGCCGCTTCCAGTAAATCTGCCCAGTCACTCTGCGCTCCACGGAGTTTGAACGCCGCAATCAAGTCGTGGGGCAGTTGTTCCTCCTCCGGGGAAGCGGCGCAAGGACGGTTGGGCGGAGAGAAGAGGTTCCAGGCACCCAAGTGTCGGCAGTTGAGCTGTTCCGCCAGTACATCTGCATAGGCTTGGATTCCAGACTGAAAGTGAAAGGCCAGGGAGCAATCCGCCTGATTTAGATATACGAAGCAGAACTCGCGCTGATAGGACAGTGTGTGATAGGAGATATCAAGAATCCGATACAGCTCAGCGCTCTCAGCAGTACTCTGGAATACCACATTGGCCAGACGGCTCTCTCGGTAAATTACCGCTAGCGTATCGAACTGACTGCGCAGGAATTCCAGATTGAGTGGATACTTCTCCAGAAGGTATGCCTGCCCCCGCGGCGGCTCCCGGTAGGTGCCCAAGAGGGGCGTATCCGAGACCTCACCGGTGATCTGGTTTACCGATATGCGGCTGAGCTGGCTGCGCAGGGTCTTGACCTTCTTCTGGCTCTCCAGCACCTTTTTCCCCAAATCAGTCAGGACAATGTCGCCACAGGAAACAGCGGTGAGCTGTTCACTGTCCAGCTGTGATACGATTTGTAGCATAATACTTTCTGGCAGGCCGAACTGATCGGCAAGATCGGGGAGGGATTTGGAACCGATGCGGATGGCGGTGAGGACACATTCTTGAACAAAGGAGAGCACCTGGACACGCCGTTCCCAGACAGTCAAGCCGATTTCCTGGACAGGAATATAGACTGGAACCCGACAGATGAAATCATAGCCGGAAAGCTGCGGAGGAATGTATTTATCAACATTTTTTTGCCATTCAGACAGCATTTGTAAACTCCTTTATATCGATTTCCTGACAAAATTCGGGATGCTCCTGCATATAGCTGATCACATAGGGAAAGCGGTTGCCGGGGATACGGGGATTGCGGAGAAACTTTCCGTCACCGACAATGATCAAGGCCCGTTTCGCGCGGGAGAAGGCAACATTCAGCCGTGCTTCCTCTTTCAAGAATCCGATACGCCGCTGATTGCTGCTTCGGACGGTGGAGTAGATGATGATGTCACGCTGACTGCCCTGGAATGCATCCACGGTGTTGATATCGACTTCAATGTGGCTCAATGGGATTTGCTTGAGGCGGTTCCGGATTAGCTCCAGCTGCGCCCGGTATGGCGTGATGATGCCGATGGAATACTTCTCCCCTTGAGCGGAGATTTCTTGGTTCAGCCTTTGCAAGCAGCTTTGGATCACAGTGACTTCCAGATGGTTGATGTATCCGCGTTGGTGCCCGACGGATTGTTCAAAGCGGACGGAACCGGCATTGGAGGTGGTTAGCCAGGTGATGGCGCGGTTATTGAGCATGGGAAGGTTCGTAGTTCGCTCAGATGCCTTAACGCCATTTTGCACTTTGCTATCGTAAAAAAGAAAGCTGATGAGATCGCCGATCGCCGGATGCATCCGGTACTGGGTGGAAAGCGTCTCTTTACAGCTGTCGGGCAGGATGTCAAACAGTTTCCCGAACCCGGTGTTTTGAAGCTCATCAATCTGCGAAGAATGGAAGCTGGCTTTGAGGGCATTCCGATCAAAGACCGGTGGCAGTTGCTTGTGGTCGCCCACTAAAATTGCCTTTCGTGCCCGAACCAAGGGAACCATGATTTCCGGCAGAGTTGCCTTTGCTGCTTCGTCTACAATCACATAGTCGAAGGTCGAGTCACGGACGCGGGGATCCGAAATGACGCCAATGCAAGTACCTACGATAATGGAAGCGTTTTTGATATAAAACTCTCCCAGCTCATTGCTCTCACTGATGCGTCGGATCCATTGTTCGGAAATCAGGCAGATCTGTACGTAAGGATTGGTGCGGCTTTTCCCGTAAGTGTTTTCAAAGTCTGTGGCAACCCGTTCCAGACGTATGCGTTCTGTTTCTTCCAGATTTGCAAGTTTCAGCTCTTCCAACACTTGTGCGTATTTACAGAATGGCTCCATGGGGATGTGCTGTTCCAATAAACGTTGGGCCAGCCACGCTTTACAGTTCTCAACGCTTTCCTTCACCCATAGGGTCTGGCAGTGGTCCAATCCGAAACGTTCATTGATCTTGGGGTCAATATTTTCCTCGTGACCAATACGGATGGTCGTATGTTCCAGATAGGCTGCAAGGTCTTCCAGCAGTTTATCCACGGCGGCATGAGATTGGGACACAATCAAAATTTTCTGATCTAGTGCAGGATTCCGTTGGTTTTCCCCCAGAATCTGCCGGATTACTTCCACCAGGACATTGGTTTTACCGGTGCCTGGAGGCCCCTGGATCAAAGCAATATCCTCCGCCTCCAGCGCTTTCCGGACCGCGCGCTTCTGGGTAAAATCCAGCTGTTTATTATAGAAGCAGGGCATAGCCTTGAGCTGGAAATACCCGGGCTGCTCGGCACCCACAAAAATGCTCTTCAGATTTCCGCCGTTAGCGGTTTCAGATCGGCGGAATTCCTCCAGTGCTGCCTCCTGGCGGCGGTACTGCTGGATCTCTTTGCGGTAATCCAAACAGATAGAACCATTGTTTGGCAGCCGGGGCTTCCTGGGTGCGGCCTTGATAGCCATCACAGCGCCGTCCTCCCGGTATTCCCAGAAGGTACCGACCTCTGCCAGAATTGGCTTCTTTTTGAAACGCCCACGCTGCTCAAAAATAAACAGGGTATCCTGGCTGAACGTCTCATCCGGCACGCTGTCCGGATCCAGCCGGAACAGGAACATCCCGTCTTCATAGCGGACACTTGTGTAGTACAACCGGACAGTATTCTTAGACGCGTCTGCAATCATAGCTTGGATGAATTCCCGCCAGATACCGTACTGTGTGTCGTATTCCCGGTCGATATTTTTCTGCGAGTGGATATCCGCTTGAAAATCAGCAACCCGGTTGCTTAGGATCTGGCTGCAATTGTTGGGAAGAGGGGTGTTTGCGATTCTGTGCGAAAACAGAAATTGAAAATGCCCAGGAACCTCCATGGAAAAGCGCTTGTGCTGCTCCCGCTTGAAGGCATCCAGCCGGCGGAAAGAGACCACCTGGAAAAAATCGTCCGACAAAACGCATTCCATTGAGATGCTGATGCCGTCAAAGCAATAGATGGAGGTCTGCCCCTCGGCACGAAGACGGATCAAGCCGCCCGCAAACTGGGCGGGAAGGAAGCTGTCCAGCAACTCTAAATAGGGCATATCCCGCCGTACTAGGTTACGTCTTTTCAGATCGTCGAGCGCATTGGTGGGGACGGCGAAAAAGTACCGCTCGTCGCTGCCGCAATACCGCTGGTAGAGCGGAGCCAGGGCCAGTTCGCAGTCATCAATGTTTTCATATCGGTCCGCCGGGGCAGGGGCACACATCTTCAAAAGGACTTCCTTTAACTTTACATCGATGCCGCCAGCGGATTGGATAGCCGTGGGCATTTCAGTAGCCGTCACTGGGACTTCACCGGTGAAAAGAAAATAAATGACAGCACCCAGCGAATAGATATCGCTGCGCTCTGTTGCATTTTCACTGTGGACGGTTACTTCCGGCGCGGAATAATTCTGGGTAGCAAACTGATATGTGGTTCCGTCCTGGAACATCCCGCGGATTTTTGCGATTCCGAAATCAATCAGCTTCAGCTCAAACGAGTCGGTAATGAGGATGTTGGAGGGATTGATATCCCGGTGAATCACGGAGTTTCGATGGGCGTGTTGGATGGCATTGGTCAGTTGCTTTACCAGGTTGTACCGGGTTGAGGCATTCGGAATCACATCTAGCATCTGGGACAGGGGGCGTCCCTGAACATACTCCATGGAAATGATGCCTTCACTCCGTCCATCCGGAGCGGCCTGGATATCCGAACGGAATATACGGACAATGTTCTCGCAGGCCTTCAGCCGTGTCAGGGCCTGTGTTTCCTTCTGAAAAATAGCTCGGTAGATAGGGGCCTCCAGATTCTGGACTCGCTTCACCACAAAGCGAAACCCTGCTTCATTTTCCACCAACTCTACAATTGTTCCGGAGTCCCTTTGCCTGCTCAGCGTCTGAATCACTTTTTCCTCCATGAATTGTTCCTTTCTTACCTCAATAGATGGCCTGAATGCGTGGTAACAGGATATTAAAAGTATAGCATAGCCAACGGATATCTGCAACTGTACACATAGTCGACAGGATATTTCGCAGAATAAAACTGTAGAACATCAAATTAACATAGGCAGATGTATCTTTTTTGGCAACAAAAGACATAAGGTGGCAACAATTCGGATATTTTAAGCGAAACGCTTAGAATACCAAAGGGTTGCCGCCTTTTTTATTTCAAATTTTGCACTCAGGAAAAAAGATATTTTCGCGTTATTTTGGTAACTGGGGAGATTCGAACTCCCCCTTTCACAGATTCAAAGGTAAAATCCTGAGAAGCGCCCTTTTTGCGGGCGCAGAATAGAGCGTTTTTTCCTCAAAATTTCATACGATCTTTCAGGCATCTGTTTGTTGGTTTCGTCGAAGCCATCAAGGAGACGCCCTTTTTCATTTCACAACTTAATCCGTCAACCGGCCGGAGCATTTTTAGGATGCTCCGGCCTATTTTTTGCTTACGAGGAGGACTTTACAATGAACGCTCAGAGCGGAACCGCGTAGCTCCGTTTCCTTGAAGAAACCGCCATTCGGCTGCGGCAGAACGGTTT
>UMHK01085793.1_pt1 | contig 11676 bp, 8 predicted proteins | sample 1965521 | NCBI WGS metagenome assembly UMHK01 (sample SAMEA4836097, study PRJEB28245) | human gut metagenome | biome: gut microbiome; material: fecal sample | place: Denmark | collected 2008
CCGGCTCATCACCGGCCGCCCCCACCAAATCCGCGCCCACCTCACTTCCATAGGCCATCCTATCTTAGGCGACAGAAAATACAGAAATAAAAAGAGCATCGAAATCTCCAAAGCTCTTCATATTCCCCACCAGCTTCTTTGCGCCTGTTCCATCACGTTTCCAAAAATAAAAGGGACATTTGATTATCTGTCGGGGAAAAATTTTATTACAACCTTACACACAATAAAATAATTTATGGTTAGTCCACTCAATAAAAAATAGCAAAATTATCTATTCCTTAATATTTAGAAGCTAATTTTTCCCATCTATTCTACGAAAACAATTTTTTTATTTTCTCGAACAATGATTTTTCAGTATGTTCAGATATTACTTCTGAATAGCTTTCGTAACTTTCATCATTATAACGCTGAGCATTCTTTTCCATCCAATTCTGTATCTGATTATATTTATATCTTGCCTTCGAATGACCTCTATCATGTGCCTTTTTAAAATAATCAGCTGCTCTTTCCAAATTCTGTGAAATAGTATCTCTTCCATATTGATATATTTTCCCACATTCATAATACCCATTCTTTGTTTTGCTCTTACTCCATGCCTGTATGGCATTTCTTTCTTCTCCCAAATCACTATATAAATACCCCAATCGTTCGGCCACCAAGGAATTATCCGGTTGTTCTTCTAATATAGATTTATATAGTGATTTAAGCGGTAATACATCATCTTTAGTTAATTCCTTCCTGTTTTTTTTCTTCCATTTATATGTCTTGTGATATAAATCTCCTAATACTAGTATTGCAGGAAAATATCCATGAACTGCTGCCACTTTTATATTCACAATTCCTTTCGCAGTCTTTTTTCCTTCAAGATGCTGCATCCCCCATAGATAATTAGCTACAGGAATCATCTGTTTTGCCATTTTTCCTAGTAATTCTGTTTGACCATTATGGTATAGTTCGATTAATTTACTTTCAGCCAACTGATGATATCCCATTTCGTAGGCTTTCAAGAAAGCCTTCCCTGCTGCAATTGGATCTTGTTGATAAAAGTATATGCCTCTATAATAATATTCCTTGGCCGTGATAACATTTGATAATCTACCAGCCAATTCCCCAAATTGTTCTTCAGATAAGCTTAGCGCTCCATTATCAAAAATATTATCCAGTAATATTTTCATGTGAATTGCAAATTCAGTATTCTCTTTATATAAAAAGCTTTTTTCAGTAACAGAAACTACACCAGTTTTATAATACTTAGAAATGAGATGTTTATAAAATTCATAGTTTTTATCAATTTCCGTAAGATCATAAAGCAATATATTTTGTAAGCGTATATCCTTTAATTCTATGGCCTTACATATAGAATCTTCCCAAGCGCTACGTAACTCTCGACATATATTCTTTGCTTTAACATCTCCAGAAAGCGTTCTCTGCAAATCCAATACATGATTTTCTATTTTTTTCCAAACCGTCTGTAACTGGTTTGTCTCAACTTTTAGTCTATTTTGTTCTGCACGAAGTTCTTCGTTTAGTTCTTTTACCACTTTTTTTATATCATGATTTTCTATACTCCCTATATCCACATTCGCAAAATTAATATTCTTTTTATTTTTTTCTGACTTTTTATTATAATACAATAAAATATCTAAAAAAATATTATATAAATAATACTTAAAATCTGTATTAAGTATAGGTTTATCATTCATTATCATAAATTGCTCTATATCATTAGCTATCGCAACATTATCAGCCATTACACAACCTGTATCTGTTATTTCATATAATGGAATACCTATGCCATGACAAATTTTCTTATAAAATTCAATGCTATTCTGTTCTCTTTTAGACTGCGGTGTTCCTAAAACTACCATGCAATCTAATTTATGTAATAGGTTCTTTGTTTTTATACTTCTATGAATTTTTACTATTGGAAACTTTACCAAAGTTAAATTTTTATATCCATTTTTATTACTGACTACAACTACTTTAGCAAGTGCCTCTATATCTATCAAATTTTTTCTATTTTCTGCAATCAGTTCGTTTAATTCATTTTCTGTAAAACTATTAGTAACATCTGCACTATTTATAATGCTGACACTCGAATCGTTTGTAGTAGATATAATGCAAGGTATATCTTTTATTTTATTTAAGACATCCTGACAAGACCGACTAACTTGCATTTTATTCAAATATACACCTCCGTTGGCACAAGAAAAGACTCCAACAATTGTATTTCCTATGAAAGATGGCAATGTCAAATAATCATTAATTTCAAAAAAGGTTTCTCGGAAACGTTCAATAATTTTTTGTTTATTTTCAATATCTGTTTTAGCGATTAGAGGATAAAGCTGTCTCTCTGCAATTTCCAGTGCATTTTCATAAAATTGCTTAAAATTCATCTCCTCATGGTGCTTTTTATCGTCAAGCAGTTTTCCAAGAATTTCAATTCTATTTTCATCCGTAAATTTCATAATCTCCCTCTTTCATCATCAAAATTGTAACCTTTTGATTTCCCCTTCAATTTTCTCTATAATTTTTTTATATTGAATATTTATTGCCCCTATCTGATTAATTTTTCTTATCTTTTCGGCTTGCAACTGTACTATCGTGCCTATTTCATTTATATCATTCGTATGTAAAATCAAACTTCCAAGTTTATTTCTCTCAATTATCATTTTTTCATATTTGTCTATAAGCATTTTCTCAATTATTTTCTTTATTTCCTCCAATTCCTCTTGTACTCCTTTTTTTCTACCAGCATCTCCTACTGCTTGGTCAAAAAAGCAAGAAATAATATCTTTTTTAAAATATTCTTTTTTATCGCGGGATGAATATGCCGTAATACCAAATGCATTAATATGATTATCGGCAATTATTTTTTTACTGGTACTCAAAACCTTTTTTATTTCTTCATCAGTTTTTAAATCCGCTTTATTAAAAATAAACAAAATAGGTTTGTCCGTCACCAGCTTATTTATAAACTGCAAATCTTTATCCTGTATCGTTCCATTATCAATATCCACCAACCAGATTAAGCGATCAATCGCTTTTAACTGCTTACTGGATAGATATTCATCAGACAACGCATCGGTCGCATCTATATCTGATTTGTTATACCCCGGCGTATCCAACAAAACAATCTTTTCTGAGAAATTCTCGGGAAAATCATTCCGATAAACTACCAAATTTCTGATAAAACGGGAAAATCCAATTTTATATTTCTCATAAAACTCATGAGTCAAAGCTGCACTAGCTTCTGCTTTTAATAGCAAAATACGATCATCCTTTAGATAAGCTTGTATTTTATTCTCTTCCCCACTAAGTATATAGGTGGGAATAGATGTCGTCGGATTTTGATTTTCTGGAAGAACTATTTCATCCCCACTATTATTTAATAAAGAATTGATAAATGCTGACTTGCCTGCGCTAAATCGACCCCCTACGCCAACAACAGTCTTATTGGTAAGGAGTTTTATTTTTTTATATTCTACAATTTGGTCGGACAATTTTTGTAATCTTTTTTCCAAGCCAAGTAAATCAATATTGGCATCCTCAATATAACTAATTGTACGAACTAATTGTTTGTCAAGCATATTATCAATCTTATCAGTTTTTTTTTGCATATTTTTAGGTAATATTTCACAAATAAGATTCAGTCCTGACGACGGATCAATTATATATTGGTTCTCAACAATCCCACTTTCTTCTGTGCTATCATCCCATAATCCCATATCATTTATCCCCTAAATTCATTTGGATTAATTCACACTTTTCATCATGGACATGTTTTATAAAATTCTCATAATTTTTCACAGATTCTTTCTTATTTTTCATCTTCTCCTTTATAAAATTAATCTTTTCTTCAATTTGCTGCCGCATTTCATCAGTAAAGGTCATTGAATTTTTATCAAGTAAATCGCTTATAACTTTGGTTTTTATTTCTAATGCATCACTAATATCACTGGCGATACGTTGAAGTACTTTTCGCTGTTCCAAATTTAATTCATGTATAACTGTCCCTTCCACAGTTCCTCCGGGGAAAAAATCTTCTATCATTTCCTGATATTTTTTCCGATCTACAATATTGAATGGTGGCACCGTAATTTGCATCAAAACTTGTTCCACTGGTCCGATTATATTTACATCATCAAAAGTAGCATCCGTTTTTAAAAACGCAGTTGATACAGCTTGCTTAACTTCTCTTTTTATTCCTTCTAAATCTATCACATAATTCAAATCATCTGAAATCTTCCGTTCCGCATCGTCTATATATTCGTTGATATGTGCTATAACATCTACTACACAGGCATACTTATAATGCTCCTCCACTATCTTGCTATGTCTTTGTTTAAAAATCCAAAACCCTCTTTCATGTTTAATTTCATGCTGTCTTGTATCCATTTTAATAGATAAATCAGAATACTCAGAAACCAAACTTTTTATATCATTATTCATACTAGTTATATATTTCTTCATATTAATATTATGCCTACTGAAAATTGACTTTATTTCTTTTTTCATCCCCAGTAAAGCAGCCTTGCTTATTGTAAGCTGTTTTTCTAATTCATCTACATCTGCATAATTCAGCATCTCCAGATTTTGACGAGATTCTGTTTCTATATCATCCAGTTTTTGAATAAAAAGCTTTTTCTGATCATTTGCATATATTGTTGCCCGTTCTGAAATCAGTTCCTCTTTTTGCCTATATATTTCAGAGAATTCTTTTTCTTTCAAGTTCTTTATATTAGCCAATTCTTCAAGGAACTCCGGTTCTATTTTCATTCCTTCCAAGGTCTGAAGATTTTCTAAAGTTTTCTTTTCCTCACTATTAAATTCTATATTTTGTTTTATTTTAGCTGCTATGGAATACAACCTGGCAATAATGTATTTTGGTGGTAATGAATCTCGTATTTTACCTAAAGTATCATTTGCACTACCCACAGTTTTGGAAAATGCTGCATCTATAGTCGCTTTCGCATGTCTATCCAACGTTTTTTTTGTTCCATGCAAAACTTCAATTAATTTCTTTTTTCCTCTCCCTGGAAATGTCAGCATCGCTGAGTCAAATTTACTCCCCACCAGTACAGCATGTTTTATGCTATTTCCCGGTAAAATTTTTATCATTAACTCAATATCTTCATTTCCTAAGAATTGGGTTGTCGGGCTAAGGATAAACACTAAATCACATTGTGCCAAAAAATTCCTAGTTTTAAAACTTCTTGACTGTATCGGATCCCCTAATCCTGGAGTATCAATAATTTCAATACCATTTTTAATAAGCTCACTATTAACCCCTATTTCCAGAAACTTTACAATAGGTGTATATGTCCCTTGTACACCTACGTAATCGGCCAAACCCTCCTCGATATTTTCTATACTTATTCTATCTTTTGTCCCCAACTTATCATGTAAATCGATACTACTCTCCTTCGATGATTCCACCAACTCATAGCAGTTCTTTAAATGTTCGGGCACTTCTTTCCACAATACTTGCTTTTGGGAATCGGATAATTCAAGAACAGAGCGCTTCATTCCTTTTCCTAAATTTTCCGGTTTCTGCTTTAAAACTAAATTCTTATATTTTTTATTATATTCTTCATTAGCTTGTTCAGCATATATTTCAATGGATGACCAATCCTTTTTTGTATAATAGTGTACCACCGCATACGGATTCTCTGCATATTCTATTTTTGTTAAAGCCGCTGTCATCGGTGTTGCTGCATGTGGTAAAATTTCTTTCCCTTCAAATAAAAGAGCATTTAAAAACGAAGATTTTCCAGCTTTTACCTGACCGACAATGCCAATTCTTAACTTACGGTTTTCTTCCACAATACTTTCTATATGCTGTTCAACACTATTTGCTTGTATACTAAAATCGGAAATATAACTTGTGTTAACAAAATTTTTTCCATTATCAACTTCCAATTGTTTAGCCATGGATTGGATTTTTTTGATAAAATCGGTATATTTTTCTCTCATGTCAAATTACTCCTGATAATTCCCTAAACGAACTGCCAATTTATGTAACTTATTAACTCCCTCCTCCAATTTATGTTTTTGTATTTCTATATCAGATTTAGTTTCCTCTCGTTCTTTAAGCAACTGCTGCAGAGTATTCTCTTTATCCTCTATTAATTTTGTAAACTGTACCTGGATCTCTTCTAACTGTTGTACTTCTATTTCTGTTAGATTTTCCTGAATAGTAGGTCTTAGTCGATCGCAAATACGAGGAATAACAGTTTCTCTGATTTCTTTACAAAGTCTTTCCTCCTTAGATTGTTCCCCCAACCCATTTAAGAAAGAAATAATTTCTGGTAAGAAGAAAATAACCAGTTCTAAAACCGGAGCCACAACAGATGTCGTTATAGCCAAGGTTCCCGATACGACTTTATACATACTTGCATATTTTTTTCTCCCAGCAAAAGCTCCTACTTTTTCAAGAAGAAAAACTATGCCTTTTTTGTATTTCGGATAGTTTCCCCTAAATCATCATGATTAATATCCCTATATTCCACATCTGTAGCTTCTAACATATTCATAAAATCATTAAAACTGTCTTCCATATATTTATTAGTAGAAGTGACTAAAATTGGTCTAATAATATTATTCACCGCTGTAGAAAAGACAGCATTACCCCCTCTGCTAGCAGACGCAAGAGTATTGTCATTCATTAATAACGCATTGCGGACATCATTCAAAATAAATTCCGCTTTATTATGTAAATCGTTATGAATATCCGCTTTTTTCCTTTTTAAAACTTTCTTATATTTTTCTAATATTCTTTCGCTATAACGAATTTCTTCACTTATTTTACCAGGATTATAATCAATTGATTCTAATTTAGCACACATCATATTAATGGCCCGTTGAATAAAGTAAGCGATCTCTTGTCCCAATTTTTCCTTTTCAAGTTTTTCTAGTGAAATAGAAAGAAGCAAATCTCCTACTGCTTTACCGCTTGTTTTATCTCTACTTGAAGCCGTCAGTACGATTTCTGGTGTTTTACCAAGAGCTACTGATACATTTGAATTGATATCTTCCTTCACGCGATCCCTTACCTCATCACTCACTAAGTCACATTTAGTAATAACAAAGTAAATAGCTTCTGTAATATCTCTAATTTCACTTAAGAAATCCAAAGAACTCTTACTAATTGTTCCCTTTGTCACATCAACGACAAATACATATGCTACCGCTCTATCAATATATTGTAAAATGGCATTATTATGAGCCTCTATCCCCGAGTCAAACCCCGGCATATCCACTATTATTTTTCTATCTAATTTTTTAAGAATATCACGCTTCAATGTATACAGATATTTCTCCGCATTTTCTATACTATAATTTTTTGTATCATTATTCCCAATCTCTACTATGGAACCATCTTTATTTACTAATACAATCTGTTCATCTTCCCCATAAATAAGCTCTGTCGCCAAGGCCGTTTCTGGACTAAGATTTTCTTTTAATATTTCCTCATCTCCCAGAACTGCATTAATCAAAGCACTCTTGCCAGCACTAAATGAACCAACAAATAATATTCGTCCTTGGAAATCAATAACTTTATGTTTCTTCTCCTCAATATCTTTTGCGAAGGAATCCGAAAGAAGACTATTTTCTCGCAAAACTTCTACCATATCATCCAATGCATTTAAATATTCTGTTTTCAACATAAAGCTCCTCCCTGAATTTTTTGGAATCTCACTTAATTTAAGAAAAATCTTTTGACATTACTCAATTTTCAAACTAAATGCTTCTGCAAATTTCCTACGTCCACCGCCTTTTTCAAAACCACCACCTATTTTTTCTATCATCTTGACACATCCATCTTTTCTATATCTTCATTAAAAGCTATTTTCAGATATATATTGCCCTTGATCCGCCTATGGAGATTAATTTCTCTATTAGCGCTTCTTTCAAATTGGAAGCATTTAATACCGCTTCAGATTCCAGCCTCTTGTAGCAGCAAATATTCGTAACCCAGCCCTTTCCTTTTTTAAGAGGAAGTACCGCCCAGACGGGATATCCCTTTCGGCCCGCTTTAGAGTAGGACATGGGATAGGATGACAATATTCTCCAACTTCAGATGCTTTTCCAACATTTCTTGATAAAATCGTCTGCCATTTTTCACCGTTCCTCTGGATTCCGGAAGAAAACGTGCTTAGGACACATGCTGTGGTAGTATTCAGGTATATTGTCTATGATAGTGTCGATAATATTCACTACTTCTGCAGTTTTGATACAGCACGAGTCAACATTCCATATTTTTATCTATCTACTCTACATTTTCTTTTTTGAATATGCATTAGTCCCGATAATAAAACACATAAAAATCTCCGTTGTTCAGCTCCATTATGCAAGACAAGCACTTCAGTATTGTTTCACGCAAATCCTGTCCTGCGCGAGTATAATTTATTTGAGATAGTATCAGCTTTTACCAGTATTCGTGCATTATAGATAGTAACGAGCAGATCTCGACTATACAGTGACATACTCTCTTAGAAATTCATTGAAGCAAAGACACAGCCCCGTTTCCCCTATGCAGCAATCATTCTGGATTTTCCCATAGCAAGGATATCCATATGAATAGCTGCTTCCCTCTGCTCGCTCAGATATCCCACAGTACAGAAGACTGTGGCTTGGTAAGATGTATGAAAGAGGTCTTTGATTCATAGTGAATAGAAAAATGATATCCTACAATACTTCTAGGAGTAGCTTTACATTTTTACTCACTGCCACAGAGGTGAACCAAACGATCATCCCCCCCCCTAAAGGGATCGATGATTTTCTCCTCGCTGGTTCTTCGATTCGTTTGTATCCATGATATATCCCTGCAGGAAATATTTCCTGCCTTCAACTCAATGGAAAGAATATCCCTTTTATTTTCTATATTGCGCATATCTTTTGCCGCCATACTATACTCTGCTGTGCACTGATAACAACCAATATTTCTATCTTCAATAAAAAAGACTTCACGGAACATCCGAAAAGTCTTTATCCGCAGGAACCGGGGAGTGCAGGGTCGTTAAAGAGATCTGTCATATGGCTATCCCTCAGTCGCTTTAAAACGTCTCCCCACATTCGCCCTTCCCCCTTGGACAACATGTATAAAATATTTTAATTCACACATTTTATACAGTTATTTCTATTTTTATCTTTATGATATCATTCAATCAATCCGAATTGTTTTAGCTTATTTCTAATACTATCATAAACGGTTTGAGCAGTATCTAAATCATCAAATACACTTATCTCCGGTTCATTTGATTCATTATACCACCCTACAAGGAACTTATCGACGTCACTAATGCTCACGCTCACCATAAACCACTTCTCATCGATAATATTTAAACATTTCATATCAATAGTCATCCCTAAAGATGCATTTTCACGACCATAATTTATTAAAAACGGTTTTAATCTCTTTTTTACTTTTTCTTCAACATTTTTTGCCACCTCTGGAATAGTAAACTCATCCATTGCTTTTTCAATAGCGTCATGGAGTACTCCTTTCAACATACATGCTAAGTATGGTGAAAAGATACGCCCGTCCGGTAAGCAAAGTTCATTTAAATTCATGATATTTTCCTCCTTTAAATAAAATGGATATCTATATACCGCTATTTCTTTTTTACGGCAGCAAGTAGTTTTTCTACATCTGTAATCCAGTCATCCCGCAGGGTACGAGGTGACAGAATTTCTACACGGCTTCCTTGGCTTCTGAGCCACATGAGGATACCGTTTCCTCTGACATAGGCGGATACATGATAGCGCTTTCGTCCTGACGATGCTTCTTTCCGAACTTCCTTTATTTCTGCTGTGGGCAGTCTGTCTAGGACGGATTCCGGCGAAGGCGCTTCAAAAAGAAATTCTACTTTTTGCAAGTCTCCGCCGTACATAAATTGTACTTTATTCTTAAATTCCCCTTCTTTGAACTGCCGTGTAATGTTCCCGTCAAATCGTTCATCCGTCTCTTCTACGTCCCGGATACGGTCAAAACGATAAATGGCCGGTCCTCTTCGCATAAAGTTCCGATGTCCTTCTTCGTCATCAATCACGCCCATCATGTAAAAGTAATACTCGGAAAACAGGATGCCCACCGGCCAGATCCGCCTTTCCACTGCTGTCCCGTCTTTCTTTTCATAGGAGATATGAAGTATCCTGCAATGATGAATTGCTTCTTCCACACGCCAAAGCAGTTGGAGATCCGCCTTGGCATGGGCAGGATCAATATAGTAAAAGAGTTCGTTCCTGATATAGTTTTCTATTTCTTTTTGCGTATCTTTTGAAATCATGGAATGAAGGAGACGGTTTAAAAGCGATTTCAGTTCTGCCTTCGAAAATGCCCTGCTTTCGATAAGAATTTTGCAGATGGCCAGTATTTCCCCTTTATCAAGGAAACAGGTATCTTCCCGACAGAGCCTGTATCCGTTCCGCTGCCGATCGTACACGATTTCCGATGAGTTTCCGCAGTCGGAGAGATATTCATTGATTGTACGGATATCTCTCTGAACGGATCTTTCGCTGACTCCCATTTCTTCCGCAAATTCTTTTCTGTCCAGTGCGGCGCCCTGCCCCAGCTTCTGTAAAGTTTCAAACAATTTGAGCACACGGTAACTGCGTTTATCCGCTTCGTATTCCATAAAGTCATCCTCCATTTCGTTTTGATTATATCATAAATGGAAGGTCGGTATGATTTGGTTTTTGCAGAGCTGAATAATCGGATTAGCTGCTGTTCCCCTGAAAATATTTGGTATCTGCCTGCAATTGGAAATATTCGTCTTGCACCAGACGGCAAAATGCTCACAGTTGTTGAAAAACAGATCGTATTTTTCTTCTCCTAACCGCGACCTAGCTCTTTCCACGGTTTCTTCCGCGCTATACAGATGGTATCCCGGTAATGTACTGTCTTCAGGGAACGTGCAAATTTTGATAATGGGAACGTCATGGGTAAACTCTTTCAGCGGAGCTTCATGGATATAAATGTGTTCTCCCCAGTCTCCCGTATCGGATGCATAGTGGATAATGCGCCCGTTTCCTACATATACCGCATAGTGAAAATATAGTTTGTCCCGCCTTTCCACCACCAGGATATCTCCCGGGTGAACTTTCTTTTTTCCTATGGCCATGCACTTTTCCTTTCTATCTATTCTGCCTGATATGAAACGGTTATGCAGATTTTACTATGAGAGCCAATCGTCTAAAATACTGTCTACACCATCTAAGATATCGTCTATTGTTTGAAAAACACGATCCATTCCTTCCACCATTTCGCCAAAGACCAAGACACCTGTCCCAAGTGCGGTCAGAGAGGAAATCAGTTCTTCATGGTCATGCTCTTCCTCCTCAAATCCGTAAGATTCTTCTTCCCAAATTGTGGTGTCCACGATATGATTGATATCCGGGTCATAAGGGATGTTTTCATTCTTTTCTTCATCCATTTTTCTACCTCCTGTCTGAATAAAAAATATATGTTTTTTGGCGTGATATCCGGATTCTTTCTGCAGTATACAAAACAACGATGACAGATTCTGTCGTTTCAAAAGAAAAAGAAATGATTATTTTACGATAACTGATATAAGTGCCAGGAAGATACACGACTCAAAAAAATAACTTCATTGTTCCTAAAACATATAAAAAAATACGGAAAAGCTTTTTCAGGAGCATTTCTACAAAGAA
>UMHK01000688.1_pt1 | contig 11564 bp, 6 predicted proteins | sample 1965521 | NCBI WGS metagenome assembly UMHK01 (sample SAMEA4836097, study PRJEB28245) | human gut metagenome | biome: gut microbiome; material: fecal sample | place: Denmark | collected 2008
GTTCTGCCAGTCGATCTCCGGCGAAAAGACGATGGAGGCGAGCTGCATATCCGTCAGCACCGGTTCGACGTAGCGCGTCTGGATCACACTGTTTGAAAAACCATAGAGAAAGCGCGGGGCGAACGTGGTTGAAATATAGACGCAGTCCATCCCGTCGATCATGTGGCCGCTGTGAAGCGCATTCGTGTTGCAGAAAATGCCGTCCCCTTCTTTTAAGACATACGATTTGCCGTTGACCTGATATCCGATCTGCCCCGAGAGGACAAACGTCAGCTCAATTTCCGGGTGCCAGTGCCAGGAAAAGGAGCCGCGCTCGTAGCGGGAGAGCTGTTCGTAACTGATGTTGACAGGAAATTCATAGCTGCCGTGGGCCTTCAGCTCACGGTTTTCTTTATCCATGCGGATCTGCATGAAACGTACCTCCAATCCATAAAATCCGTTAAAAATCATACGATAAGTAAAGTATGCGGCAAAAAGGGAAAAAAAACAAGAAAAAATCGAAGATCACCTCAATATAATTATCGTTTGCCCCAATATTGTTGTTGCAGAGGGGCGTACGGCTCACTATAATGATACTTAAGAAGATAAGAAAAAACACACAAACACACAATACACACACAACACACACAATACACAATACACAAAACGAAACCACGAAAACAACACACCAAAAAGAAAAGGAGACAACAAAATGAAACAGCAGGTACTGGATTGTTTTGCAAAACTGTTCGGGGGAGAGGGCGACATCCGCACCTACTTCGCACCTGGACGTGTGAACCTGATCGGTGAGCACACCGATTACAACGGAGGCCACGTATTTCCATGTGCACTGACCATCGGAACCTACATGGCAGCAAGAAAACGTGACGACAGAAAGCTTCGTTTTTACTCTATGAACTTTGAAAAGCTCGGCGTGGTAGAATCTTCCCTCGATGAATTTCAGATGGGCAAAGAAGGCAACTGGACCGCATATCCGAAGGGAATGATGTGGGCATTTTGCCAGAAGGGCTTCCCGGTAGAGCAGGGCTTCGATATCGTGCTCTACGGAAACATTCCGAACGGCTCCGGCCTTTCCTCTTCCGCATCCGTTGAGACCGTAACCGGCGTAATGCTGCGTGACATGTTCGGCTACGACACCATCTCCATGATCGACATCGCTCTGTACGGTCAGTTCTCCGAGAACAACTACAACGGCGTCAACTGCGGTATCATGGATCAGTTCGCCATCGCCATGGGCAAAAAGGACTGTGCGATCTTCCTTGACACCAGTGATCTGAAATATGAGTACGCACCGGTTAAACTGGAAGGCGCAAGAATTGTCATCTCCTGCAGCAACAAGAAACGCGGCCTTGGCGACTCCAAATACAACGAGCGCCGCAGCGAGTGCGAGACTGCTCTGGCTGAGATTCAGAAAGTCAAAGACATCAAGAGCCTTGGCGAGCTGACCGGGGAAGAGTTTGAGACAGTGAAAGATGCCATCAAAGATCCGGTCCGCCAGAAACGTGCAAAACATGCTGTTTACGAGAACCAGAGAACCGTTCAGGCCGTTGCAGCTTTAAAGGCAAACGACATCGCAAAATTCGGCGAGCTGATGAACGCATCCCACGTTTCCCTGCGTGATGACTATGAGGTAACCGGCATCGAGCTGGATACTCTTGTGGAAGAAGCATGGAACTGCCCGGGTGTCATCGGATCCCGTATGACAGGCGCAGGCTTCGGCGGATGCACCGTCAGCATCGTAAAAACAGAAGATATTGACAACTTCATCGCAAAAGTAGGTGCAGCTTACAAAGAAAAAATCGGCTATGCCGCAGACTTCTATGTCGTAGACATCGGAGACGGCGCAGGCGTATTAAAATAAGAAATAAAAAAGCTGGATCGGCAGCAGGGAGGAAGCTACAGTGATTAACGAGAGTATTGCAAAACTGGTAAAATATGGAGAAAATGCCGGTCTTGTTTCGGGACTGGATAAAATCTATGCGACAAACCGGATTCTGGAAATCATGCAGATTTCCGATTACGAAGAGCCGGAGCAGATTCCGGAGACCCCGGATCTGGAAGAGACTTTAAATGAACTGCTTGATGATGCAGCTAAGCGCGGTCTTCTCGAACACAACAGCGTCGTTTACCGCGATCTGTTCGATACGAAACTGATGGACTGCCTGATGCCGCGCCCGGGAGAGGTGGTAAAGAAGTTTGAGGAACTCTATGCGAAGAGCCCGCAGGAGGCAACCGATTACTTCTACAAACTGAGCCAGGATTCCAACTACATCCGCAGATACCGCATCGCAAAGGATATCCGCTGGAGCGTACCGAGTGCCTACGGCGATATCGATATCTCGATCAACCTCTCCAAACCGGAGAAGGACCCGAAGGCGATCGCGGCTGCAAAACTGGCAAAACAGAGCGGTTATCCGAAATGCCTGCTCTGCAAGGAGAATGTGGGCTATGCGGGCCGCGTCAACCACCCGGCGCGCCAGAACCACCGCATCATTCCGCTGACGATCAATCAGACGGAGTGGGGATTCCAGTACTCGCCATATGTATATTACAATGAGCACTGCATCGTGTTCAATTTCCAGCATAACCCGATGAAGATCGAGCGCGCGACCTTTGTGAAGCTGTTTGACTTTATCAAGCTGTTTCCGCACTACTTCATCGGTTCCAATGCGGATCTGCCGATCGTGGGAGGCTCCATTTTAAGCCACGATCATTATCAGGGCGGCCACTATACCTTCGCAATGGCGAAAGCGCCGATCGAGCGCCATTTTACCATCAAAGGATACGAGGATGTGGAAACCGGCATCGTCAAATGGCCGCTGTCCGTCATCCGGATCCGCCACAAAGATGAGAAACGGCTGATCGATCTGGCAGAGCATATCCTGAACTGCTGGAGAGGTTACACGGATGAGGATGCGTTTGTATTCGCCGAGACTGACGGAGAGCCGCACAACACGATCACGCCGATCGCAAGAAAAGTGGGCGATACGTTCGAACTCGATCTGGCACTGCGCAACAACATCACGACGGACGAATGCCCGCTCGGTGTTTACCATCCGCATGCACAGTATCATCACATCAAAAAAGAGAACATCGGCCTTATTGAGGTTATGGGACTTGCGATTCTGCCGGCGCGCTTAAAAGATGAGCTGGAAGAGCTTTCCAAATGCCTCGTAGAGGGAAAAGATGTCCGCGCTGTCGCAGAGCTGGAGAAACATGCCGACTGGGTAGACGAATTCCTGCCGCGCCATCCGGAGCTGAACAGCGAAAATGTGATGGATATCCTGAAAGAGGAAGTCGGAAAAGTCTTTGTCGGCGTACTCGAGGATGCCGGCGTTTACAAGTGCACCGAGGAAGGCAGAAGTGCATTTGCAAAATTCATGGAAACGTTGTAGAATAAACTAAATGAACTAAATGCTTCAATTAACCCGCTGCGGCAAAAAAGCAGCAGCGAAGGAAAACATGGAGGATACCAAAATGAAAATCTTAGTTACTGGCGGTGCAGGCTATATTGGAAGCCACACCTGTGTGGAACTGCTGAACGCAGGCTATGACGTTGTTGTCATGGACAACCTTTACAATGCAAGCGAGAAAGCCATCGAGCGCGTAGAACAGATTACCGGAAAGAAAGTAACCTTCTACAAAACCGATATGCTGGACCGCGAAAGCGTAAAGAAAATTTTCGACAACGAGAAAATTGACGCTGTCATCCATTTCGCAGGCTTAAAAGCAGTCGGCGAGTCCGTACATAAACCGATTGAATATTATCACAACAATATGACCGGAACCCTGATTCTCTGCGATGAGATGAGAAACCACGGCGTAAAGAACATCATCTTCAGTTCTTCTGCAACCGTATACGGCAATCCGGCACAGATTCCGATCACTGAGGAGTGCCCGAAGGGAACCCCGACCAACCCATACGGCTGGACAAAAAGCATGCTCGAGCAGGTTCTGACCGACATCCACACCGCAGATCCGGAATGGAATGTTATCCTGCTTCGTTACTTCAACCCGATCGGAGCGCATAAGAGCGGCCTTATCGGAGAGGATCCGAAGGGCATCCCGAACAACCTGCTTCCGTATGTCGCACAGGTTGCCATCGGAAAACTCGAGTGCATCGGCGTTTTCGGTGATGACTACGATACTCCGGACGGAACTGGTGTCCGCGATTACATCCATGTTGTTGACCTGGCACGCGGCCATGTAAAAGCTATCCAGAAACTGGCTGACAACGAGGGCGTTTCCATTTACAACCTCGGAACCGGCAAAGGCTACAGCGTACTCGATGTGATCCACGCATTCGAGAAAGCATGCGGCCATCCGCTGAAATACGAAATCAAACCGCGCCGTGACGGTGATATCGCAACCTGCTACTCCAAATGCGACAAAGCAAAAGAGGAGCTTGGCTGGGAGGCTGAGTACGGCATCGAGGAGATGTGTGCCGATTCCTGGAACTGGCAGCAGAAGAATCCGAACGGATATAACGACTAATGTAATGTGAGTGTTATCTGGCGGTCCGCCGATACTTGAAAGAGTGTCGACGGGCCGTTTTTGTATAGATAAATTCAGTCTTTTTTCACAAAGTCCGGCTTGCTAATTAAGAGGGAATCCGATATAATGTAAGAGTTAAAGTGTCCGTAAAAAAAGAGGGGCGGTTTGACATACAAGGAGGAAAAGCATGGACGATAGAAAAAATCAGAACCGGGAACCAGAAAACGGCTCCGGGAGAGGACCGAAAAACAGACAGACGATACTCATTATCCTGATCTGCCTCCTCGTCAGCCTGATGGTGATGGGACTTCTGAACAATGCCCTTGGGGGAATTACTTCCGAGGATCTTGACTATAGCAAATTCCTGGACATGGTAAACAACGATGAAGTGCAGGAAGTTGTCTTGAAATCGGGAACACTGACCGTAACGCCGAAAGACCAGAAATCGGAGGGAATCACCTATCAGGTAACGATGATGGGAGATGAGCAGGAGCTGGTCGATCTGTTACAGGAGAAAGGCATTACGTACCACAAAGATCCGCCGGATTCTACCGGAACGATCATTTACACATTGCTGACCGTCATTCTGCCGGTTGTGATGCTTGTCGCTGTCATGGTATGGGTGATGCGCAGCATGAACAAAGGCGGCGGAGTCATGGGCGTAGGAAAGAGCAGAGCAAAGGCCTACGTACAGAAAGAAACCGGCGTGACATTCCGCGATGTTGCGGGACAGGACGAGGCAAAAGAATCGCTCCAGGAGGTTGTGGATTTCCTGCATAACCCTGGAAAATACACGACAATCGGTGCAAAACTTCCGAAAGGAGCGCTTCTTGTAGGCCCTCCTGGAACCGGAAAAACACTGCTTGCCAAAGCCGTAGCCGGTGAGGCGCACGTACCGTTTTTCTCGATGTCCGCTTCGGAATTTGTCGAGATGTTCGTCGGTGTCGGTGCATCGCGTGTGCGTGACCTGTTTGAGGAAGCAAAGAAAAACGCACCGTGCATCATCTTTATCGATGAGATCGATGCGATCGGAAAGAGCCGTGACAACAGCTACAACAGCAACGACGAGCGGGAGCAGACGTTAAACCAGCTCCTCGCCGAGATGGATGGATTCGACAGCTCCAAGGGTATTCTGATCCTTGCGGCCACAAACCGCCCGGAGGTTCTTGACCCGGCGCTGCTGCGTCCAGGCCGTTTTGACCGCCGGATTATCGTAGAAAGACCGGACCTGAAAGGCCGTGTGGAAATCCTGAAAGTACACGCCAAGAACGTATCGCTCGATGAGACGGTTGATCTCGACGGCATCGCACTTGCGACATCGGGAGCCGTTGGTTCTGATCTTGCAAATATGATCAACGAGGCAGCGATTCTTGCGGTCAAGAACGGAAGAAAAGCCGTTTCCCAGAAGGATCTTCTCGAGGCAGTCGAGGTTGTCCTCGTCGGAAAAGAGAAGAAGGACCGCATCTTAAGCCAGGAAGAGCGAAAGATCGTTTCCTACCACGAGGTAGGCCACGCACTTGTTACTGCACTGCAGAAGGATTCCGAGCCGGTACAGAAAATCACGATTGTGCCGCGTACGATGGGTGCGCTCGGCTACGTCATGCAGGTGCCGGAGGAGGAGAAATACCTCAACACGAAGAGCGAACTCGAGGCGATGATCGTCGAGTGCCTCGGTGGAAGAGCGGCAGAGGAGATCGTATTCGGCAACGTGACAACGGGAGCTTCGAATGATATCGAGAAAGCGACGAAGATTGTCCGCGCGATGATCACGCAGTACGGTATGTCGGAGAAATTCGGTCTGATCGGTCTTGCGACCCAGCAGAATCAGTACCTCGACGGAAGAATGGTCTTAAACTGCGGCGATGCCACAGCAACCGAAATCGACCACGAGGTCATGAAGATCCTGAAAGAGTCGTATGAGCAGGCAAAAGAACTTCTGGCAGCTAACCGCGATGCGATGGATGAAATCGCAGCTTACCTGATCCAGAAAGAGACGATCACCGGAAAAGAATTTATGGAGATTTTTCATCAGGTGATTGCAAAACGGAATGGAAACGCGGAAGAAGCGGTTGAAAATCCAGAAAATACAGAAACAGAAAATACAGCACTTCCGGAGGCGGATTTTACCGTAAATCCAGAAGTATAAAAAGAAAGCGAAAAGGCCCGGCGGGAGCAGAGAAAACGATCTCTGCACGCTGGGCATTTTCAACATTACAGTCCCAAAAAGAGGAGGGTCATATGGCGTTTGATATCCAGGAAGAACTGAAAAAACTGCCGGGGAAACCCGGCGTCTATCTGATGCACGACGCGGACGATACAATTATCTACGTAGGAAAGGCGATTTCGCTGAAAAACCGTGTCCGCCAGTATTTCCAGACGAGCCGCAACAAAGGGCCGAAGATTGAGCGGATGGTCACGCATATCGCCCGCTTTGAGTATATTGTGACGGATTCCGAACTGGAGGCGCTCGTGCTGGAGTGCAACCTTATCAAAGAGCACCGTCCGAAATACAATACGATGCTGAAAGATGACAAGGCGTACCCGTACATTAAGGTGACCGTGAACGAGGATTTTCCACGCATTCTGTTTTCCCATCAGATGAAGAAGGACAAGGCGAAATATTTCGGCCCGTACACGAGCGCCGGAGCTGTGAAAGATACGATCGAACTGTTGCGGAAGCTGTACGATATCCGTTCCTGCAATAAGAGCCTGCCAAAGGAGATCGGCAAGGACCGCCCGTGTCTTTACTATCACATCCACCAGTGTAAGGCGCCGTGCCAGGGATACATTTCCAAAGAAGAGTACGGCGAGCAGATCAAAAAGGCGATCAGTTTTCTGAATGGAAATTACAATGACATTATCAAAGAGCTGACTGGAAAAATGACGGAGGCGGCTGAGGAGATGCGGTTCGAGCAGGCGGCGGAGTACCGTGATCTGATCGACAGCGTGCGCAGGATCGGCGAGCGGCAGAAGATTACGAACAGTGACGGCGAGGACAAGGATGTCATTGCGCTTGCGATGGACAAAGAGGATGCGGTGGCGCAGGTCTTCTTTATCCGGAACGGAAAGCTGATCGGGCGGGAGCATTATTATCTGCGGATCGGCGAGGAGGAGCAGAAAAGCGAGGTGCTGCTCACGTTTATGAAACAGTTCTATTCCGGCACGCCGTTCATTCCGCGGGAAATCATGATTTCCGAGGAGATTGCCGAGCAGGAGCTGATGGAAGAGTATTTAAGCAGCAAACGGGGCCAGAAGGTCCGCATCCGCGTGCCGAAAAAGGGCAGCAAGGAAAAAATGGTGGAACTGGCAGAGCGGAACGCACAGATTGTTCTCGACCAGGACCGCGAGCGGATCAAGCGGGAAGAGGGTCGGACGGTCGGTGCCGTAAAAGAGATCGCCAGATGGCTGAACCTGCCGTCGATCGACCGTATCGAGGCGTACGATATCTCCAATATCAGCGGTTTCCAGTCGGTCGGCTCGATGATCGTCTACGAGAAAGGAAAGCCAAAGCGCGCCGATTACCGAAAATTCAAGATCAAATCCGTCGAGGGACCGAACGATTACGCCAGTATGAAAGAGGTCTTAAGCCGCCGGTTTCTGCGCGGCATCCAGGAGGACAGCGGTTTCGAGCGGCTGCCGGACCTGATCATGATGGACGGCGGACGCGGCCAGGTCAACATTGCGCTTGAGGTGCTTGAAGAAATGGATCTTGCGATTCCGGTCTGCGGTATGGTAAAGGACGACAAGCACCGCACGAGGGGTCTGTATTTCCGAAACGTGGAAATCCCGATCGACCGGAACAGCGAGGGCTTCAAACTGATCACACGCGTGCAGGACGAGGCGCACCGCTTTGCAATCGAATACCACCGCCTGCTGCGGAGCAAGGGCCAGGTCCACTCCATTCTCGACGACATCCCGGGCATCGGGCCGACAAGAAGGAAAGAACTGATGCGCCACTTTCAGGGAATTGATGATATCAAGGCGGCAACCGTGGAAGAACTTTCCGGACTTCCGGGCATGAATAAAAAGGCGGCGGAGCAGGTTTACACATTCTTTCACGCACCTGCACAGGAGGAAAATGAGGATTCGTCAAAATAGTTAAATTTCTAGGTTGCCCGTGATGCTTTATTGTGCTAAAATCATAGAAGAGACGGATTTAAAAAGACGTCGAATGAAGTCGGAGGACAGGAAAATGAAAGAAATTGAAATGACCAAAATGGTGGAGGAAATGGATCTCCGCAACCTGACACCAGAGGTTGATATGACAGATCTTGTCATTGCCACACCGGATATCAACCGTCCTGCACTGCAGCTGACCGGTTACTATGAGCATTTTGCCAATGAGCGTGTGCAGATCATCGGTTATGTAGAGTTCACGTATCTGCAGCATCTTGAAGAGAGCGAGCGTGTCCGCGCGTTTGAAGAGTTTGTAAGCCGCAAGATCCCATGTGTCATTTTCACCACGAAGATGATTCCGGGACCGGAAATTCTGGAGCTGTGCAATCGTTATCAGGTACCGGCCTTTGCGGTAGACAAATCGACTTCCGTTTTCATGGCTGAAATCATCCGCTGGCTGAATGTCCAGCTTGCCCCGATGATCTCCATCCACGGCGTGCTGGTCGATGTATTCGGCGAGGGCGTTCTGATCATGGGCGAGAGCGGAATCGGAAAGAGCGAGGCTGCACTGGAGCTGATCAAACGAGGCCATCGTCTCGTCAGCGATGATGTGGTTGAAATCAGCCGTGTCAGCGACATTACGCTGGTCGGAACGGCACCGGATATCACGCGTCACTTTATCGAGCTGCGTGGTATCGGTATCATCGACGTCAAGACGCTGTTTGGTGTCGAGAGCGTAAAGGATACCCAGTCTATCGACCTTGTTATCAAGCTTGAAGAGTGGGACAAAGAGAAAGAATACGACCGTCTGGGCCTGGAAGAAGAGTATATTGAGTTCCTTGGAAACAAGGTTGTCTGCCATTCCCTTCCGATCCGTCCGGGCCGTAACCTGGCGATCATCGTAGAAACCGCTGCTGTCAACCACAGACAGAAGAAGATGGGCTACAATGCCGCACAGGAGCTGTACCGCCGTGTACAGGCTAACTTAGTGAAAAAAAGAGAGGAGAAGTAAGAAAATGGCAAACTATGTATTTGGAATCGATGTTGGGGGTACTTCAGTAAAATGCGGACTGTTCCAGACAGACGGAACTCTGCTGGACAAATGGGAAATCCCGACCCGCACCGAAAACGGCGGAAGCGAAATTCTGCCGGATATCGCAAAAAGCGTAAAAGCAAAAATGGGTGAGAAGGGCATCGCAGCAGATGATGTTGCCGGTGTCGGCATCGACGTACCTGGCCCGGTTAATGACAAAGGTGAGCTTTCCATCGCAGTCAACCTGAACTGGGGATATAAAAATATCGTAAAAGAGCTTTCCGACGAACTCGGCGGAATGGCAGTAAAAGCAGCAAACGACGCAAACGCAGCAGCTCTCGGTGAGATGTGGGCAGGCGGCGGAAAGGGAAGCAAGAACCTGGTTATGGTTACCCTTGGAACCGGTGTCGGCGGCGGAATCATCGTGGACGGCAAGATCGTAGCAGGTGCTCACGGCGCAGGCGGCGAGGTTGGTCATGCATGTGTTGATCCGGAAGAAGAAGCGGTCTGCAACTGCGGAAACCACGGATGCCTCGAGCAGATGACATCTGCAACCGGTATCGTTCGTCTGGCAAAGAAATATCTGGCATCCCATGATACTCCGTCTTCTTTAAGAGAAAGAGGAGAGTCCATCAGTGCAAAAGCTGTCTTTGATGCATTAAAAGAAGGCGATGCAGCAGCAGAAGCAATCGTTCAGGAGTTCTCCGCGTACCTCGGAAGAGCACTTGCAGTATTCGCATGCGTTGTTGACCCGGAAGTTATCGTAGTCGGCGGCGGTGTATCCAAAGCAGGCCAGATCCTGATCGACGGCGTAGCTAAATACTACCGTGAAGCAGCATTCATCGCATGCAAAGATACCCCGATCGTACTCGCTTCCCTTGGAAACGATGCTGGTATCTACGGCGCAGCAAAAATGCTGATTGACTAATTGATTCAGATGGAAAAAGAAGTATAGAAAAACCGGTCCTGCTGGCATATGCCAGAGGGCCGGTTTTTTGTGCATAGACTGACTGAAAAAGCTATTCGGAAGAGCCGCTCTCTTCGGACTGCGGCTGTACTTCCGATGTCTCCGCCGGGGTATCCGGTTCTGACGGTGCATCAGGGGTATCCGGTGTGTCGGGAGTCTCCGGTGTATTAGAAGGCGGATCGGCCGGTGTTTCGGGCGGAGCCGGAGTTTCCTGCGGTGCCTCCGTCGGTGTCGGGGTTGCCTGCGGAGTTGATGCTGCAGAAGGGGTTCTGGTCGGCGTCGGTGTTGAGGTCGGCGCGGTGTAGTGGCCCTTGCAACGCTCGGTCGGCAGATCGGATACCGCAAAGTATTCGGTGATGGACGGGCAGCTTGAGCGGGCGAGCAGGCCGGTCTTCGTACAGATCGTTGCCTCCTGTACTGTTGCGGAAGTTTCGAAATCCATATCGGCAAGGCCTTCGTGGATTTCATTCATGACCTTTGCCCAGAGACGTTTGTGGAATTCACGGTCGCTCTCCGGAAACTCCGCGTGTGTATCATACGTTGCCCAGATGGCAGCGGTATAATATGGTGTAAAGCCTGCAAAGACGAGATCCTTGGCCTCGTTCGTCGTACCGGTTTTTCCGGCTGCGTGCATATTGTCGAGGCGGGCGGCAACACCGGTACCTTTTTCCAGAACATCCTCCATGGCATTGGTGAGGAGGGAGGCAGTGCTTGCCTTGAAGACCTGCGTTGCCTTGTTTTCTGTGTTGTCAATTAAAACATTTCCCTTGCTGTCGGTAACCTTTGTGTAGAACACCGGCTTGCGGTACTGGCCGCCGTCTGCGATTGCCGCGTAGGCTGCCGTCAGTTCGAGATCACTGACACCGTAGGTGATACCGCCGAGAGCCAGCGGCTGGATCACATCGTATTCCTCGGAGAGTTTGGAAAAACCAAGCTTCTTCAGATAATCAAAGC
>UMHK01085079.1_pt1 | contig 11386 bp, 5 predicted proteins | sample 1965521 | NCBI WGS metagenome assembly UMHK01 (sample SAMEA4836097, study PRJEB28245) | human gut metagenome | biome: gut microbiome; material: fecal sample | place: Denmark | collected 2008
TTTTGGCATTTCCGGCTTCGGCATCTGCCCCATCGGTGGTACTGGCTGCCCCATTGGCTGTCCGCCCATCGGTGGTACCGGCTGTCCCATTGGCTGTCCGCCCATCGGTGGTACCGGCTGCCCCATTGGCTGTCTGCCCATCGGTGGTACCGGCTGTCCCATCATTGGCTGTCCGCCCATCGGTGGTACTGGCTGTCCCATCATTGGCTGTCCACCCATCGGTGGCACCGGCTGTCCCATTGGCTGTCCCATCGCTGGCATACCCTGTGGACGCATGTTGTTCATCACGCCGACACGATTTACTTTTACATTCTGGTTCTGTACTTCCGGAGCTGGGGTTGTATCTGCTTCCTTCTTAAGTCCCTCGTCTCTTGTATAGAAGAGACCAAGTTTCTCCATCTCCGCATCTACAAGTCCCTTTAATTTCATATTGGAATAATGATCCGTATTGATCAAGGTCAGGATTCTTGCTACATAATCATCCTTGTCTGCTTCATCAAAGCGCATATGTGACACAATATTTCGGAAGAAATCCGGGATATCAGACTGTCCCAACGGATCCTGCTTTACAGGAACCATAATGCACTTTACTGCCTTGCTCTCAGGATCTACATAGATATAATTCAGATCGCGTACCAGATAACAGATCTGCACACCTGCTGCACCAATCTCAAATGCACACAACAGTCCCTTCAGGATTGCAAGTACATCTGCCTTCTTCAATGTCTGACGCAGCATCACTTCCAGAGAAGTGTCATGATGCACATAAGAGACAATACTTCTCTTTCCATCCTCGTCCTTGTACTGGAACGGAATAATATTTCCGAGCTGTGCAACCTTGTCTGACACTCTGTCGTCATAGACATCTGCTACTCCAAGCTGATACTCCACCAATGTCATTCCGTTTTGTTTTGTTACATTCAACTCTAACCCCTTCATTTGCTACCTCCTCATGATATAATCATCCTAATTAGCGAATCTTAAATGTAAACTCTTCATCTGCAAGTCTTACGAGAGAATCATGTGTCAGAATTTCTTCTACCCCATCCTCTACACGCTTTCCATTCACATATGTATGATTCGTAGACTTGTTATCTTTGATATAACATACCCCATCTTTTTGAATGATAAATGCATGCTGACGGCTGATCGCTCCATTTCCGCCAACGGTATAGTCCACGCCTCTGGTTGCCTTTCCGATCTTGAAGATCGCCTTGTTCAGCATGATACGCTCTTCTGTACTTACACGGATCAGATATGGCAATGCTTTCGGCGAATTGGTTGCTGCAGTCGCTGCACTCACAGCACCAACGGCATCTTTTACAAGCTCTGTTACAGATTTATTCAAAATAGATGTACTCTTTGGCTTCTTGTCCTTTTCATCGTCCTTTTTCTTCTCAATGTTCATGTCATCGTAGATATCCTCGATCACAGGCACCTTGATGTTTTCTGTCTGTCCGCTTGTCGGTTCTTCGTTTTGTACGGTTGTTTCCGGTTCAGCAGACTCTGCTGTCTCAGCTGCTGCTTCTGCCTCAGCTGCCTCCATCTCAGCCTCTGTCTGCTGGATGATTGCCGCACGGTTTACCTTTACCACATTCCGCTTAACCACAGGTGGCTTGTCTAAGAAATGATCCAGATCTTCCAATGTCTGGATATTCTTGGTTGGCTGTGCTGTCGGCTTTGCAGATGGAACTTCTCCAACCAGCTCCTTGATCCGATCCTTGATCAGGTTGATATCGGATTCCTTCTTGTTTGTCTTTAACTGCAGCTTCTCGCCACCATTTGTTGCCCCCTCTGGCTTCACCTGTGACAGGATCTGCTCTGCAGCTGGGGAAACCTCTGGTTTTTCTGCTACTGGTTCCGGCTCTGGTGCTTCCTGCTTTTCCATCACTGGCTCTGGTGCCGGTGCTTCCTCGACAGGTGCTGGTGTCTCCTCGACAGCCTCTGTCGGTTCTGCCACCTTCTCCTCTACCGGTGTTTCTTCTTCCTTTACCTGCATGCCAGCTGGAAGGATACTTTCCAGTTCTTCCTCTTCCTTTACAGGTTCCTCTGCTTCTTCCTCTTCGTCTTCTTCATCGTCGCCGATCTCCGGAAGTGGTGTATCATCCTCTTCCTGCAGGCTATTCATGATGTCGCTGATATTTTCTGCCGGTGCTTCTTCCTCTGCACTTACAACTTCTACACCGTCTGCATCAATGGCTCCAGCCTCCTCGAAGCTGATTCCTTCCTCTTCCATCAACGCCTCTGCAAGTCCGATCAAGCCACGCAGATTGAAGTTATCTCCATTGATATACGTGAGGAGCTTACCAACATAATTCAGATCCTCTTCCACATCGTATTTCATGTTCGCAAGCAGCTGGCGTACAAAGCTCTTGAATTCTACAGAAAGTGCGCCCTTGCTTTCGATTGGCAGGCACAGGAACTGTACTGTCTTCTTCTCAGCATCCACGTAGATAAATCCACGATTCAGCAATACATACGAAAGTGGAATCGCCTGCTCCTTCAAGGAAATCATCTCCTGTGCGACATTCCGCAGGATGAGCAGTACGCTCTCGCAATCATGCTCCTGCGCAATGTACTCCTCCAGAGATGTCTTGCCCGTAATCTGGTAGGTCAGATAATCATAATCGTCATCTTCTTCATAGATAATCTCTATCAGTTCTTCCGGCGCATTGTCCTGACAGTAATCCAAAACATCCTCATCTAACTCACAATCCTCGCCCATTGTGTATGACAGATATTTTTCTTCGCCGATGTTTCGCGCCCTAAAATTAAAAGTTCTCATAACGTCCCTCCTAATACATTATTTATTCCTATTGTGATTCTTCGGTTGTCGATTCCTCGGTGGATGCTTCTCCATCCGGTGTCACGCCGTTTGGTCCACCAATAATCTGTGTATCTATGTGATCTTCATAGTTTTCTGTAAAGATATGTGTACCTGCATCTTCGTCGCCAACATGGTAATACAGGTAATTATGCTCTTCCGGATACAATACTGCCTGGATACATGCCAGTCCCGGATTACAGATCGGACCTACCGGAAGTCCGGCATTCTTATAGGTGTTGTATGGAGAATCCAGTTCCAGATCCTCGTACAGAACCTGACTCTTGTCATACATTCCATCGGTCAATGGATATAAGACAGTCGGACACATCTGCAAAGGCATTTCTGCTTTCAGACGGTTGTTGATAACACCTGCAATCGTCGCACGTTCTGAATCCACCTTTGCCTCACGTTCTACAATGGAAGCTCTCGTCACAAGTTCAAATGCACTGTATCCAAGCTCTGCCGCACGATCCTGCAGTTCCTGTGTATAGTAGTTGTCGAACGTTCTCAACATATAATCGACTAATGATTCCGCTGTCGTCGACTCATAAATATCGTAAGTTGCCGGGAACAGGAAGCCCTGTACCTTATAATTGACATTGGCACCTGCCGGTATGTCTGCCAGATATGCAAAATCAGATTTCGTAACCGATTTGCATGCATTTAAAAATTCAGTTGCAGAACAGATTCCCTGATCTTCGCACCGCGCTGCTATCATCTCTACCGTAAAGCCCTCTGGCACAACCAGATAATCGACTGGCTGATCTTCCTCGAATGTCGGGCTCATGGCTGCCATCATCTGCAAGGTTGTCATACCAGTATTCAAGGTGTATGTACCACCATGCAGCTTGCCACGGTACTCAGAGTCCTGCAGACGCTTTGTAAATGCACGCGGATAATTGATCAATCCATTGTCCTTCAGGATCTGCGCGATTTCCTTGACAGATGCGCCTTCCGGAATCGTAACAGTTACATCTTCGCCCTGTGTCGACTCCGTTCCCTTGTATTCGTCCATATAATCATCGTAATAGGTTCGTATATGTTTATAGGTCATATTGGCAAGTGTGACAATCGCCACCAACAATATGATTCCCTTCACGACTCGAATCACCGTTTTTCTCACTTTTCGTACCTCTTCTTTGCATTTTAGTTTACATAACTTTTTAAAAAATTACACACTTGATGTAATTTTACAATAATGGTATTATACTATCATCTTTTAGATAAAAATACAAGAAAGGATGATAAATTTGAGTAATCCAATTGTTACAATGACAATGGAATCCGGCGATGTTATGACGTTCGAACTGTATCCGGATATCGCACCAAACACAGTAAAGAATTTTATCTCTCTGATTAAGAAAGGGTTTTACGATGGATTGATCTTCCATCGTGTCATCAATGGTTTTATGATCCAGGGTGGCTGCCCTGACGGAAATGGTACCGGAGGTCCTGGATATTCAATCCGCGGCGAGTTCGCGCAGAACGGATTTGCAAATGATCTGAAGCACGAACCGGGTGTTCTTTCTATGGCACGTACCATGATGCCGAACTCCGCCGGTTCGCAGTTTTTCATCATGCACAAGAATAGTCCGCATCTCGACGGAAGCTATGCTGCTTTCGGCAAGATCGTGGATGGTCTGGATATCGTGAATAAGATTGCAGATGTTCCAACCGACTACATGGACCGCCCGCTTGAAGACCAGCGTATCAAGACCGTTACCGTCGACACGAAGGGCGTCGAGTATGACGAGCCGGAGAAGATGTAATCTTCTTAAACGGACGCACAGCGTACAAAATAGAAATCCCCTGCAGACACGCTCTGCGGGGGATTTTTCTCTACATCTCTTGCATTTTCTTGAGGAATACCTTGGCGCGGTCGGTCTTTGGATTGTCAATGACATCCTCCGGCTTTCCTTCCTCGACGATCACTCCACCATCCATGAAGATCACGCGGTCAGATACGCTCCGGGCGAAACCGATCTCATGGGTTACGATCACCATTGTCATCTTCTCGGCGGCGAGTTCCTTTAATACCTTTAAGATCTCGGCGGTCAGCTCCGGATCGAGTGCCGAAGTCGGCTCATCGAAGAAGAGCATCTTCGGCTTTAACGCAAGCGCGCGGGCGATTGCCACACGCTGCTGCTGTCCGCCAGATAACTGATATGGATAATAGTCGCCCTTATCTTCTAAGTTCATCTTGCGAAGCAGTTCCTTCGCCTCGGCATACACCTCATCCTTGTCACGCTTCTGCACGTGGATCGGTGCATCTGCGATATTCTTCAGCACGGAATAATGTGGGAACAGATTAAAGTTCTGGAATACCAGTCCGTAATAGCTCTGGATCTCCTTTAAGTCTGCCTTGTCTGCATAGACCGGAACGCCGCTGTCGGAATTGACCGCTTCCTTTCCGCAGTACACCATGCTTCCGCCGTCAATCTTCTCCAGCATTGTCATGCAGCGCAGGAAGGTCGATTTTCCCGAACCGGATGGTCCAAGAATTGAGATAACCTCGCTCTCAGCCACCGACATACTGATATCCTTCAACACTTCGAGATCATCGAAGCTTTTCTTTATATTTTTTACTTCCAGTAAGTTCATCGTAGCCCTCCTATCTATAATAATTCATGCGTTTTTCGATCTTCTCCATCACAAACGCAACGACAAAGTTAAAGATGTAGTAGAACACACCGGCGATAAACAGCGGCATAATCGTTGTCTGTGCGGCTGCCACCTGCTTGGCAAGTGTAAACATCTCCGTATAAGAAATTGCAAATGCAAGCGACGTATCCTTAACCAGTGTGATAACCTCGTTTGTGACAGAAGGCAGGATGTTCTTCGCCATCTGTGGGAACACGATCTTGAAGAACGTCTGGATCTTGCTGTATCCTAAGATCTTCGCTGCCTCATGCTGTCCCTGTGGCACTGCCTGAATACCGGAGCGGTAGATCTCTGCGAAATATGCTGCATAGTTTAAGGCAAATCCAATGATAACCGCCTGGAAACGATAGCTTGTCGTAAGCGTCGCGCCAAACAGATAATATGGTCCGTAAAATACAACCAAAAGCTGTAACATCAACGGCGTACCACGTGCGATGGAGATGTAGAACTTCACCAGCCAGCGAATCGGTGCAATCTTACACATTCTGCCTGCTGCAACCAGAAGTCCAAGCGGCAGGGAGAACAAAAGTGTCAGGAAGAAGATCACCAGGGATGCCAGCAGACCTTCTGCAAGCTGCTTTGTGATCGAGCAGAACTTATCCCAGAAGCTTGTGTTCTTCTTGCCTATGGATGTGCTGTCTGTCGCAGTTGCAGCAACATTTCCATCCTGCACCTGATCGTCCGGCGACAGACAGATGGACTCCTCCAGACCCCATTTCTCTGCGATCTCCTCAAATGTACCATCAGCAAGCATGTCAAGCAGCGTTGCCTGTACTTTATCACGAAGCTCGGTATTTCCAAGCTTAAATCCAATTCCATATTCCTCGGAAGACAGACGATCCTCGAGCATCACGAACTTATCGCCGCGGGATGCAATCTCATAGTTTGCAACACCGATATCCATGCAGATTGCATTGACGGCGCCTGACTCCAGATTCATAAATGCACTGTTGTAATCGCCGACCTGCTGCAGATCCTTGAACGTCTCAGCAAGTGCCAGATTCTCCTCGCTTGCATCCTCTCCGGTCAGTGCTGCGAGTGCGGAGCTGTCCGCCTGCACGGCAACGACCTTGCCTGACAGATCGGATAACTGTGTGATACCAGAATCCTTGCGTACAACGACCACCTGGGAATTATCCACATATGGTGTCGTCCATGTGTAGGCATCTTCTCTTCCATTCATTGTAAATCCGTTCCAGATACAACTGATCGAACCAGAGTTCAATTCCATATCCTTCGAGTTCCACTCAATCGGCTGCTTCTTTAAGATCCAGCCGTTCCGGTCACATACCTCCTGTGCCAGATCCAGATCGAAGCCGACGTATTCGCCGTCATCATTCTTATATCCATATGGTGGGAACTCCGCATCGAAGCCGACAACAAATGTATTATCATCTGCGGCTGTCTCTTCCTGCACCTCATCGTCTGCAGTCAGACAGATGGATTCCTCCAGTCCCCATTTCTCTGCAATCTCGTCAAATGTACCATCGGCAAGCATGTCAAGCAGAGTTGCCTGCACTTTGTCACGGAGCTCTGTATTTCCCTTTTTAAATCCGATTCCGTATTCCTCGGAAGACAGACGATCCTCGAGCATCATGAATTTATCCCCGCGGGATTCGATCTCGTAGTTTGCGACACCGATATCCATGCAGATTGCATTGACCGCGCCCGACTCCAGATTCATGAATGCACTGTTGTAATCGCCCACCTGCTGCAGATCCTTGAATGTCGCACACAGTGCTTTATTCTCCTCGCTTGCATCCTCGCCTGTGAGTGCCGCAAGCGCAGAGCTGTCTGCCTGCACGGCAACGACCTTCCCAGAAAGATCGTTAAGCTGTGTGATGCCGGAATCCTTACGCACGACAACCACCTGTGAATTATCGACATATGGCTTTGTCCAAGTATAGTCATCCTCTCTGCCATTCATCGTGAATCCGTTCCAGATACAGCTGATCGAACCGGAATTTAATTCCATATCCTTCGAGTTCCACTCGATCGGCTGCTTCTTCAGCGTCCAACCGTTCCGGTCGCATACCTCCTGTGCCAGATCCAGATCGAAGCCGACATATTCGCCGTTATCGTCCTTGTAGCCATATGGCGGGAACTCCGCATCGAAGCCGACAATAAACGTATTGTCGTCCTCTCCGTCCGCCGCCCGTGCCGGTGTCTGCATCGATACAATCGGTCCAAGCAGCAGCGCCATCATCAAAATTGCGGTCACTAGCCGTTTCCATTTTGCGTTCATAATGTCTTCCTCTCCTGTTTTTCTATTTAATATGCAGAGATATAGGATCTTGCTGTACTGCCCGGAGCTGCCTGTCCCTTCGGCACAAGCCGGATCTCTATCCCTTCCAATCGTTTTGCATAACCGGCGGTTCCTGCCGGCGCGCCGTTTTTCGCCCAGCCAAGCCAGCCAAAACTCTGCGCATGCACACGATAGTATACATCATAATGCCGTTGCATGTCTCCTGTCAATGCAATACAGATGGCTTCGAGTCTTTTTGCCTGCCCGGATGTGCCGCTCATCGTTCCATTTCTGCGCCATGCAGATGGATTGTTTGTCGGTTCCTGCCATCCGTAGCTCTGCACATGGGTTGTGTAGCAGACGCCACCCGAATACGGTGCATTCGTCAGTTTGATCTCAATTCCTTCGAGTCGTTTTGCCTGTCCGGATGTGCCGCTCATCGCCCCGTTATATTTCCAGCCCTGCCAGCCATAGCTCTGCACATGGGTACGATATGTAACATTCGGGCTGTCCGCACCCGCGATCTGCGGATTCATGCTCTGTCCCGGCGCCGCGTAAAATGCATTCGCAAACTGCGATGCGATTCCCTGCATATTCCGGTTGAATCCCGCACCCTTCTTCACGACCACGATCTGAATGCCCTCCAGACGCTTCGCATAACCTGCGGTTCCTGCCGGTGCGCCATTTGCCGCCCAGCCAAGCCAGCCGTAGCTCTGCGCATGCACGCGGTAATAGACATCATATTTATCCTTGTCGGATCCGGTCAGTTGGATCTTGATTGCTTCCAGACGTTTTGCTTCCCCCTGCGTGCCGTTCATGTCACCGTTCGCAGACCAAGGCAGCCAGCCATAGCTCTGGCAATGCGTCGTGTACTGGATTCCTATACCGGAATTACCGGATACTTTGATTTCGATTCCCTCCAGTCTTTTCGCTTTTCCGGAAGTCCCGGACATCATGCCGTTCTGCCGCCAGGTGTTCTCCCATCCGAAGGTCTGGATGTGCGTGCGGTAAGACACCGTCACATCCGGCGTTACAACCGGTGTTGGGGTCGGGGTTGGCGTCGGGGTTGGTGTTGGCGTTGGTGCCTCCGTCGTGGTCGTAGCTGCCTCCGTCGTGGTCGTTGTCTCGCCACCTGTTCCCGGTTCTGGATTTGTTCCCGGATCTGGGTTTGTTCCCGGGTCTGGATTTGTTCCCGGATCCGGGGTTGGTTCCGGCGCCGGTGTGACTGTCACGCTCTTTTTCTTGATGACAAACGTCTTGTCTGCCCCACGCAGATACGAAACATACAACGTTCCATCCGCCGCACAGATCGTCCGCGATGTAGAATACGAATCGAGTGAGACTCCTTCCTGCGCAAATTGGTCATTTGCCACATCATACCGGTACAGATTGGTTGTCCCTGTATAGGCACCCGATGTGAGCACGAACAGTGTTCCCTGCCTGCACACCGGAACCACATCCGAGATTGTGCCATCTTTCATTTTTGAGCAATGCCATGCTTTTCCATCATACCGGTTGACAAGTATGCCTTCGCTGCATGTGGCAACATACAGGTTTTTCCCATCCGTTGCCATGCCATACGTGCTTCCTTTTGTCGCTGCATCACTCACTTCTTTGTGGCTTCCATTTGCATCCAGGCAAAATGTGTGAACCGCCATCGTCCCTGTATTCCGTATAGACGCATACATCGAGGAGCCTATCGAAAGGAGCTTTGGTTGACCTGCAAAATGATTTGTCCCGGCGGTCGTGTAATAGCTTCCGAGATTGGTTGTCACGGACAAACTTCCGGCTTTGAAGCATCTCGCATATGCGGTCGTATTGTTCTGCGTGTATACAAGATACACGCCATCTGCGCCAGCCTGCATATCAAAATCCGCAGCTCCTGCGATCGTCTGTTTCTCTGTCACGCGACTGCAGGATGCATCCAACTTTTCAATCTCTATCCCTGCCGCATCCGCATATGCAAAATAAAACAATCCATTATAGGCACAGAGCTTTACTTCATTTCCATAGTTCTCGGAGATTTTCTGCTGATACAGTTTTTTCCACGTGTCCTGCTCACAGGAATATAGCGTAAGCGCTGCATCATCTTTCGTATACGTAAGCACGTACGGTTTCTGTCCGCAAAGCGTCATCGCTATCTGGTTCCATGCATTTTTGCTATTTCCGGCTACAGAGGCAAATCCACAATCCGTCCATTTCGCAGAGTCCGAAACCTTCGGGAAATCCACCTTTAAAGTAATCTGACTGCCCTTGGCACTGCCGACCTCACTGATCACGATTCCAGAATTCGTTCCATCTGAGAAAGTCAGTGCGCCATCGGAGAGACCTGCGGAAAGGTCGGATTTGCCGATGGTTGTCCGTCCTTCTTCTTTGGAAAGATATGCTTTATAGACGCTCTCTGCCATCTGGGAATATCCTGTCTGCCCCGGTTGCGGACGGAACACATACACACCGGTCTGTCCATACAGATTGCTTAAGCCTTCGACTGCCGGGTTGATCCGGTAGACAATCACGCCGGATCCTCCAATAAACCGGTCATAGCTGTCGAGACCCGTATCCTTCTTCCGGAATTCCACAACAAAAAGCTCCTGCTCATTGAGCGGTGATTTCAGAATATATGCCGGATGACCGTCCTGCTTATCCTGCGTGTCCAGTGTCAGCGTCTGCGATGTAGTAACCGTATCCAGCATAAGCCAGCCGCCCACTTTCATCCGCATATACGCAAGCGGATAAGACATTCCATAATCTGCGCCGCCCATGATATCCCAGTTCCCGACCGGATAGGTTCCATCACTTGTATAAAGATCCGGGAAGCCAAGTCCATGCAGGAATTCATGTGCGAGTACACCGGATTCCTGAGCCATCGTCGTATTGCCTGCACCTAAAAACTGCGGTGTATTGATCATGTTATAATGTCCGACTTCCTTCCCGCCATATCGTAAGTTCTTATCTGTCGGATAAAATGCGTGATGCGCGACGAGTGAATTGCCGGATGTCTGGGATTCTTTCTCCGACTTCATAATGACAGTGAGATTGTCGATGTATCCATCTCCGTCATAGTCTAACACCTGCCCGGAAAGTGCCGGAATGTTCGCCAGGATTTCACTCACAATCGTCGTATCCATATTTCCACCTGCCTGCACAGAAGCTTCCGTAACCGAAAGTGCACAGGCAGAAAGTGTTGTGCCATCATCCTGTGGGAAATAATTTTTCACACGAAGTTTTCCATAGGAAACAGCAGACAGATAATTCGTGAAAGAACGGTTCTTTGCGCCATCATACAAACCTAGGATTTTCGCACGATTTGTCTGGAAATATGAAGCGCCTTCCGCATCTCCCTTAAAATATGCAAACACAACAACGTTCGCATAATCCTTTGCATCCGCTGCCCGCGCCATCGTCTGCGCGTTGTTCATCCCCCAGTTCGTAAGAAATAAAATCCCCGCCAGCAGGATTGCCAGGATGCGTCTCCCGTATCGTTTGTATGGCATATGTGTACCTCCCAATTTTTGTCATAGCTTCATTATATTGGAAACTGTAAAAAATAACAATTAAAAAAGAAAAACCGCGTACAGATTTTTCTTCTCTGCACGCGGCACACACATTTTCCATTCAGGATGGAGGATCTATCTTCTTTTTCTTCGAATTAC
>UMHK01049314.1_pt1 | contig 11331 bp, 9 predicted proteins | sample 1965521 | NCBI WGS metagenome assembly UMHK01 (sample SAMEA4836097, study PRJEB28245) | human gut metagenome | biome: gut microbiome; material: fecal sample | place: Denmark | collected 2008
ACCACTTCCGGCAGCTGCTCCAGCATCAGGTACACGGCCCGGAAGAAGGCATTGTTCTGGCCCCAGCGCCACATCACATCGCCCAGCACCCGCATGATGATGTTCTGGTAAGCCACCATTGCGCCCAGTGCAATGAGGGCCCAGCCCACCAGCTTGTGGCTGTCGCGGAAGAACAGGGTCAGGCGCGCGTCCTTCGTGTTGAAGTGCACCAGATAGTCGTCCGCAGGGGCCGTCCCGGCAATGAACTGTGCCCGCAGGTTGAAGGTGTCAAAAAAGCTGTACATCCACACGATGAGCGCCGTCAGAACCAGCTGTTCCAGCAGCAGCATACCAGCCATTATGCACAGGAAGAACAGCGTGATGAGCGAGAGTCCTCGTTTCATGTACCCCTGATACATCTGGCCCGCACCCGGGACAAAGGCAAAGAGGAAGGTCAGAATGCCATTTTTCTTCATAAATATTCCCTCATTTCTTCTGGTTGGAAACGGCAGCGTCAGGCTCTGCCGCAGATTCATTTTTGCCGAACAGCAGGCTGTCCAGCGTGCCGGTCAGCTTCTGGGACAAGGTGGGCGCAGGCTCTTTATCCTGCACCGGCTGGCCCAGCTGTTCCGGCTGGGTGGGGGTGCGTTCGTCGTCCTGCACGGGCCTGCCCAGCTGTTCCGGCTCCGTGGTCTGGGTGGTTTCGGGCAGCCAGCTGCGCACCGTTTCGCCGGTGGACAGGATCTGTTCCAGGGTGCCGGTGCGCCACATGGTCAGCGCCAGCACCGCCGCCACAGCGGCTACGGCGGCCCGGCCCCAGGTGTTCTGCATCAGCCGCACCCAGATGGTGCCCATCACCGCCCCGCGGGCGGAGCGCGGCGGCTCTTCCAACACATCGGCGGTGAGCAGGGCTGTGTACCGGTCCATGCACTTGTCGCAGTAGGACAGGTGCTCGGCGGCTTCCAGCCTGCCCAGCTCGTCCAGCTGCCCGCCGATGACGGCGTGCAGCCCTTCCTCGGTCAGGCATCCGTTCTGATCAAACAGTTCCATGTACGCTCCTCCCTTCCTGTTGTTCCCGGATCTGCTGTACCAGCATCTTTTTGGCCCGGTAGATCTGCGCGTTCACGGTTTTTTCCGGGCGGCCGCACAGACGTGCCGCCTCGGCCATGGTGTGCTGTTCCAGCAGCACCAGACGACAGGGTGTCTTGTAGGGCTCCCGCAGGTCCAGGATCATGCGGGTGAGTTCTTCCGCTCCCAGCGTGTCCAGCACCTGCTGTTCCGGCTCCAGGCCGGGTGGTGCCCCCTCCAGCGCCAGCACCTCGTCGCCCGGCGTGTTCACCCGGCGCACCCATGCGCTGCGTAAGTAATCCTTGGCTTTGTTGGCCGCAATGCGGGCCAGCCATTGCTTTTCAAAGCCGGGCGGACAGCGGTCGATGGCCCGCCATGCCGCCAGAAAGGTCTCCTGGGTCAGATCCTGCGCATCCCCCACGTCCGGCACCAGCTGATGACAGACCGTGTAGACCAGAGACTGATATTGTTGCACCATCGCGCTGAATTCCAGTGTTGTCAACGACCTGCTCATCCTCCTTTCCGGCTGTGGAGGGCGGTGCTCTGCACGGCCCTTCTGTTGATTCAAACGAGACAGCCGCCGCATTCCCTGCACAAACCGCAGATTTTTTTCAAAAACATTGTGTTTTGCCCGTTCCATGCTACAATGTGGTTATAGTATAGCACGAAAGGAGCCTTACCGCCATGCCTTCTACCACCCGTCAGGCCCTTCTGCAGGCACTGAGTGCCGCCGGGGGTGCCTATATCTCCGGCCAGCAGCTGGCCGGACAGCTGGGCGTGAGCCGCGCCGCCGTCCACAAGGCGGCCGCCGCCCTCACCGCACAGGGTTACGCACTGGAAGCCGTCTCCCGCCGGGGGTATCGGCTGCTGGGCGGCGACCCCTTCTGTGCCGAGGCCGTGGGCCCCTACCCCGCCCCGGTGCAGGTGTACGACACGCTGGAAAGCTCCAACCGAACGGCCAAGCTGCTGGCGCTGGACGGTGCGCCCCACGGCACGCTGGTGCTCACAGCCCACCAGAGCGCAGGCCGGGGACGGTTGGGCCGTGTATTTGAAAGCCCGTCCGGGAAGGGCGTGTACCTCTCGGTACTGCTGCGCCCGGCGGTCCCGGCGGCCAGCGCCCAGACGGCCACCATCGGGGCCGCCGTGGCGGTGTGCCGGGCGGTACAGGAGCTGTGCGGGCTGGAATTGGGCATCAAGTGGGTCAACGACCTGTATTATCAGGGCAAAAAGGTGTGCGGCATCCTCACCGAAGCCGGCACCGACCTGGAGAGCGGGCGGCTGGAGTGGCTGGTGGTGGGCATCGGCCTGAACCTGACCGCCACCGCCGCCGACTGGCCCCCGGAGCTGGCCGAAAAGGCCGGCAGCCTGTACCCGGGCGGCCCCGCCCCCGTGAGCCGGGCCGCGCTGGCCGGAGCCATCGCCCGGCAGCTGCTGGCCCTCTGCCCCGCCTTTGACTGTCTGGACGAGTACCGCGCCCGCTGCTTTGTGCCCGGGCACTGGGTCACCGTGTGCACCGGCACCGAGACCTATGCCGCCAAAGCCCTTGCCATCGACGAGGAAGGGCGGCTGGTGGTCCAGCGGGAGAACGGCCGCCCGCAGGCATTACGCTGCGGCGAGGTGACCACCCGCCCAGCCCGGACCGAATAAGATGCAAAAAAGCAGCCTTCCCGGAATGGTTCCGGTAAGGCTGCTTTTGCCTTTTGTTTATACTTCGTCCAGTGCCTGGGCTTCCAGCACCGGGATGCCCTCGGCTTCCAGCACCCGGCGCAGGATGCCGGGCAGGCCGGCCTTCGGCACCTTGTTCTCGATGCAAAGGGTGATGATGCCGTTCAGGGTGGAGGCTTCCACGCACAGGGAGCCGCCCTCCGGCGGCACCCACACGCCAAAATCGGTGGTGTAGGCCTCCAATTCCGGGGTAGCCGGCATGAGGGGATTGCCCAGATAACTGAACCAGAAATCTGCCGGGATGCCGCTGATGTACTCGCCCATCTGGAACACACGCTGCTTGATCCGCAGGGCTGCCTTTTGCTGGTCCACCTTGTAGACCCAGCCCATCTGGTCGGCCATCTTGCGGCGCTTGCGCTCCGGGGTCAGGCTGGCCTTCACGGCGCGGTCCATCTTCTGCACGAGCTCTTCCAGCCGGACGCCCTCGTGCAGGGTCACTCCGTCCTGGAAGGAACACACGCAGTTATACCGTGCGTTGGGGGCACCCATGGCGTCCCGCGTGTCGGCGGAATAGGAATACTGGATGGTGTCCTTGCCCAGATACTCTCCCAGCGCGATGCACAGCAGGCCCATGAGGGCGCAGAAGGGCTTGACGCCGTTCTGCACGCCTTTGGCCACCAGATCCTTTTTGGCGAACCGGATTCGGATGCGGTGCATGGGCTCCTCGCAGGTGTCCACCACCTCCCGCTGCATCGTAGTCTCGTCCATGACCTGCAGCGGGTACTGCTCCACCAGCTTTGCGATGTCGTAGGCCGGGCTGCAGGGGATGGGCGGGTTGGCAAAGGCGGTACCGTAGCGCAGGTTACAGTACAGCTCCAGGATGCGGGTGAGGAAGGGCGATACCCCGTGGCCGTCCGCGATGAAGTGGAACCAGTCAAAGTACACGACGTTCTGTGCGCAGTGCACGGCAAAGAAGTAGCCGTTCGTCTGCTCCGGCATCTCCCGCATCACGCTGTCCGGGTAGACAAGGCAGGGCTCCGAGTTCGGTTCCAGAAAGGCTTTGCGCTTCTCCCACACCAGCCGCACCCGGTAATAGGGTGCAGCTTCCAGCGCGGCATCCAGCGCTTGTTGCAGCAGGGCCGAATCCACCGGGTCCTTCAGGGTGAACTGATACCGGGGGCACACTTTTTCCCGGCGGAAATAGTACATGATGCCCTGAAAGACATACTCCGCCGAACGCTGTGCTGCTTCCATCGGCTCACCCGGCATTGGCTACCAGATAATCGGCCAGGTCACTGATGGTGACAAAGTTGCGCAGCTCCTTTTCCGGGATGCGCAGGCCAAAGGTCTCCTCCAGGTCAGCCACGATGGTCAGGATCTCCATCGAGGACAGATCCAGGTCGTCCATCAGGACGCTGTTCTCGTTGACATCCTCCGGCGCGATCTCTGCCACATCCTCCAGGATGGCCAGGATCTGGGACATGATTTCTGCTCGTTCCATAAGAAATGTTCTTCCTTTCCGTGACGGATTTTGGGTGTGCCGATCAGGATCAGCACGGTTCTGCCCTCAGTATAGCACAACCCCTATGGGTTTGCCCAGTTTTTTTGCAGAGTATGCGGCACAAACCGCAAAATCAGGGCTGCAGGCCTCAGCGCATCAGCTTGCCCATGGCGTTGCGGGGCAAGGGCTGGGCGGAGAACTCCACTGCGCTCATGCGCTTGTACAGGGGCAGGGTGCGGTTGGTCTCGGTGATAAAGTCCCGTACCGTCTGCTGGTCCTGGTCCTGGCAGCAGACCACAGCGCAGATCTTTTTGCCCTTTTCCTTCACCAGGCATTCCTTCACGGCAGGGCATTTTTCCAGCAGGCCCTCCAGCTCCTCGGGGCTCACGTTCTCGCCGCTGCCCAGGATGATCACGTTCTTTTTGCGTCCGGTGAGGAAGTAGTAGCCATCCTCGTCTACCCGGGCCAGGTCTCCGGTGTGGAACCAGCCGTCGGCGTCGATGACTTCGGCGGTGCCCTCCGGGTCCTTATAGTAGCCCAGCATCACATCGCCGCCCCGCATACACAGCTCGCCGTTGTCCAGCTTGATCTCGCAGTGGCCGTCGTCCTTGCCGATGGAGCCGATGTGCTCAGCATCCTCCGCAAAGTTGATGAGGCCGCCGCCGGTGGTCTCGGTGCTGCCGTAGAGCTGGGAGATCACCATGCCGTGGTCGTGGAGATCCATCAGGGTCTGGGGGTCAAACATCGCAGACATACAGTTCAGAGCCCACAGATCCCCCAGCTTGCCCTGCTTGCCGGTCATCAGGTCGTGGTGGATGGACTGCACCAGCACCGGCACGGCGGCCATGGCCTGGCTGGGCATCCGCTTCAGGTCCTTATAGAAGGACCGCAGGCTGCCCAGGTTCTGGGCCCAGCCCATCCAGGCCCAGGTGAACAGGCAGCCAAAGGCCCCCAGGTGGAACATGGGCAGCAGGGTCATGTGGCTGACCAGCAGGTCCGGGTCATTTTTCAGCTGGCAGAATCGCTGCCCCACCCGTACATGGTGGGGCATCACCGCAAAGAAGTTCCGCTCGCAGAGCATGACGCCCTTGCTGCGGCCAGTGGTGCCGGAGGTGAACATCAGCACCATCAGCTCCTCGGGCTGGATGCGGTTCACAAGCTCTGCAGGCTCGTAAGCCTTGTAGGCATCCATGGGGCGCAGCAGGCTGCCGTAAGCCGCCTGCATCTCCTCGTTGCAGCCGTAGTCATCGCCGTCGGTCAGGATGGCGGAAGGCTCCACCAGCTCCAGTTCCCGGTGCAGCTCATCCCAGCTCTTGCGCTGGTTCATGGGCACGATGACGCCGCCCGCCATCATGACACCGTAGCAGTTCACGGCGTAGTGGTAGCTGTTGTTGCTCCACACGCACACCCGCTTGCCCTGAATGTCCGGGATGGTGCTCAGGTAGTAGTTCACCGCGCGGCGGATGTCCTGCGCATACTCCCCGAAGTGCTTTTCCACCACCACATCCTGGTCGGCGTCGTACCAGCGGAAGGCCACCCGGTTCGCAAATCGCTGCTCCATGTTCAGCGTCAGCAGCTCATACAGATTTTTCGGTTTATGTAGTTCCATTATCGTTTCCCTCTCTATTCTTCAAAAATGCCAGTCTCTCGGCCATAATGCCTTGTGGGAACTTTCCCACCATGAGACCGGCTTTTTCCGCTAAGATTCAGGACCGCAGCAGCTTGCCGGCAGCGTTGCGGGGCAGGGGCTGGGCCGAGAACTCCACCACCATGTGCTTGTACAGGGGCAGGGTGCGGTTCACCTTGGTAACAAAATCCCGCACAGCGTCCTGCTGGTCCGCCTCGCAGCAGACCACGGCGCAGATGCGCTGGTTCCGCTCGCAGACCCTGCACTCCCGGATGGCAGCGCAGGGAGCCAGCAGCTTTTCCAGCTCCTCGGGGCTCACGTTCTCGCCGCTGCCCAGGATGATCACGTTCTTTTTGCGTCCGGTCAGGTACATATAGCCGTCAGGCTCCACCCGGGCAATGTCGCCGGTGTGGAACCAGCCCTCGGCGTCCAGCACCTCGGCGGTGGCCTCCGGGTCCTTGTAGTAGCCCAGCATCACCGGGTCGCCACGCATGCACAGTTCCCCGTCCTCCAGCTTGTACTGGCAGCTGTCGTCCACATGGCCCACGCTGGTCAGGTACTTTTCCTCCTGGGAGGAGTTCCAGGCACCATCCCCGCAGGTCTCGGTAAGGCCGTACATCTGGGCGATGAAGAAGCCCCGGTCCATCAGGTCCTGGAGCATGGCAGGGTCGAACATGGCTGCGCCGCAGGTCAGCACACGCAGGCCGTTCAGACGCTCCCGTTTGCCCTTCATCACATCATGATAAATGCTCTTCAGCAGCACAGGCACCACCGCCATCACGTCGCTCCGCATGGCCCCCAGGTCCCGGTAGAAATATTTCAGGTCGTTGCACAGGTTCACGCAGTGGCCGGTGACGCTCCAGGACACCAGGCTGGTCATGGCCGAAATGTGGAACATGGGCAGGCAGGACAGAGAGCTGAACGCGTCGGTGTTCCAGCCGGTCTGGCTCCGCACATCCTCAAAGGGGGTCAGGAAGGCAGGCATGGCGGTGAACAGGTTCTTCTGAGACAGCATAACGCCCTTGCTGCGGCCGGTGGTGCCGGAGGTGAACATGATAAAGGCCATTGCGCTGAGGTCCGGCACCTCGGTGATGTCCATGGCAGGCTCAAAGACAGTAAAGGCGTCCATAGGCACCAGACGGTCCCCGTACGCCTGGCCCAGGGCCGGCTCCAGGCTCATGTACTCGCCGTCATGGAGCACGCACACCGGCTCCACCAGATCCAGCTCGTAGCGGATCTCGTCCCAGTTCTTGCCGGTGTTCAGGGGCACTGCCACAGCTCCGGCCAGCACTGCGCCGTACATGCACATCATATAGTGGTAGCTGTTGCGGGCCAGGATGGCCACCCGCTGCCCCAGGGGGTTCGGGGTGCGGCTGCGCAAAAATGCCACGAACCGCCGCAGGTCTGCAGCGTACTGCCGGAAGGGCACCTCCACCACGCCGCCCTTGGCCTCATCATAATAGCGGATACCAATCCGGTCTGCGTAGATCGTTTCCAGATTGTTCAGAGACTGATACAGCGAATGAACCATGTTAGCCTCCACGTCACTGTTTTTTACATTCCTGCAGCCGGGCCCACCCGGGGCCGGGCCGCTTTTTCGATTGTGTTCAGTATACAATACCGCCATTGGCAATGCAATACTTTTGCAAGATTTAATTTCCATTTTTGGCAATTAAATCTTGCATACCTTGTTTTTTCCATCCGGCAGCCTGTGCCGTCTGCCCAGAAATTCGGCCCTTCTGCCGGGCTTTTTTATCGGTAAAGACAACAATTGCCACCCGGCAGTGGGCAATTCAAAATTGACAGTGTGCACAAAAAGCATTATACTAGCCTTATATCCTTATAAATGGATCATTTTTTACTGTATGCGCCTGTTGGTCACATGTTTCCGGACGGCGCAAGGAAGGACCCTTTTCATGGAAGGCACCAGACCCAGCACCGTCAACTCCATCGGCATGTTCGACATGCTCAAGGGCGTGGGCATGATCACCATCGTGCTGGCCCACACCGCCGAACTCTACCCCATGCAGATCTCCAGCGGGCTGTCGCTCACGGCGTTTTTCCCGTTCATCTATCGTGAGGCCCTGATGGCGGCCTTTTTCATTGCCAGCGGCTACGGTTTCCGCAAGCGCTCCATCGGCAAGTGCATCCAGCAGCAGCTCAGAGCGCTGCTCAAGCCCTACTGCATCACGGCGGTGTGCACTTCGCTCTTGCATCTGCTGTGCCACTACATGGCGTTCCATTACTTCCCCAGCAGCGTCACCGAGACCCTCAAGGTGGCCGGCGGCTTTCTGCTGGGGCTGCCCCACACCACTACTTATGCCGGGCAGCAGTTCTTTTCCACCGGCCCCATGTGGTATCTGCTCTCGCTGCTGATCGGCTGGGTGCTGCTGGATGCCATCCTGAATATCTTCCCGGAGAAATACACACACTGGGCTGTGCTCGGCATCATGCTGCTGGGCTGGGGCACCACACTGGTGTGGGAGCTGCCCTTCAGCCTTTCGCAGGGGGCCGTGATCGTGCCCTACCTTTACATCGGCTATCTGGCCAAGAAGAACCGCTGGCTGGACAAGCCCCTGCCCCGCCGCACCCTGTACATCCTGCTGGGCGGCACAGCTCTGACCGCTGTGGGAGCTCTGCTTGCCCAGAGCACCGACTGCATTTCCATGGGCGAGTGGACCCTGGGCCCGTTGAGCATCCTGCTGGATGCCGCCACCGGCTTTTTGTTCATCCGCCTGTTCATGCGGCTCAACCGCTTCACCGGCCCCATCGCACAGGGCCTGCAGGCCATCGGCCGCAACTCGCTGAACATCTTCTGCATCCACACGGTGGAGCTCATCGCCATTCCGTGGTATCTGTTCGCAGCTCACTTTACAGACCACCCGCTGCGGGGTATGCTGCTGCAGAACGTGATCGCGTTTACCTCCATCGGGCTGGTGTGCGCCCTGCTGAACCTGCGGCGCAGCTGGATCGTCAAAGCCTCGGCCGCACGGCGGCAGGCCCAGCGGCGCACCCCCGCGCTTTCGCAGCATTGATTTCCCCGGCTGCTGCGGTGCAGCCGTATCCTATAAAACAAGAGGAGAATCCGGTTATGAACAACGATGCCCCCCAGACCCTGGACGCGGCAGGCAGCCGCGTGGCCGAACTGGAACAGCAGCTCCGGCTGTCGGACGAAGGCGTTTCCCGGCTGGCACAGCGGTGCCTGGAGCTGGAGCAGCAGGTGCTGAAATATGAGGCCGTACTGGCCTCACAGGGTGCCGACACCGAGCAGGGCGCTCTGCTTCTGCCCCAGCTGTTCTACGACTCCGGCTCCGGTTTTTCGCCCCATGAGTGCCTGACCGTTGCCCCCGACTCCTACGACGAGCTGACCCACGAAGTGTCGGCTGTGTTCGAGTTGCCCGTAGAGGCCAGGGCCCTGCGGCTGGACCCCGGTGAATTTGCCTGCTGCATCACTGATTTTTCCCTCTCAGACGAGCGGCTCAGCTACCACATCCTCAACGGCAACGCCCTGCAGGAGGGCACCATGCTGTTCATGAACATCGACCCCAACCTGACAGTGGAAAGTGCCGTAGGCTTCCCCGCCGGGCTGCGGTTTGCGGTGAAATATCGCTACTATCCCCTGGGCCGCTACCTGCATGAGCAGCCCGGCAAGGCCCTGCTGCGGGCGCTGACCGTGCTCAAGGAAGAGACCGAGGCCGTGTCCCGTCAGGGCACCGAACAGCTGCTGGAGGCAAACGCTGAGATCCAGCAGCTGCGCAAGCAGCTGGCCGACCAGCAGCAGCATCTGGCCGACCTGCAGAACAGCCGGGCCGCCTACGAAGCCTCGCTGGAAAACGTGCTGGCCAGCAGCAGCTGGAAGCTCACGGCTCCGCTGCGCAAGCTGCTGGGCCTGTTCCACCGGCATTGAAGGGGGTTCGTACATGTACAGCAGTTACAGCCCCCTGCAGCGCCGCCAGCTGCGGGAACAGACCTATACCGACACCCAGAGCACCTATCTGCTGGTGTACGCCCCGGGCCGCCGCAATGCCCTGACCCTTTCTCTGGCCGAGCAGCTGCACCGCAAGTTCCGGCTGGTGGACCGGCTGGAAGGTGAGCTGACCCCCTCCGTGAACGGTGTGCTGCTGGTGAGCGAGGATGTGGAGTGCACCTCCACCGCCCTCACCTATTTTGCAGCCGCCTTGCAGCAGGGGGCTGACCTTGTGGTGTGCGATGCCGTGTTCGGCTACGACGGCGGCAGTGCCCTGTACCAGACCGACCAGCACCTGCCCGGCCAGCGCTGTGCCCTGCTCTCCCGCGCCCTGCTGGACCGCTGCCGCGCGGCGGCCCGCGGCAAAGACGATGTGCTGGAACTGCTGCGGCTGGCAAACCAGCTGGCGCAGAACTGCCGCTGCGTCCCGCAGGCACTGCTGCACTTCCGCCGGGAGCTGTGCGCCGAGGACGTATTCTCGGCCACCGGCAAACGCGCCGTGGTGCTGAGCCATGAACTCACCATGACCGGTGCGCCCATCGTGCTGGTGAGCGCCATCCCGGTGCTGCGCAGTCTTGGCTATGAAGTGGTGGTGCTGGGTCCCTCGGACGAGGGCTCTCTGCCGCTCTTTCTGGAGGCCGGAGCTGCCGTGGTCACCCGCCGCGACTGCGTGACCTCTTCCACCCTGTGGGAGCTGGCTTCCAGCGCAGACTTCGTGCTGGCCAATACGGTGGTGGAAGCCCCTGCCGTGAGCACCCTGAACGGCGGCTTTGTGCCGGTGCTGTGGTGGCTGCACGACGCCTTTGCAGGCTATCCCTTCATCACCCACAAGATTCCCAAGGAGCTGGCCGACAACGTGCACATTGCCGCTGTGGGCTCCCACGCCACCGCCGCCATGCACTCGGTGCGGCCCAAATTCAAGGTGGAGCAGCTGATCTACGGCCTGCCCGACTACGCCCGAGAGAGCTTCCCTCGCTACGACCTGAGCTATGCCGGCGGGCGGCCCCTGTTTGTCACGGTGGGCTCCATGGAGATGCGCAAGGGGCAGGACATCTACTGCGAAGCCATCCGCCTGCTGCCGCCGGAGGTGCGGGAAAAGGCCTCCTTCCTCTTTGTGGGCAAGGCTTCCGACCGGGACGTCTCCGCCCATGTGCACGCCCTGACCGAGCAGTTCCCTCATAATGTGTTCTACCGCAAGCGGCTGGAACGCCCGGAGATCAAGTCGCTGATGGAGCAGTGCACCTGCATTGTGTGCGCTTCCCGCGATGACCCTATGCCCACCTTTGTGACCGAGGGCCTGATCTTCGGCAAGCCTTCCATCGTGTCGGAGCACACCGGCACCGCCGGGCTCATCACGGAAGGGGTGGACGGCTTTGTGTACCGCAACGACGACCCCGCCCAGCTTTCCAAAGTGCTGGCCCATGCCATCGAGCACCCCGACCAGCTGGCCGCTATGAAGGCCGACTGCCGTAAGCTCTACGAGCGCTACTACACCAACGAAGCCTATGTCTCCACCCTGGTCCG
>UMHK01026010.1_pt1 | contig 11317 bp, 8 predicted proteins | sample 1965521 | NCBI WGS metagenome assembly UMHK01 (sample SAMEA4836097, study PRJEB28245) | human gut metagenome | biome: gut microbiome; material: fecal sample | place: Denmark | collected 2008
ATCGGGCGGCGCGATCGACCTTGCCTCCGCAAACGATTCGCCCGGCCGGATCGAATACGCCGGGCACCTTGTGAATCTCGCTCGGCTCAACAGCGGCCGAGGCAGTCGCATCACTATCAGCGGCTGCCGTATTCGAACCGGCCGCCGGCTTCGCCGCATTGTTCGCGCTACCGATGCCACCACCGGCTGTCTCCCCCGCGCTTCCGCGTCCGGCAGCCACGACATTGAAGCGCCGCCCGACCATATCCATGGCCGCGCCTACCGCCGATGCCACCTGTACCAGCGGCGAGCTCGGCTCCTCAGACGGCACGGTGCCGACCGGCAATAGCTTGCACAGTCGTTCAAAATGACGATCGTTGATAATACGACCAAAATCAGGCGAGGCCTTCGGATCTTCGCCATAGAATTCGGTGATGGCTACGGCGATGCGCTCGGCCAGAGCCTCGGCCACATCCGGCGTGGCGAGCACATAGTCGGGTGCCACGCAGGTCTGTCCGGCATTGGTGAACTTGCCCCATGCGATACGTCGTGCGGCCACATTGATATCCACCGTACGGTCCACGAAGCACGGTGATTTGCCGCCGAGTTCCAACGTGACCGGTGTCAGGTGCTCGGCCGCCGCACGCATGACGATTTTGCCGACGTGCCCGCCGCCGGTGTAGAAGATATGGTTGAACGGACATTTCAGCAGTTCGCCGGTTTCCTTGGGCCCGCCTTCGACCACGCGCACGGCCTCGGAGTCAAGGTATTGCGGCACCAACTCAGCAAGGAGCTTGGACGTATTCGGTGAAAGCTCGGACGGTTTCAAGCAGACGGCGTTACCGGCAGCGAGCGCATCAGCCATTGGTTCCAAGGCCAGCAGCACCGGATAATTCCACGGTGAAATGATGAGCACCACGCCTTTGGGCTCGGCAATCGTCCATCCGGCAGCCGGCTGCAACATCCAATGCATCGCTTTGGGATGCCGGGCGGTCCAAAGGCTCAGACGATTGCGCACGAACTGTGCTTCACCAGCCACCAGGTTCAGTTCCATGAGCACGGTTTCAGCCGCGGGCTTGCCCAAGTCAGCCATAGCCGAGGAGACAAAGGCATCACGGTTCTCCGTAACCAGACGGCGTAGTGCGTTCAGCTGCGCGCGGCGCCATGCCAGCGGCCGGGTACGACCGGATTCGTAAGTCTTCTTCAGTTGTTCGAAAGTCTGGTTCGTCATGAAAGCACCCCCTGCTTTACGGTAGCGCTACTGCAATTTTGGACGGGCTACGCCCCGCGCCTTGCTGGCTCGTCTGTCGGCTCGCACGCTGCCTACAGACAGCCTACTAGGCTGTCTGCTTTACGGCAGCGTCATAAAGTCCGTGTCTTTGAGGTAGTTTTTGCCGGCGGTGATGTCGTATTGGATGAGCTTGTAGTCGGCAAGCAACTGCTTGGTTTCCTTGTCGAAGTCATCGGTGGACATCGGGTTGCCGTTCTGATCAAGATAGATGTTCTGGCCTTCGGGGATACGATCCCAGCCTTGGATCTTGTTGACCACAGGCGGTTCCATGGCGGCGATCTTGGAATGCATTTCGGTCAGGAACGCCAGATACGGGCTGACCTTGGCGTTCATGTGATCGGCGGCCTGCGCCACGAAGAAGTTCGGCGAGGAGTAGGCTGCATCGCTTGCCTTATTGCCTTGGGAGCTGGAAGCCTTATTCGACCAGATGAAGTAATCGGTCAGGTGCAGGGCCAAGGAGTTGTTGTCATCCTCGCTGGCGGACGAGTAGATGCCCGGCAAGTGATCGCCGTAGAACACCACGGTGACGGGCTTATCCAGCGCATCCAGTTCGTTCAGGAACTCCTGAGTGGCCTGATCGGTAATCTCCACACCCTTTTGATAGGTCTCAATCGACTGCTGTTCATCATCACCCAGCGGCGTACCCGTGGTGGATTCAGCGGTGTAGTCGTTGTTCTCATACCACTCGTGGTAGGGCATGTGGTTCTGCATGGTGATGATCTGAATGAACTTGTTCGTTTTGCCGGACCTGATGCCTTCCAGCGCAGAATCATAGGAAGACTTATCAGAGACGTACGGCGACTCGTCAATCTTGTCCTGATACTTGATCACGTCCGGACCGGTCAGCGTGTAGAAGTGCGAGAACCCGAACTTCTTGTAGTTCGTAGCGCGCGAGTACATGCTGGACTCGTACGGATGGTAGCCGAGCGAGTTGGCGGGCGCACCCCACATCTGGTTGATGGTGGGGGTCCAATGCTGGCTCGGGACCAGCTGCTGGTACGGGCTGGACAGGGAGGAATCGAAATTGGCCATGCTCAGACCGGAAAGTCCCATGTATTCGAGGTTGGCCGTACCGCCGCCGTAGCCGGAGGAGAGCATCAGGCCGGAGGTGGTGCCCGCCTTGATCTTGCGGATGTTGGGCATCGAATCCTTATTGGTCTTCAGTCCCGGCACGCGGCTCGGGTCGGAGAAGGATTCGGACAGCACGTACACCACTGTCGAATCAGTGAGGTTGTTGGTGCGGGAGGCGTTGATTGTCTCCGCTTCCTTCTGGTAGCGAGCGGCGACCTTCTTCATGGTCTCCTCGGAGTAGTTGCTCGGCTTGTCCATGATCTTCGGGTTGAGCTGACGGGTAAAGGCCACGAGCGGACCGTTGCGCTGCGCGTCATACACGGAATCCCACATGGATGGCGTGTCCCCCAAGGCGCGGGAGAACTTGTTGGCCAGCGAATCGGTGGTGCTCACATGAATGCAGTACAACGCGAACACCAGAATCGGCAGCAGCAGCAGAATCAGACGGGAGGTGAGGTTCAGGCTCAGGTTGTCCGTACGGATCATGCGACCTTTGCGCCCGTCGAAGTGGCGCAGCACCAGAATCAGGGCGAGCAGCGCGGCGAACGCGCCAAGTGCCACGCGGATGGTCACGTGCGCGCCGGCCGGAATGAAGGTGAGCATATTGCCGGTGTTCGAGCCAAGGAAGCCGAGGTCGGCGGGCAGAATGGCCTCGTAACGAATCTCGACCTTGAAATGTTCGATGGCGGCCACGATGATTCCGACCGCAAGAATCACGATGCTTGCCGTCCAGAATCTGTTGAACAGCATCAGCAACATGAGGTACAGCAACGCGACAAGTATCACGTTGAGTACGAATACGAAATTGCCGTCGGTCCACATCTTGCTCACGAAGCCGAATCCGACGGTCGGACTGGACAGTTGCACACGGGTGGAGCTGGACGAAACGCCCACTTCGAGCGCCGTCACAACAATAATGTCGAAGATAACGAAGAGCACGCCGTACACCCAGCCGGGGAAGGGCTTGTGGGGGTGCTGGGGCGTGACTTCATTGGCTTCGGCCTTTTTGACCCAAAGCTTGAAATGGGGTTTCACTGTGGTGATACTACTAGTGTTCTCGCTCATTCGCCTGTTTCCGTATGTGACTTTTCAAGGGCATATTGTTGCCGCTGAACCTTGGAAAATCCATAGTTCCACTATTTTTCTTACCGTTTCCTAACTATTCACCCTAACGCAAAGGGTGCCTCGGGACATCCCCGAAGCACCCTGATATATAAGGAGCCTTCCCTGATAGCGAAGCGTTCTGTTCTCCCCTAGGCAACGCCTCGCTATCTGACTTGATTATTCCCCTTATTGCTGTTGCGGATTGCCGGCTACCGCCGCATTACTTCACGGCGGCGGCGAACTGGTCGACCAGTGCGCTCATCCAGTCGAGCAGGTTGGTGTACTGCTTCGGCATCTGCTCGGTGAGCTCCACGATCGGCACGTTGACGTCCTTGGCGGCACCGGTGATCTGGTCGGTGGTGGAGTTGGCTTCCTGACTGTTGAAGACGAGCATCTTGATGGAGCCGCCCTTCAGGGTGTCCTGGAAGTCCTTGATGTCGGCCGGGGTCGGCTCGCTCTCGTTGGCGGAGGCCTGGGCGTAGCCCTTCGGGGTGGCGTCGGTCATCTTGAGGTCGTCGGCCAGGTACCAGGCCACGGATTCGGTGGCGGCGTACGGCAGGTTCTCGGTCTTGGCGGAAGTCTCCTTGATCTTGGACTCAAGCTGGTCTTCCTTGGCGTGCCATTCTTTGTTGAGCTTAGCGTAGTCGTCCTTGTGACTCGGGTCGGCCTTCTGGTAGGCGGCGGTGATGGCGTCGGCAGCGTTGGAACGCACCTTGGCGGAGAACCAGACGTGCGGGTTGTCGCCTTCCTTGATGCCGGCGGTTTCGGCGGCGGTGACCAGCGTGGCCTTGGTCGACTGGGCGGCCTTGGTGGCCCACGGGTCGTAATCGGCGCCGTTGACCACGGCCACCTTGGCAGTGCCGAACTTGGCAACATCCTGGCTGGTGGGCTCGTAATCGTGCGCCTCAACGTTGGTCTTGGTCATGATGTTGGTGACTTCGACGTTGCTGCCGCCGAGGTCTTCGGCCACGGAACCCCACTGGTTGATGGAGGCGACGACCTCGATCTTGCCGGAAGACGCGGCGCTGCTGGAATCGGACTTGTTGCCGGCGGCATTGCTGGAACCGCAGGCGGCCATCGAGAACAGGGTCGCCGCGGCGGCCGCGATGGCGAGCGCGCGCTTGGCGTTGGACATGATGGACATGATTGGATTTTCCTCTCTAATTCGACTGTTTGGCCGGGCGATGCTGCTGTTGCTGCATCATCGCCCGACCCCCAACACGACAGAATAACATGTATTGAGAATTATTATCATTTGCATTTACATCGGCGTGTCATGCTGGCGTTCCACCCTGCCATCACCCTGGCGGCGTTCCTGCTGGCCTGGGCGAGCACCGTGGTACCGGCCTGGGTAGCGGCCAAACGCAAGCTGCGTGACAAGCCGGCTTCCCTACTTCGGGCATTTCATGTTCATGACTTCGGGTGGCTATAAGCACGTGTTCGGCGAGCAGCACCAGTCGAACGCCTATATGGTGCGGCTCAAGAACCACGAGACCTCCAATGTGGAGTCGCGCAGCGCCAAGCTCATGAAGCTGGACGGCGTGAAAGGCATCGTGCAGAACACGACCTCAAAGAAACAGCATGCTCGGCGCGCTGAAGTCAGTGGAATAGCAGCGGAATAACAAATGGGATCGGCTTTGAAGCCGATCCCATTTGTTATTCGCTCACTGCTTTCTGAGCCTTCTGCGCTTTCTGCTCCTTTTGGCAATCAGAGCACAGTCCGAAGACCTCCAAGGTGTGGGATTCAACGGTGAAGCCGTGGCCGTCGGCCACTTTGCGCAGCCAAGCCTCGCTGGGCGGGTCGATTTCCACGGTTTTGCCGCACCGCCTGCACACCAAGTGGTGGTGATGTCCGTCGTCGCCGCATAGGCGGAACAGCTGCTGGCCGTCCAGGCGGATCGTGTCGGCGGCACCGGCATCGGCCAAGGCGTTGAGCTGGCGGTATACGGTGGCCAAGCCGATTTTCGAGCCTTCGTCCTCCAGCCTGCGGTGCAGGTCCTGAGCGGAGATGAACTCCTCGCAGTCGGCCAAGGCGGCGCGAATCGCGTCCTTCTGCTTGGTCTGGCGTTCGATATGTTCAACCATCGGTAAGGTCACGCCTTCTTTTTCAGGTCGTCCCAGCAGCCGGTGGCCTCAAGGTCAGCGACCGTCTTGGCCGGGTCGCCGGTGAGCACGGTGATGTGGCCCATCTTGCGGTCGTGGCGCACTTCGGCCTTGCCGTAGTCGTGCACATTCCACTCCGGGTGGGTGGCGATCAGCGCGCGCGTCGGTTCCACATGCTGGCCAAGTACGTTGACCATCACGGCCGGCGAGAGCAGCTTGGGCTTGGGCAGAGGCCAGCCGGCGATGCCGCGGATGTGGGCGTCGAACTGGTCCATCGAGCAGGCCTCGATGGTGTAGTGGCCGGAGTTGTGCGGGCGCGGGGCGAGCTCGTTGACGATGACCTGATCGTCCTTGGTGATGAACAGTTCGATGGCCAGCGTGCCAGCCAGTTCGAAGCCCTTGGCCAGGCGAATCGCCAGTTCATGCGCTTCGCGAGCCACATGTTCGGACACCTCGGCGGGGGCGATGGTCATATGCAGGATGTTGTTGCGGTGCTCGTTACGCACAATCGGGAAGGTGACGAAGTCCTTGCCGTTGCCGGAGACCAGAATCGAAGCCTCGAATGCGAAGTCGACGAAGCCTTCCAGGATGCTCGGCGGGAAGCCACCACCACGGTCGGAGCGGGAGCGGATCTTCTCCAAGTCGGCGTCGGAACGCAGCACGAGCTGACCGTGGCCGTCGTAGCCGCCGGACACGGTCTTCAGCACGGCCGGATAATGAATATCACCCAATGCGGCGTCAAGCTCATCGAAGTTGTTGACAGCGCGCCACGGTGCGGTGGCGGTGCCGTGGTCGTTGATGAACTGCTTCTCGCGCACGCGGTGCTGGGTCACGCGCAGCAAGTCGGTGCCCTGCGGGGTGGCGGTGATGCCGCGCACCTCGTCGATGGCGCCGGCGTCCACGTTCTCGAACTCGTAGGTGAGCACGTCGGACTGCACGGCCAGATCATGGATGGCGGTTTTGTCATCGTACTCGGCGGTGATCTGGAAGTCGGCCACCTGACCGGTCGGGCAGTTCGGCGTTGGGTCAAGCACGCCGACGCGGAAGCCCATGTAGCGGGCGGACAGAGCCATCATGCGGCCGAGCTGGCCGCCGCCGATGATGCCGATGGTCGAGCCCGGCATCAGCATGGAGACGCGGCCGCCCGTTTCTTCAGACAAGCTGGGCATTGGATTCGGCCACCTTTTCCTTCAGTTCGTTACGGTAATCCTCAAGCTTGTCGGCCAGTTCGGGCTCGAAGGCGGAGAGCATCTGCACGGCGAGCAGGCCGGCGTTGGTGGCACCGGAGTTGCCGACGGCGGTGGTGGCCACCGGAATGCCGCCGGGCATCTGCACGATGGACAGCAGCGAATCCCAGCCGGACAGGGCGTGGGAGCGCACGGGCACGCCGATCACGGGCAGTGTGGTCTGCGCGGCGATCATGCCCGGCAGGTGGGCGGCACCGCCGGCACCGGCGATAATGACCTTCAGGCCATTGGCGCGGGCGTTGTGCGCGAACTCGGCCATGAGCTCGGGCGTGCGGTGCGCGGAGATGACCTGCTTGTGGTAGGCGACGCCGAACTGGTCGAGAATATCGCAGGCGCGCTTCATGGTCTCCCAGTCGCTGGCCGATCCCATGACCACTGCGACTTCGGGCTTGGATTCATTTGCCATTATCATTTACTCCCTAGTTATTGAGAATAAGGCCCACTGTACTCCTGATAGCGGAGTTAAGCCACGCAGCGAATCGTTCTCAATACATAATTCTGTGAGGCTTACAGCTCAATAACGATCTTGCCGAACATGTCGCCGGCGATCATTCTGGCGAACGCCTCGGGGGCGGCGTCCAACCCGCTGACCACGGAATCGATCACCGGATGCAGGTCGGCGTGCTCCACGAAGCGCAGCAATCGTGCGAAATCCTCGCGCGAACCCATGGTGCAGCCCTGCACGCGAATGTCCTGGAAGAACAGTCGCGTGAGCTCCGCACCGGGCTGGTCACCGGTGGTGGCGCCGCAGATGGCGATGGTGCCGCCGGGACGCACCGACCGCACCGAATGGCCCCATGTGGCCGCCCCCACGGACTCGATCACCGCATCGACCTTGCGCGGCAACCGCGCACCGGTCTCCAGCGCGGCGTTCGCGCCAAGTTTCAGCGCTTTGGCGCGCTTGTCCGCGTCGCGCGAGGTGACGAACACCTCCAGACCGGCGGCATGGGCGAGCTGGATGGCCGCAGTGGACACGCCGCCGCCCGCGCCCTGAATGAGCACGGAGTCGCCCGGCTTGATGCCGGCGGCATCGAACAACAGCGAGTAGGCGGTCAGCCAGCTGGTGCCGAGTGCGGCCGCCTCGGCCGTGGTGAGGTTTGCGGGCTTGGCGAACACGTTGGCGGACGGCACGGAAGTCTTCTCGGCCATCGTGCCGGGGTATTTCTCGGAGAGGATCGTACGGCGCTCGCCCGGGGCCACGCCCGCCCCATCGGTGCCGACGAACGTGTACAGCACCACTTCGCTGCCGGCCTTGAGCCCATGCTTGCCGGGGATGTCCTCGTCCAGAATGCCCACGGCATCGGTGCCCAGGATCATCGGCGTCTGTTCGGCGGCGAGACCCACACCCTGTAGCGACCAGACGTCGTGATGGTTCACGCTCACCGCACGCACCGAAACGGTCGACCAGAACGGGCGGGCCTGGGGTTCGGGCTGCTCGCCCACCGCCAACGCGGCAAGCGGATCGGCATGGTTGACGGTGGATGCGTATACGGCCTTCATTGCGCGCTCCTTGGTATCAAGGGAATTACCGCATTCATTGTCCCACATCGCGCAGCGAACGAATCACCCATTTACGGAGATGTTGGGGGCATTGCTTCGTCATGTGGACCTCGGACAATGCCGGGCGTTAGCATTCAACTTCGGAAAGACTAGCGAAGGGAGATTCGAGGGTATGCGCAACGCGTCAGGAAACGGATTTGATTCAAGCGATTCCTTCGCCGTCTCCGGTGCCGCCGAGGGGACCGCGCGCCTTCACGACATCCCCCCGAGCATTACCCCTTCCCATGGCGACGACTCCCATCTGCTGAGCCGCATTGCCAGCCCGGCCGATGTCAAGGCCCTTGCCCCCGACGAGCTCGCCGAACTGTGCCGCGAGATTCGCGCCACGCTGTTGGCGTACGGCCATCGGCACGGCGGTCATATCGGCTCCAATCTGGGCATGGTGGAGGCCACGGTGGCCCTGCATCGCGTCTTCGACTCGCCGTGCGACCGCATCGTGTTCGACGTGTCCCACCAAAGCTACGTCCATAAGATGCTTACAGGACGGGCCGGCGCGTATATGGATCCGAACCGTTTCGGCGAGGTGACCGGCTTCACCAACCCCGACGAAAGCGAACACGACCAGTTCGTGCTCGGGCACACCGGCACTTCGATCTCCTTGGCCTGCGGCCTGGCGAAAACCCGCGACATGGAGGGGCCGGGCAGCGGCATCGGCAATGTGGTCGCCGTGATCGGGGACGGTTCGCTCAGTTCTGGCGTGGCGTTCGAGGGGCTGAACAACGCGGCCGAGCAGGGCGGCAATCTCATCATTGTGTTCAACGACAATGAGATGTCGATTGCCGGCGATTTCGGTGGCATGTACGGTCCGCTCGCCCGCCTGCGCGCGTCCGGTGGCACCGCCCAGCCGAATCTGTTCAACGCGTTTGGCTTGGATTATCGGTATGTGGAGGCCGGCAACGATGTTTCCGCGCTGGTCGCAGCTTTCGAGGAAGTGCGCGATATCGATCATCCGGTGGTGGTCCATATTCATACGCTGAAGGGCGCGGGATATGACGGCGCCGGTCACGTGGCCGGCGCATCCTCGGCCTCGGCCGGTAACGTCCATGAGCTGGATCCGGCAGTCTCCGACACCGGCGTGCGCCCCACGAGCAACGTGCTGCACAGCGAACCGTGGCATTCGGATCACTGCAACCTGTCCGACCATGAACCACATGAAGGCCAGTGCGAGGCCTCGCATTGGCAGAATCCGGATGCCGCAATCGGCAAGCCGGACGATCCGCGCAAGCATTACGGCAAAATGGCGATGGCCGCGCTCGAACCGCGTTTCGCCGCCGAGCCAGGACTCGTGGTCATCTCCCCCGCCACGCCGGGCTCGAACGGCATCACCCATGAGTTCCGAGAGCGCGCGGGCGCACATTATGTAGACACGGGCATCACCGAATCGCATGCCGTGGCGTACGCTGCCGGCATCGCACGGGCGGGTGGCACGCCGGTGGTGGCCACCACGGCGTCCTTCTTCCAGCGCGCCTACGACCAGTTCTTCCAGGAGATGAGCCTGAACCGTTCGCGAGTCACGGTACTTGATTTTCTGGGCGGCTTGTCCGGTTCGGACAATACGCATTCCGGCGCATATGACGTGACGATGTTCTCCAATATTCCAGGGGTTACGATGCTGGTGCCGACTTCGGCTCGCGACTATCTGGCTGATTTGGCATGGGCTACCGCGCCGGCCGGTTCGGCGGACGCCCCTGCTGGTCCGGCGGTGATTCGGGTGCCGGGCGAGGCGATTTTGGCGGCGGAGCGGGATGCGACGCTGCTGCCGGTGACGGGTGGGCAGATTGCTGACCGCCCCCAGTCAGCTTCGCTGCCAGCCTCCGCCAGCTCCGCCAGCGGGGGCATATCTGCCGCAACAGTCCGCGGGACCGTTAGCGTAACGGCTCAGCATGCCGGTGCGCGTCACATGCTGGATTGGCGGGTCAATCAGACGGGCTCGCAAGTCGCGATCATCGGACTGGGCAATGCGTATCCGTTGGCGGAGCAGACGGCCGCCGCATTGTCTGACGATTATGGCATCACGGCAACGGTTATCGACCCGCGCCAGTGCACGTCGCTGGATTCAGACGTACTGGAGTCGTTGCGTGATGGCCACCAGCAGGTCATCACCCTTGAAGACGGGCAGCTTGAAGGCGGCTGGGGCGAGAAAGTGACCGCATACTATGCGAATCATCATGTCTCGGACGGCAGCCGTAATCCTCGTGTGCTGAACTTCGGCGCAGCCAAGGAATTTACCGACCGCGTGTCGCTGGGCGAACTGAACGAACGTTATGGACTAACGGTGGAGCAGGTGACAGAGGCGATCACTCGTTGTTTTTGATGGCGTCTAGGGCCGGGATTTTAACGGCTTTATTGGCCGGGCCGAAGCCGAATAGCAAGCCGATCAGCGTGGAAAACAGCACGGCGAACAGGAACAGCCACCACGGAATCACCGAATAACGGGTCACATTCTCGCCACCAACTATCGCCTGCCAGAGTATGGTCCAGATAGATGTTCCGCCACCGGTACCGTCGCCGGAGCCCCCGCCGGCACCGCTGACCATACCGCCAGACATGCCGCCGCTCATGCCGCCCGCATACAACGCGCCGACAACGTTGATGCCCAGCGATATCAGTCCGCTCAGCACGCAGCCGATCGATCCGCCGAAGAATCCGATCGCGCCGGCCTCCGCAAGAAACATGACGCGAATGTCACGAACGTAGCAGCCAAGCGCCTTCATAATGCCGATCTCGCGCGTGCGCTCGGTTACGGACATAACCATTGTGTTGGCGATGCCGATGGCCGCAACCAACAGCGAAACCGCACCGATACCGCCCAGAATCAGCTGAATCGCGCGCGACTGTTCTTCCAACGACTTACGCATGTCTTCATAGGAGGAGGTCTCGTAGCCCAACGCTTTGATCTGTGATTCGACTTCGGGCACGGACTTGAGGTCGGCGGCCTTGACCAGCACTTGATCATAGGCGG
>UMHK01056077.1_pt1 | contig 11251 bp, 9 predicted proteins | sample 1965521 | NCBI WGS metagenome assembly UMHK01 (sample SAMEA4836097, study PRJEB28245) | human gut metagenome | biome: gut microbiome; material: fecal sample | place: Denmark | collected 2008
CAAAAAACTCCCGCCGGTAGCCGGACACCCGCTGGTATTCGTTCTCGTTGCAATAGTTGTAGGGCAGCGTTTTGACCGTGTGGGGCAAGCGCACCGGCTCCAGCTCCACCCCGGTGCATTCGGGGCGGACGATGGCGGGATCAAAGGTGGGGGCAAACAGCCAGCCGTCGTTCCAATCGTAGTGTTCCATAGCCTGTCTCCATCGCTCTGCACAAAAAAATTCTTACCCTTATGCTACCACAAAGTTGTGAACGAAAAAAGCACTCGCTCCCTTATTTTTTCCGTTTTTGCAGAAAAAGCTGTTAAAATCAAAAAAGCCCCTGCCGGGCAGGCGGGAGCGAGGGGAAACTCAGCGGATGAAATTGGTCATGGGGCGGCGGGGATTCTCGGGGTGGGTGATGCCGTTTGCTTTGCCCAGTTCGATGCACTTGAGCAGCCAGGCCATGTTGCGGCCCAGCTCCCGCATCACGGCGCAGCCCTCTTCATCCTCCAGCACCTGCTCGGGTTTGGAGCCGTGGACCATGGGCCAGTAGGAACCGCTGACCAGCGGCATGTGGAAGAACTCGGGGTACTTCACCAGCTGGTCCAGCGTGGTGGTGGTGCCGGCGCGGCGGGCCGAAGCGCAGATGGCGGCGGGCTTGTAGGCCAGATACTTGCCGCCCGCGTAGGCCAGACGATCCATGAAGCTGGTCATGTTGCCGGAGGCGGACGCGTAGTGGACAGGTGTGCCGAACACAAAGGCATCGGCGGTTTTGGCCTTTTCGATGGCCTCGTTGACCACGCCGCCGAACACGCAGCCCTTACCGGCGGCACAGCCGCCGCAGCCGATGCAGCCGCCCACCGGCTTTGTGCTGACGTTCAGGATCTCGGTCTCGATGCCGCTGGCGTTCAGCTCCCCGGCGATCAGGGACAGGGCGGTATAGGTGCAGCCCTTCTCGTGGGGGCTGCCGTTGATGAGCAGGACTTTCATAAGCAGATACTCTCCTTTTTTGGCAAAACGCGCCGCACATGGGGCGCTTTGCCCTGATTTTAGCACAATTGCACCCTGAGTGCAACGCGTGCCCTTGACAAAGAGTTGCGTTTTGACGATAATATGGAGATACGAAAACACGAAACAGCTGCTGGCCGGGCAGGGGGCCCGGACAGCGGGAGAAGGAGGCAGACACATGCGCGTTATTGCAGGAGAAGCACGGGGCCGCAGGCTGGAAGCCCTGCCCGGCACCGAGATCACCCGCCCGACGATGGATCAGGTCAAGGAGGCCATGTTCAGCATCGTCCAGTTCGACCTGCCCGGTGCCCGGGTGCTCGACCTCTACGCAGGCAGCGGCCAGCTGGGCATCGAGGCCCTGAGCCGGGGTGCGGCCCGGTGCGTGTTCCTGGACGAGAACCGGGAGGCCGTGAACATCGTGATGAAGAACTGCAAGAACTGCGGCGTGTTTGACCGCAGCCGGGTCAACATCGGCGAGGCGGCACGATATCTCTCCGCCTGCCATGAGCAGTTCGACATCGTGCTGCTGGACCCGCCCTTCCACACCGGCACGCTGGAAAAGATCCTGCCCGGCGTGGACAAATGCCTGGCTCCGGGCGGCATTGTGATCTGCGAGAGTGAGACCGGCCTGGTGCTGCCTGCCGAAGTGGGAGGCATGACCCTGAAAAAACAGTATAAATACGGCAAAGTCCTGCTGTGGAAGTATGGTAAGCCCCGGCAGAGCACCGGAGAGGGAGATGCGGAATGAACGTAAACGAGCTTCTGGATACCATTGAGGATACGCTGGAGGAGAGCGCCGGAATGCCCCTTTCGGGCGGCAAGCGCATCGTGGATGTGGAGCAGATCCGGGATTATCTGGACGAGATCCGCCAGAACCTGCCTGTGGAGCTGCGGCAGGCCCAGTCCATTGTCAGCGACCGTGCCCAGCTCATCGAATCGGCCAACGCACAGGCGCAGGCCATTGTAAAAAAGGCCGAGGAGCGCGCCCGTGTGCTGGTGAGCGAGGCCGAGATCGTCAAGGCGGCCCAGCAGCGCGCAGGAGAGATCGTCTCCGCCGCCCAGACCGAGGCCCGCACTGTCCGCCAGACTGTGACCGACTACTGTGATAATATGCTCAAGACCACGGAAGAGACGATGGCGGAAAACGCCGCACAGGTCAAAAATGTCCGTGCAAACCTGCGCCAGAGCCCCCGGAAACAGCTCTGATGCGGGAATGTGAAATTTCCCGGTGAGAGCTTCCGGCCCCTGCAAGCAAAAACGACGGCTTGCAGGGGCTTTTTTTGGTACATTTTGAGAGAAAAAACAAAAGGGAAACTCTTGCAATCAGGGGCCTGTTTTGTTACAATAAAATTGTATCCTCAAGGCTGACCGGGCCACAAACTCCCGGCAGGCCGCAGGCCGCTTTCCCGGGCAGCAGCTCCGGGCAGAAAAGGGCGGCAGATGCAGGATCTTATCTGAGTTTTGAAAGGAGGCTGGGAACATGGACACAGAAAAAACAGCACAGCCCTTTGACCCGGCCTCGTTTGAGCATGTCCCGGTGCTGCTGAACGAGTGCCTGGACGGCCTGAAGATCGACCCGGCGGGCACCTATCTGGACGGCACGGCAGGCGGCGCGGGGCACTCCCGCCAGATCGCCCTGCGGCTGAACGGCGAACAGGGCGGCAGGCTCATCTCGCTGGATCAGGACCCCGATGCCGTGCAGACGGCCCGGGCCCGGCTGGCGGGCCTGCCTGCCACCGTGGTGCAGATCAACTTCCGCTATGCCGGACAAGCTCTGGAGCAGCTGGGCATTGAAACGATCAACGGCGCGCTGCTCGATCTGGGCGTGTCCAGCCATCAGCTGGATGACGCGGCCCGGGGCTTTTCCTACCGGGCAGATGCCCCGCTGGACATGCGGATGAGCCAGGAGGGTGAGACGGCCGCCGATCTCGTGAACAGCGAGAGCCGGGAGGAGCTGGCCCGCATCCTGCGGGATTACGGCGAGGAGCCCTTCGCCTGGCAGATCGCGGGCAGGATTGTGGAAGCCCGGGAAACTGCCCCCATTGAAACGACATTGCAGCTGGCGGATATCGTGGCCAGCGCCATGCCCCCGGCGGAGCGCCGGAAGAACAAAAACCCCTCCCGCCGCACCTTCCAGGCGCTGCGCATTGCGGTAAACCATGAGCTGGACGCACTGGAAGAGGGGCTGGACACCATTTTTGCGCATCTCGCACCGGGTGGAAGACTTTGCGTGATCACCTTCCACTCGCTGGAGGACCGGCTGGTCAAAAACAAGTTCCGCCGCTGGTCCACCGCCTGCACCTGCCCGCCGGAGTTCCCGGTGTGCGTCTGCGGCGGCAAGGCCAAGGCAAAGCTGATCACACGCAAACCCATTGAAGCCAACACGCAGGAGCTGGAAGAGAACCGGCGCAGCCGCTCGGCCCACCTGCGGGTTTTGGAAAAGATCTGAGGGCGGCAAAGCCCCGGAGATGTGAGGAGGAGATCACCATGGGTCAGGCAGCATACGATATGACAGAGGTTCGGCGCAGAAGAGCGCCGCAGGCACAGCCCAAAGTCCCGCTGCGGGTAGAAAAGGGCGGCAAAAAGCGGCTGAACCCCGTGCGGGCCGCCATGCAGCACGTGCTGCAGCTGGTGGGCGCGGCTTTGCTGGTGGGCTTTGCGGTGAGCCTGCTGTGGAGCGAGGCGCAGCTGGTGGAGCTGAATTCTCAGATTCAGAGCGCCAAGGCAGAGCTTGTGAGCGAGCAGAGCCAGTATACATACTACAACAGTGCCCTGAACAGCCGCACCAACATCACAAGTGTTGAGGAGACCGCCACACGCCTGGGGCTGATGAAGATCGACCAGAGCCAGATCACCTACATCCGGCTGGATGAGGGCAGCGTTCTGGTGCGCAAGGCATCCGCTGTGCGGCAGTGGTCGGATCTGCTCCACGATGGGGCAATGACCATTCTTGCCTCTGTCAGAACGGCAAAATAAACCAAACAACGAAAAGCGTGCGGCAGCGCACGCTTTTTCGGTTTCTTCGGGAGTACGCAATGCAAACACCATCCTCCAATCCCAAAAAGAACAGTGCCCGCCGCCGCAGTGCGGACCCGCACGCACGGCTCAGTGCCCGGCTGCGCCATATCAGCTTTGGTGCCGCCGTGCTTCTTGTGGTGGTCGCCGCGCTGACCGTGATCTACAGCCTGTACAAGATCCAGATCCGCGACGGTGCCACCTACCGCCAGTACGCCGCCGAGCAGCAGCTGCTGGACAGCACCATTCAGGCCACCCGCGGTGAGATCTACGACACCAGCGGCATCACGCTGGCTTCCACCAGCGTGGTCTGGACCATCTGGGCCGACCCCTCTTACAGCACGGCCCTGTATACCACCACCACTGATCAGGACACCAAGGCGGAGACCCGCACCATCGATGAGGCCGCCATGAAGGAGGTCTGCACCCAGATCACCCTGCGCCTGCTTTCGGGCGACGGCGAGAGTCTGGACAGCGTGGACACCACTTCAGCAGAGTACCAGACCCAGTATCAGGCGGTCTGCGATGCCCTCTCCCAAAACGAAAGCTCCTATCAGGTGCTGGCCACCAAGGTCAACAACGCCATCAAGCTCTCCATTGAGGAGTACGTCAAGACCTACAACAAGGCCCACAGCAAGAGCGGAAAATCCGCCGGTGCGCTGGAAAAGATCCTGGCCAAGCTGGGTCTGGGCCAGCAGGAGAGCGACGACGGAACCCCCACTGTCCGCAAGGGGCGGGTGTCGGTGTCGGCCTCCAAGGGCTTCCAGCGGGATTACCCCTACGGCCGCTTTGCCGCCGCCGTGCTGGGCTTCTGCAATGCGGATGGTCAGGGCGTGTACGGTCTGGAAAACTCCTATGAGTCCACGCTGGCCGGTGTGAACGGCCGCACCATCACCCTGCGCAACGCCTACGGCAACGCCATTGCCGATGAAAACGCCACCACCTACGCCGCCAAGGACGGCTCCAATCTGGTGCTCTCGCTGGATGTGAACATTCAGGAGGTGGTGGAGCGCTATCTGAACGAGGCCGTGGCGGCCAACACCGTTGAGAACCGCGGCTGCGCCATTGTGATGAATGTCAAGACCGGTGCCATCCTTGCCATGGCCTCCAAGCCGGACTTTGACCCCAATGACCCACAGGATTTCAGTGCCAATCTGGCCTACCTGACGGAGCAGGTGCAGGCTGAGCCGGAGCTGTACACCATCTACAAAAAAGACGAGAACGGCAACTACCTGCGGGACGAGAACGGCCAGAAGATCGCGGATGAGGAGGCCGACTACACCGGTACTTACCGGGATATCCAGTGGAAGAACAAGACCATCACCGAGCTGTACTACCCCGGAAGCGTGTTCAAGGTCATCACCGCCGCCATGGGTGTGGACAGCGGCAAGGCGACCTATTACACCACCCTGAACTGCTCCGGCGCGTACAGCGTGGCAAAGCAGACCTACCACTGCGCCGGCAGAAAGGCGCACGGGGCCCAGAATCTGGCCGAGGCCCTGCGCAACAGCTGCAACATCTACTTTGTCCAGCTGGGCCAGCGCGTGGGTTCCAGCCTGTTCTATGATTACTTTGATGCCTTTGGCTTTACCGAGCGCACCGGTGTGGACCTGCCCAATGAGACCAGCTTCATGCAGTATTACAGCAAGAGCCGTCTGGGCGAGGTGGAGCTGGCCTCCTCCGCCTTTGGTCAGGCCATGGCCGTGACCCCGCTGCAGGTGTGCACTGCCGTCTCGGCGGCAGTCAACGGCGGCTATCTGGTCACCCCCCATGTGGTGGATAAGATCACGGACCAGAACGGCAATGTGGTGCAGGAGATCGGGACCAACATCCGCCGTCAGGTCATCAGCGAGAGCGCCAGCGAGACCATCCGCCAGATCATGGAGTTTGAGGTGGGCGACGGCACCCAGGGCGGCGGCGGCAACGCCTACGTTGCAGGCTACCGCATCGGCGGCAAGTCCGGCACTTCCGAGCAGCTGAACATGGACCGCCGCGCCGATGGCGACTACAAGAAGGTGGCATCCTTTGCGGCTGTCCTGCCCGCCAACGACCCGGAGATCCTGGTCTATGTCATGCTGGACGACCCCAACAATGCCCGCACCGACTATTCGTCCATTCTGGCTGCCCCTGTGGTGGGCAACATCATCAGCGAGATCGCGCCCTATCTGGGCATCGCCACCGACGGCGTGGACCGCAGCGGCACCACCGTCAAGGTGCCCAACCTGACGGGCAAGGAGTGGAGCAACGCGCAGGTGCAGCTGAACATCAAGGGCTTGAAGCATCACCTGGCCGAGAGCGAATCCGACCAGACCGCCGCCCTTGTTACTTACCAGTACCCCCACGCGGGGGCAGAGGTGCCCTACGGCACCACTGTTTATCTGTATACCGATACCTATGAGGGCAAGCACGCCGAGGTGCCGGACGTGACCGGCAAGAGCGCGGACTTTGCCCGGCAGATGCTGAACGCCGCAGGGCTCAACTGCACAGTCGAAGGCTCCGGCACGGTCCAGAGCCAGAGTGAGGCACCCGGCTCCAGCGTCCAGCAGGGAACCATCGTACATCTGATCTGTGGATAAAGGGGAATGAGAGTATGGAAGCAATTGCAGCAAACATCCTGTTGGAGGGCCTGGCCGTCAACGCGCTGGCCCAGTGCGAGACCCCGGTCACGCTGGTGACCACCGACAGCCGTGAGGTCTGCCCCGGGTGCATCTTTGTGGCGTTTCCGGGCGAAAAATTCGACGGCCATGATTTTGCCGCCAAGGCGCTGGAAAACGGCGCGCTCTGCGTGGTGCTGAACCACCCCGTGGAAGGCGTGCCGGAGGAGAAGAGCGTGATCTGCCCGGACAGCTACCACGCCATGATGGTGCTGGGGGCCAATTATCGCAGCCAGTTCCACCCCAAAGTGGTGGGCGTGACCGGCAGCGTGGGCAAGACCACCACCAAGCAGATGACCTACGCCGCCATTGCAGGCTTTGGCAGTACCATCAAGACCGAGGGCAACCAGAACAATGAGCTGGGCCTGCCCCGCACCATGTTCCGCATCGGCAAAGAGACCCAGTACGCCGTGGTGGAGATGGGAATGAGCCACGCCGGGGAGATCGAGCGCCTGAGCAAGTGTGCCCGCCCGGATGTGGGCATCATCACCTGCATCGGGGTGTCCCACATCGGCAACCTGGGCAGTCAGGAGAACATCTGCAAGGCAAAGCTGGAGATCTGCGCCGGTCTGCCGGAGGGTGCTCCGCTGGTGCTGAACGGGGACGACCCCTTCCTGCGCAAGGCCGTCCTGCCCGACCATGTCCGTCCGGTCTGGTTCAGCCTGGGCGATGAGAACGCTGATGTCTGTGCCCTGTCCATCCAGCAGGATGAAAAGGGCATGAGCTTTGTGCTGGAGGATCACGAGGAGGGGACTTTCCTCGTAAAGATCCCCGCCATGGGCCGTCACAATGTGGCCAACGCATTGGCTGCCTACTGCGCCGCCACCCGTCTGGGGCTGAATGCCCGCCGGGTCATTGCCGGTCTGGCTGACTTTGAGCAGACCGGGATGCGCCAGAAGGTGGTGCACGTCAGAGGCGTGGATGTCATTGAGGATTGTTACAACGCCAACCCCGACAGCATGAAGGCCGCGCTGGCCATGTTCAGAGAGTATCCCTGCAAGCGCCGCTTTGCCCTGCTGGGCGATATGCTGGAGCTGGGCGATATCAGCCGCGCCGCCCACGAGGAGGTGGGCCGTCAGGCCGTGGAGAACAAGGTGGACTACCTCGTCACCTATGGCGAGCAGGCCAAGCGCATTGCCGTGGTGGCTGCTGCCAAGGGGCTGCCTACCCTCCATGCCGACACCTACGCTCAGGCCGCCGAGACTCTGCTGAACAAAATGCAGCCCGGCGATGCCCTGCTGGTCAAGGCCAGCCGCGGCATGGCACTGGAAAAAGTGCTGGAGATCTTTTACAAGGAGTAACATCGAGCTATGATTCGTTTCGCCTTGATCGCCGCCTCAACGCTGGGGTTCTTCCTCACGGCGGCGCTCGGGAATCTGATGGTGCCGCTGCTGCGGGCGTTCCAGGGACGCTGGGATGAGCCCAAGGCCCAGCAGGCACCATCACCCAAGCAGGAAGCGCCGGATGCCGAGCCGGAGCGCCCGCCGCAGGCCCCCACCATGGGCGGGCTCTGCCTGATGGTGGGGGTGCTGGCTGCTGTGGGCGTGGGCTGGACAGCCGCCTGTGTGGCTCAGCCTGAGCTGCTGGGGGCCGAGAGCCTGTTCTCGGTCCGGCTGCTCACAGCGCTGCTGGGAGCTTTGCTCTTTGGCGGCGTGGGTCTGCTGGAGGATCTGGCCCGCATCCGCAGCCGTTCGGTGCTGGGCCTGCGGCGGAACACCCGCCTTGGGCTGGAAGCCGCCGCCGGTGCCGTGGTGCTGGTGCTGCTGGGAGCCAAAGGCTGCCTTGCAGCCGGGATCACCCTGCCGGGCGTGGGCTATGTCGATCTGGGCATTGCCGCCCCGCTGCTGTGGGAAGGACTGCTGGTCGCACTGGCCGAGTGTGCCCGCATTGCCGATGGCATGGACGGCATCGTCTGCGGTACATCCTTTGCGGCCATGCTGGGCCTGATGGGGGTGATGACCCTGCTGGGCTGGTTCCCGCTGGGCGTTCTGCCCGCCGCACTGGCCGGTTCCCTGATGGCATTCCTGCTCTGGAACTTCCCGCCCGCAAAGCTGCGGCTGGGCAGCGTGGGTAGCCTGTTTCTGGCCGGGATGCTGGGGTGCGTGCCCCTGTGCATCGGCTGGCCTGACCTCACCCTGCCGCTGGCCCTGCCCTTCTGGCTGGAGGGCGGCATGGTGGCCCTGCAGATCCTGGTCTGCAAGGCCAGCCGGGGCCGCAGGCAGCTGTTCCGCTCGGCACCGCTCCACCGCTGGCTGGAGCTGCGGGGCCAGAGCGCGGAACAGATCTTTTATACCTTTTGTGTCATTGCCATGCTGGGCGTGGCGCTGACCGTTCAGCTGGCAAAAATCAGTTAAGGAGGGGTGCAGTTTGGCAACACTCCGCAGAAAAAAAGCAGAGCCGTTTTCCGTCTTTCAGCGGGACCCCGGCCCCTGGCCGCCCATCCTGCTCAACTGGATGGCGACCCTGGCCATCATCATGGTGTTCGGGCTGGTCATGCTGTTCAGTGCAAGCTATACCACGGGCTATCTCCGCTTTGGGGACAGCTTCCATTACATCAAATCCCAGCTGCTCTGCACGGTGCTGGGCCTGGGCATGATGTTCCTGTTCTCCTATTTTGACCACCGTTTCCTGCGCAGAATGGTCAAGCTGGGCTATGTTGTCTGCCTGATCCTGCTGGTGCTGGTGCTGTTCAGCAGCCCCATCAACGGCTGCCGCCGGTGGATCAGCTTTGGCGGCCTGACCCTACAGGCCTCTGAGGTGGCAAAGTTTGAGATGATCCTGCTCACGGCAGACATCGCCGCCAGGACCCCGCAGGTCAGATTCGGCGAGGTGCCCCTGCGCAAGTGGGTCCACCACAGCATCGTGGTGGAGCTCATCCGGCCCATCCTGTGGCTGGTGCCTGTCCTGATCCTGCTGGTGCTGGAGCCCCACATGTCGGGCATCCTGCTGACCACGGCCATCGTGGGCACCATCCTGCTGCTGGGCGGCAGCGGCGGCATCATTACCTGGGGCTGTGCCGGTGCCGCGCTGTTCCTGCTGGAGACTTTGCTGAAGCACGTGGACTCCATCGACTACCTGCAGAGCCGTCTGGACGGCTGGACGCAGGATCTTGACCGGATGACCAGCCAGACCAAGCAGAGCCTGTACGCCATCGGCTCGGGCGGTGCCACGGGGCTGGGCCTTGGCAACAGCATCGAAAAGCAGCTCTGGCTGCCGGAGAGCACCAACGACTTTATCTTCAGTGTCGTGTGCGAGGAACTGGGCTTCGTCGGCGCGGTGATCGTCATCGTGCTGTTCGTCCTCTTTCTGGTGCAGGGCTTCTGGATCGCCTTCCATGCCGAAAACCGGTTCTGCACGCTGGTGGGCATCGGCATCATGGCGCAGATCGCCTGGCAGGTGTTCTGCAACATCGCCGTTGTCACCAACACCCTGCCCAACACCGGCATTTCGCTGCCCTTCTTCTCCTCCGGCGGCACCAGTCTGATCCTGCTGCTGGCCGAGATGGGCGTTATGGTCAATATCGGGCGCAACGGTGAACGGGCCCGCCTGGAACGGGAGGAAGCCCACGCCGAGCGGGAGCGCCAGCGCAAGGCAAAGACCATTGTGCTGGATACCGCGCGCAGAGCGCAGACAGAACAGTAAGGAGGAACCAAGATGCGTGTACTCATTGCAGCTGGCGGCACTGCCGGCCATATCAACCCGGCTCTGGCCATTGCGGGAGCCATCAAAAAAGCCGACCCCACCGCCGAGATCCATTTTGCGGGCCGGAAAGAGGGCATGGAGTACCGTCTGGTCACACAGGCGGGCTATCCCTTCCATCACATCGAGATCACCGGCTTTCAGCGGAAGCTGAGCCTGAACAATATCAAGCGGAATATCATTACCCTGTGGAACCTGGCACTCTCCGGCCCTAAGGCCAAAAAGATGATGAAGGACATCCAGCCCGACCTGGTCATTGGCTGCGGCGGCTATGTGTCCGGCCCGGTGGTGCGCTGCGCCGCCAGACAGGGCATCAAGACCGCCCTGCATGAGCAGAACGCCTTTCCCGGTGTGACCAACAAGCTGCTGGCCCCGGATGTGGACATCGTGTTCGCCGCTGTGCCCGCCGCCGTGGAAAAGCTGGGCGCACCCGAAAAGACCATCGTGGTGGGCAATCCCGTCCGGCCTGAGGTGTTCACCCAGGCGAAGAACCGGGAAGCCATTCGTGCCGAACTGGGCGCGGGCGACCGCACCGTGATCCTCTCCTTCGGCGGCAGTCTGGGTGCCCGCCGCGTGAACGAGGTGGTGGCCGACCTCTGCGCCTGGGAGCAGAAGAACAAAAAGCCCGTCCTCCATCTCCATGCCACCGGTCAGTACGGCGTGCAGCTGTTTCAGGATCTGGAAAAGGAAAAGGGCTTTGCCCCCGGCGAGAGCCTTGTGGTGAAGGAATACATCAACAATATGCCCGAGCTGCTGGCCGCAGCGGACCTTGTCATCAGCCGTGCCGGTGCCCTGACGCTGGCCGAGTTGGAGGCTGTGGGCCGTGCCGCCGTGCTCATCCCCAGCCCCAACGTGGCCGAGAACCACCAGTATTACAACGCCATGGAGCTGCAGA
>UMHK01029944.1_pt1 | contig 11137 bp, 9 predicted proteins | sample 1965521 | NCBI WGS metagenome assembly UMHK01 (sample SAMEA4836097, study PRJEB28245) | human gut metagenome | biome: gut microbiome; material: fecal sample | place: Denmark | collected 2008
GGGGCTGAACCGGACGGATTTCCGGGATCCCGGCACGCCTCAACGCCGGGAATCAAAGGCGGCTTCCGAGAAACCGCATATCGGTCATTAGTGTACGACTGCCGGGCGAAAACAGACGATTGCGACCACACGTCACATTCCTGCGCAACAATAGGTGCCTATGAGCATGAACGCAGCACCCGAAATCGCATTCTCGTCCGAGCAGGGCAAGGCCAACTATGCGGCCGCCCGCCGCCAATACCCCGCACAGGCCATCGTGGACCTCAAAACCATGCGCGACAACATGGCCCACCTGGTCTCCGTGGTCGGCGGGCCCGCTTCCGGCACGGCGGTGATGGGTGTGGTCAAGGCCGACGCCTACGGCCACGGACTGCTGCCCGCCGCACTGGCCGCGCTCGCCGGCGGCGCGACATGGCTCGGCACCGCGCAATCGCATGAAGCGTTGCTGCTGCGCAAACTCGGCATCGGCCCCGACCGTTGCCGCATTCTGACTTGGGTCTACAACGGCACCGAAGTGCCATTCGATGAGCTGATCGCTGCCGATATCGACGTATCGGTCGGCTCCCTGCCCGGCATCGATGCCGTGGCCGCCGCCGCACGCAAGCTCGGCAAGCCCGCCCGCGTACACGTCAAGGTCGATTCCGGCTTCGGTCGCAACGGTTTCACGCCGGCCGGATTCGACGCCGCGCTCGCCAAACTCGTGCCGCTCGCCAAAGAGGGCGTGTTGCATATTGTGGGTCAGTGGAGCCATCTCGCCGTGGCCGATTCGCCCGATGTGCCCGAATTCGTGTCCTCCACCGACCGCCAGATCGAAACATTCAAGGACTTCACGCGCCGCATGGAACAGGCCGGCATTCCGCCGGAGATCCGTCACCTGGCCAACACGGCGGCCACTTTGGACCGCCCGGAGATTCACTTCGAACTTACCCGCCCCGGCATCGGCCTGTACGGCTACGAGCCCGATCCCGCGATGGGCACCCCGCGCGACTGGCATCTGACCCCGGCCATGCGCCTGCAGGCGCAGCTCGGCACGGTCAAGGATGTGGAGGCCGGCCATGGCATCTCTTATGGCCGCACCTACCTGACCCCGGACAACACCTCGACCGCTATTGTGCCGCTGGGCTACGCCGATGGCATCCACCGCTCCGCTTCCGGTTTCGATATGGAAGGTGCCAAGCACGTGGAGAAGCCGGGCGGCCCGGTGCGCATCATGACCACTGAAGGTCCGAAGCTCTACCGCGTGTGCGGCCGCGTGTGCATGGACCAGTTCATCGTGGACCTGCACGGATCCGCCGCCGAACTCGGCGTTCACGAGGGCGACACGGTCGAACTGTTCGGCCCGGGCCGCGGCGAGGATTACGTTGAGCCTACCGCCGACGATTGGGCCCGCGCCGCCGACACCATCAGCTACGAGATCTTCACCTGCCTGCGCAACCGCATCCCGCGCCTTTACGAGCATGCCGCCGAAGTACTGCCCGCCGCCGACCTCGCCACGCTCGACCCCGCCACGCTGCTATAAGGTGCATTACCGCCATACGGTGGCACCCCGTAATCCCTTCTTCCCGAATATGTGCCGTTGACATGTGCTGAGCGTCACATATTCGGGAAATCGGCCCCAATCTCCCGAATATGTGCTGTTGAGTTGACGTCAGTGGCACATATTCGGGAAGTCGGGATTACTGCGGCCGATATGTGTGCCTATGCTTGGAATATGGAAACGACTTTGGATGGGGAACAGGTGCTGAGCGATGAGGGCTACAGCGCCTTCGACGAGGAGCGATGGGCACCCGAGCCGCCCAAATCCAAGTCGCGCACGGCTTTCGAACGCGATCGCGCGCGACTGATTCATTCGTCCGCTTTGCGGCGTTTGGGCGCGAAAAGCCAGATTCTGATTGCCGGTACCGACGATTTCGCCCGCACTCGACTGACGCATACGCTGGAAGTCGCCCAGATCGGTCGCCAAATCGGCGCATTGCTCGGCTGTGATCCGGACGTGGTCGACTGCGCCTGTCTGGCCCACGACCTTGGTCACCCGCCGTTCGGGCACAACGGGGAGCGTGCGCTCGCCGACATCGCCAGCAATATCGGCGGCTTCGAGGGCAACGCACAGACCATGCGTATCCTGACCCGGCTCGAACCCAAGATCTTTCACCCGGACGGGCGTTCGGCCGGCGTGAACCTGACCCGTGCGGCCTTGGATGCGGCCGTCAAATACCCGTGGACCTTGGCCGAAGCCGACCGACACCCGAAGGGGGAGCGGTCGAAGAAATTCTGCGTCTACCCGGATGACGAACCGGTGTTCCGCTGGCTCAAAATCGGCGCGCCCCAGGCCGCCAAACCCATGGAATGCCAGATCATGGACCTTTCGGACGATATCGCCTACTCCGTGCATGACGTCGAGGATTCCATCGCCACCGGCGCGTTCGATCCGATTGTGCTCGCCGATCCGAAGATGCTGGACCACATCATCGAGCAGACGCGCGCATGGTATGGGGCGAAGTGGGATGCCGACAAGCTGCTGGCCGCGTTCATGCGATTGCGCCGAGAGCATTTGTTCCCTGCACATTTCAATGGTTCGCGCGAATCGTTGGCGCAGCTTAAGAACATTACGTCCGATTTGATCGGCCGCTTCTGCTGGTCGGTGGAAACCGCCACGCGCGACACGTATGGGCCCGGGCCGTTGACCCGGTATTCCTCGAACATCGTGATTCCCGAGAACACGAATTACGAGATCGTGGCACTGAAGGGCATCGCCGTGTACTTCGTCATGGCGCCTCGCGAGCGCGAGCCATTCCATCAGGAGGAGCTCAAGATCGTATCGGATTTGGTCGATGTGCTTATGGCCGATTCGCCGCTCCCATCCGACGCTTTGGAAAGCCAGTTCCTGGCCGATTGGAATGAATCCACCAATGACAACGAGCGCCTGCGCGTCGCCATCGATCAGGTCGCAAGCCTGACCGACAACTCCGCTCTGGCCCTGCACTCCATCTTGTGCTGAGGGCGTGTTGGACGGGTGCTTCCCTCAGTCTCGCTGCGCGAGCCAGCTCCCCTCGGGTGAGGGGAGCTGTCGCTGTAGGCGACTGAAGGGAGTTTCGCGGAAGAAATGATAACCGACGGTAAAAATTTACCGTGTCTCAGGTGAGGCGGTACTCTAGAGACTTATGGTCGGAATGATTAAGAAAGAAGATGTCGAGAAGGTGCGCGCCGCCGCGGACCTGTATGACATTGTATCTGCGACCGTAACGCTTAAGCCCTCCGGCACCGGCACCTTCGTAGGCCTGTGCCCGTTCCACGACGAGAAAACCGGCAGCTTCAACGTGCGCCCCTCACTCGGCGTGTGGCACTGCTTCGGCTGCGGTTTGGGCGGCGACGTATTCAAATACGTCGAACAATCCGAAAACATCGACTTCCGCGAAGCCGTGGAACTGCTCGCCGACAAGTACCATATCGAACTGCACTACGAGAACAGCGGCAACGGGCCGAACCGCGAAAACGCCGGCTCCAAGCGCACCCGACTGCTGGAAGCCTGCGAGGAAGCCCAACGCTTCTTCGTCTCCCAGATCCTGACCAAGGAAGCACTGCCCGCCCGCAAGCTGCTCGGAGGCCGCAACTTCTCCCAAGCCGACTGTGAACGCTTCGGCTGCGGCTACGCGCCCCAAGGTTGGGATAATCTCGTACGTCACTTGGCCAACAAAGGCTTCACACAAAAGGAAATCCTCGACGCCGGTCTGGCCCGTCAAGGCCAGCGTGGCATCTACGATTATTTCCGCGGCCGCGTGACGTGGCCCATCCGCGATTCGACCGGCCGCACGCTCGGCTTCGGCGCGCGCAAACTATACGAAGACGATCAGATCGCCGCCAAATACATCAACACGCCGGACACGCAGCTCTACCGCAAAACCCAGGTGCTCTACGGCATCGATTTGGCCAAATCCGCCATCGTCAAGAAGCGACAGGTGGTGATCGTCGAAGGCTATACGGACGTGATGGCCATGCACTTGGCCGGTATCGACACCGCCATTGCTACGTGTGGTACCGCATTCGGCGCCGAGCACGCCAAGATCGTGCGCCGCCTGATCGCCGACGATTCGCTGGGCGCGGTCCAGCTGGTCGGGCCGTTGAAGGTCAAGGACCAGCCGTTGAGCTCGCGCATCGTGTTCACGTTCGACGGTGACGCCGCCGGCCAGAAAGCCGCGCTGCACGCTTTCGGCCTCGATTCGGCCTTCCTCTCCCAAACCTTCGTGGCCGTGGCCGACGACAATCTCGACCCGTGCGACCTGCGCATCGAGCGAGGCAACGAAGCAGTGCGTTCGCTGATCGCCCGCGCCAAACCGTTGTATGACTTCGTGATCGACGCCGCCATCAGCCGGTTCGACCTGACCTACACGCCCGGCCAGGTCGGTGCGATGAAAGCCGTGGCCCCGCTGGTGGCGCAGATTCGCGACCGCTCCCTATGGGACGCTTACGCGCGCAAATCCGCAGGCCGTATCGGCGTGGACCTTGAGGTAATGCGCCGCGAGGTGATGAACGCGCGCCGGCAGATGCACGTGCGCGATGAGGACGCCTACGCGCCCAAACGTCGATTCGAGCGTGACGAGCCGCGTGTGGAACCCGGCACCAACCCATACGCCAATCCGGCCACGCGCAAGGCGTTGGAGCGCCGTGACGCCGCCGAACAGGCGTACTTCAAGATCGACGACGCCGTATTCATCGCCGAACAGCAGTTCATGGCCGTGCTGATTCAGGTGCCGCGCGCCATCGACCGCACCATGTTCGGGCAGCTGACCATCGACCATTTCATGACTTCGGTGTTCCGCACCCTGTTCCAGGCGATCGCGGCCGCCGGCGGACTGCCATCCGACGATACCCCGCAGGGGCTGTGGATGCACAACCTCACCAAGGCCGGCGGGCCGATGCTCAATCAGGTGATCAACGAGCTGGCTGTCATGCCTCTGCCTCTGCCTGGCGACGACAGTGGCAACGGTGCGCAGCCGGTGCAGGCCAACGTGTCGGGAGGAGGTGTTGGCGTGAATGGCGGTGCCGCCGCAGTACAGCTGCGTCCTGCCACGCCGGAGGAGCAGCGCTACGCCACTGAGCTTCTCACCCGATTGTTGGACATGGGCTTCATGCGCCAGATCGGTTTGGCCAAACGCCGCATGGCCCAACTGCCGGATGGCGAGGAGAAAATCACCCTCCTCGGCCAAATCACCCGTATGGAGACTGCTCGCAAAGATCTCCAAGCCCAAATCTATGGCAACACCGTTGGCTAGTAATCTCTCCCTCTGACGAGGGAGGTTACTGGCCGCAGTCGGGCGGGGCGAGAGAAGCGACGTCAGATATATCGCGCAGCATCGATGTCACATCAACTATTCGTTTGATATTAACTTTTTAATGACAAACGATAAATTATGGTATAATGCAAGTATGAGTTGCTTGGTTTGCGCAATGAAGCGGAGGCTCAATCATGGCAACGACAAAGAAACTATCCTTCGGTTTGGATAAGGCCGGTGGCGCGGCCTTGATCCTGGCCCGCATCGGTGCCGCGCTCCTATGGATCATCGCAGCGCTCGCGGCCGTGGTGTGGGTGGTATTCCTCATTTCCCCGCGCTCGTTCGCCGCGAACTTCGGCAGTGTCGACCTGAATGTCGGCGGCGCGTTCACCCTCAGCATCAAGGGCGACTTGTTGGACTACTCCTATAATCTGCAGAACTTCCACGACGGTCCCGTCAACATGGTAGCTACCATCTCCACCGGTCTGGCGAGAATGGTGGTCTACGCTCTACTGGCCTTGGCGTTCTCCGAAATGGCCGCACTGTGCAAGGATTTGACGGTGTGGCTTGCAGACGGCAGGGATGCCACGCCTTTCCAAGGCATGGTGTCCGACCGGTTGAACAGGGCTGGCTGGTATCTGATTGTCGCGCCGATTGTGGGTCTGGTGAACTTCATCGTATGTTTCCTGGCTGGCACGGGCGGCAACTGGGGCTTATGGATGAGCGGCATGATGGTGATGATTGGCATTATCCTGTTGCTGATTGCGCGCATCTTCGATTATGGCATGGGTCTGCAACGGGAAGTCGACGGTCTGCTGTGAGGGGGAAGAGCGCCGTAGGCCCGCGTGGCGCCGGTCCGAACAGGGCCGGTCCGAACACCGAGGGCCCGAATGAGGACAGCCTGAACATCGTTGATTCGAGCGAGACCGGCCTGAATACGGCTGACTCAAACTCCACCGGTCCGGCCGGCATAGGCCATATCGTCCTGCGCCTCGACCGCATCATGGTCGAGCGAGGCCGCTCACTCAACTGGCTGGCCGATCAGGTGGGCATCACCAACGTGAACCTTTCCAAAATCAAAAACAATCGCGTTTCCGCCATCCGCTTTTCCGCCCTCGCCGCCATCTGTGCGGCATTGGATTGCCAGCCCGGCGACATTCTTGAATATGTGGATGGCATTTCGGGCGATGCGGACGATGCGAATAGCAAGTAATCGCACGCATGCCAACTCTTCTCCTCCTGGCCTGTGATTGATTGACAATCAGGGATTACATGCCAAATGGGAGAGATAAACATGTGGAGGTTGGATTGGATGGGTGCAGAAGTTGCGAATTGGCCCCATCCAAATTGGACTGGTTTGGGTGGGGCCAATCCACTCCGTTCAATAATGAAGCGCGATACCAAGCAGCGTCGAACGAAGGGAAACTCATGACGCAGAATCGTGCGGAACTCAACCGTAATTTGGCCCAGATGCTCAAGGGCGGCGTGATCATGGACGTCACCACGCCCGAGCAGGCGAAGATCGCTCAGGACGCTGGTGCCTGCGCGGTGATGGCGCTCGAGCGCATCCCCGCCGACATCCGTGCCGCCGGCGGCGTTTCCCGCATGAGCGACCCGGCCATGATCAAGGGCATCCAGGAAGCCGTGTCCATTCCGGTTATGGCCAAGGTGCGTATCGGACACATCGCCGAGGCCCGCATTCTGCAGGCCATCGAAATCGATTACATCGACGAATCCGAGGTGCTTTCCCCGGCCGACGACGTGTACCACATCGACAAGAACCAGTTCGATGTGCCGTTTGTGTGCGGTGCGAAGAACCTGGGCGAGGCGCTGCGCCGCATCGCCGAGGGTGCAGCCATGATTCGCACCAAGGGCGAGCCCGGCACCGGCGACGTGATTCAGGCCGTGCGCCACATGCGCACCATGAACAAGCAGATCCGCGAACTTGTCGGCCTGCGCGACGACGAGGTCTACGAGGCCGCCAAGCAGCTGGCCGTGCCCTACGATCTGGCCAAGTACGTGCACGACAACGGCCGTCTGCCCGTCGTGAACTTCGCCGCCGGTGGTGTGGCCACCCCGGCCGACGCCGCCCTGATGATGGAACTCGGTGCCGAAGGCGTGTTCGTGGGCTCCGGTATCTTCAAGTCCGGCGATCCGGCCAAGCGCGCCGCCGCCATCGTCAAGGCCACCGCCAACTGGCAGGACGCCGATCTGCTCGCCAAGCTGTCCGAAAACCTAGGCGAAGCCATGGTCGGTATCAACGAGGACGAGATTCAGACCATCATGGCCGCTCGCGGAGAGTGACGGGAGTCGAAGCCGGAGAGGACAACATGGTTGTAGCTGTTGAATACATTTCCAAAGAAGAATCCGCAGACGCCGAAACCGCCACGCACGGCGTGACCGGTATTCTGGCCGTGCAGGGCGCGTTCGCCGAACATGCGGCGGTGCTCGACAAACTCGGCGCCCCGTGGAAGCTGTTGCGCGCGGCCGAGGATTTCGATGAATCCATCGACCGGGTCATCCTGCCTGGCGGTGAATCCACCACGCAAGGCAAACTCCTGCGTTCCACCGGCCTGTTCGAGCCGATCGCCGCCCACATCAAGGCCGGCAAACCGGTGCTTGGCACCTGCGCTGGCATGATTCTGCTGGCCAAGAAGCTCGACAATGATGAGAACGTCTACTTCGGCGCGCTCGACGCTGTAGTGCGCCGCAATGCTTACGGTCGTCAGCTCGGCAGCTTCCAAGCCATCGCTGATTTCGGCCAAGCCGACGACCCACAGCGCATCGCGGACTTTCCGCTGGTGTTCATCCGTGGACCCTACGTGGTGTCGGTCGGCCCCGAGGCTACGGTCGAAACCGAAGTCGATGGTCACGTGGTGGGCCTGCGCCAAGGCAACATCCTCGCCACCGCCTTCCATCCCGAACTCACGGACGACGTCCGCATCCACGAGCTCTTCCTGTCGCTGTAGCCGATTCGTCTGCCGTTAGACTGGTATTCGACCGACGAATCAAGGAGACGATCTGCCATGCAGTTCACGCTGAACCGGCGCAGCACGGTGCCGATGTACCGGCAGCTGGCTGCTGAGCTGCGTGAACAGATTGTCTCCGGCGCAATGGCTGAGGGCTATCGTCTGCCGCCTGAACGCGAGTTGGCCTCACGCCTCGAGGTCAATCGCACCACGGTATTACAGGCCTATCAGCAACTCAAAGATGAGGGACTCATCGCCTCCAAAGTAGGCAAAGGCACGTTCGTGCTGCCGTTGCAGCATATTGAGACTGCCCGGATTCCTGTAGTGAGACATGAGCCGATTGACGAGGAGCCGAAACCGAGCGTTGTGCGGCCGCCGTGGTCGGTGTTGTTCTCCGACTATTCCAACCGATTCACCTACCACGACATTGCCTCGGCCGAGCGGGCGCAACGCGGCGATACCATCATCGACTTTGCCACCGGCTCGCCTAATCCGGCGGATATTCCCGACGATTTGTTGCGTTCAGTGAGCATTGAAGCGTTTGAGTCGCGCGAATTCGACGGTCAGCCAGAATCGCCTATCGAAGGATTCGATGAACTCCGCGCATTACTTGCCGAGCATATGAGCACACGCGGCGTGCAGTGCGATGTACGAAACGTGATGGTGCTTTCCGGTTCCGAGCAAGGCATCGATCTTATCGTGCGTGCATTCGTCAATCCTGGCGACTGCGTGCTGGTCGAACAATCCACGTTCTTCCCGGCATTGCAGACCTTCCGCTCGGCGGATGCGCGCATCATCGGCGTTCCAGTGGACGAGCACGGTATGCGTACAGACCTGTTGGACGGCTATTGCGCGCGATTCCGGCCCAAGCTCATCTACACCGTCCCGACGTTCCAAAACCCCACCGGTACCACGCTGCCGCCCGAACGACGCAGCGAACTCATCGACGTGGCGCGGCGCTATCAGTGTCTGATCGTGGAAGACGATGCTTACGGCGATTTGTGGTACGGCGGGGAATCGTCCGACGCACATCGCCCCATACCGCTTAAGGGCATGGAGAATGCGGGATACGTGATGTATTTGTCGACGTTCTCGAAAACCGTCACTTCGGGCCTGCGCACGGGATGGGTTGTGGCCGACCCGCATGTGATTAACCGGCTGGCGGCTCTGCGGCGCATGGTCGACCAGCATACGAGCACGTCATCGCAGCGCATCTGCCTGGAACTGCTTAAAGAAGGCCGCGTCGCCGAACATTTGCGCGGTTTGATTAAGGCTTACCGCATTCGACGAGATGCAGCAATCGCAGCATTGGAGCGGTATGCGCCGGATGAAGTGTATTGGACCGTGCCTGCAGGCGGCTACTATATTTGGGTTTCCTTACCGGACGGCGTGCGCTCTCTGGATGTATTGGAATCCTGCCGTTCCCAAGGCGTCACGTTCATGCCGGGCAGCGTGTTCGACGTTGACGAAATGGATGATTCCCACATCCGTCTCAACTTTGTGCGCCCGGATGCTGCTGACATTGATACCGGCATTCGAATCATTGACGAGACGATAGCACAGATGTAGCCAAGTGACTGGCTCATTGCGGTTGTCGAGTTTTTTTGATGGCTGCATACCCACATCGATGGGTGCATTCGACGAATGAATAAGCGAGGAAGCCATCATCAGTTCGCTGTGGCATGCGCATAGCGTTGTCGGGCGAACGGGGCAGACCACGTGGTCGTTGCGTGACCTGGCCGATCGAGCCGGCATCGCATTGCCCCTGGCGTAGTGGCGAGGTGGCGCAGTAACGAGTCACGCCATCGCGAGCCGATGATGCGAAATGCGGAAACGGTCGCGGCCATCAACGGCTATCATACATGCGGAAGCAACGATACGTTGGCGTCAGCACATCCATCTGACTCCAGAAAGGGACACGATATGACCACATCCTCCATTTCGCCGGTGACCACTGAACTGGCGGGCAGCGAAACCGGCATCACGCTTGTCATTCACGCCGGAGCGGGCAGTCGTGGCAAGCACAGCACGCCTGAACGCATCGCCCAGGTCGAACTTGATCTGCAGCGCGCCCTCGATGCCGGATACCAGTTGTTGGAATCCGGAGCACCGGCGCATGAGGCTGTGGTCGCCGCCATCCACGTCATGGAAGACGCTCCCGAATTCAACGCCGGCCGTGGTGCCGCCCTGACCAGCGATGGCATCGCCCAGATGGACGCCTGCCTGATGACCGGCGATGGCGAGGTCGGTGCGGTCACCGGCGTAAGCACCGTGAAGAACCCGATCGATGCGGCGCGTGCCGTCAAAGAGCAGACCAAGCATGTGCTGTTCGCGGACCCGACCGATGCCGAGATCGCCGATTGGGGCGTCGCGACCGAAAGCAACGAGTACTTCATCACCGAACAGCGTCGTCAGTCCTTGGCCGAGGCTCAGTCCGGTGGCGATGAGTGGGAGAAGCATGGCACCATCGGTGCCGTGGCGCGCGATGCCGAGGGCAATATCGCCGCTGGCACGTCCACTGGCGGCATCACCAACCAGATGCACGGTCGTGTGGGTGATTCGCCGCTGCCTGGTTGCGGCACGTTCGCCAACCAGTCCACGGTGGCGGTGTCCTGCACCGGCATCGGCGAGGCGTTCATCAAGGTGGTCGCCGCCCATCAGGTGTCGGATCGTGTGCGTTTCTCCGGCGAGAACGTCGAGGATGCCGCGACGGCCACTTTGGACGAAGTCGCCGCGCATCATGGCGATGGCGGCATGATCGTTCTGCCGGCGGTCGGCCGTGGCGTGGTCGCCTACAACAGCGAGATGATGAACTTCGGATACCGTAGCGCGCAAGGAGGTAAGGTGCAGGGCTGATTGCCCCCTGTATTGCGGCATATATCATAATGGCCGGTGTGC
>UMHK01081529.1_pt1 | contig 11129 bp, 15 predicted proteins | sample 1965521 | NCBI WGS metagenome assembly UMHK01 (sample SAMEA4836097, study PRJEB28245) | human gut metagenome | biome: gut microbiome; material: fecal sample | place: Denmark | collected 2008
GTTACGGGAACTCCGGCCCCGAAAAGCCGGACTAACAAAAAAAGAAATTGTTATGTTACAGCAGATGGCAAAGGAAAAGTACAGTATCGAAACACTCAAGGAACGGAATGTTTCATACGACCATGAACATGGGCTGACACAGGAAGATGTGGACATGGCCAACGATTACGTGGAACTGATCGAGCGGACACGCTCGGAAGCCACACCGCAAATCGGCGACAGGCTGGTATATGTAACCGAGCACGGGGACTATTACGGGCACGCCCTCATTGATGACCGGCACGAAAAGGACGGATATCTTTCCGTATGCGAGCAGCCGTATGTGCCTTTCGTGTGGGAAGAGGACGGAAATATCCGCTTGAGTGTCAGCGGAGGCGCATTCCATTCCGTGAACCCGAAGGAACTGAAATTCCTGGAATGGACGGAAGGGGCGTTCAAGGACTGGGGGCATTGCGGCGCGTGCGCCAACGGTTCGGTGACATTCCTGGCTAAAGTGCCGTTATGGTTCTATGCCGAACCCGATCCCAGGTACGGAGCTTTCACGACTGAGACTTACCGGAAGTTCTATCTGAATAGAAGGAAAGAACCGGGAAACGGCAACCTCTACCAAAGTCTTGATATCGCTTTCCGGGACGAAGCCGAGTTCCGGCAGTTCCTGAAGGACTACGAGGGAACGGTGTTCAAGGGCAATTGGGAAAATCAAATCGTTGTATGGTGCTTCCGTCGCGAATATGTATTCCTGCCTCTCGCCGAATGGGAAAAGGTTGAAGCACCGGCCGAAGAACGGAGGCTTAATTTCCATCCCGAACAGGTGAAGATTGTCAAGGACATGGAAAAGCACATCACCTGCTTCTACCGAATCAAATTACAGAATTTCTGACACTTAAAAATCCGACAGATATGCAAACGACAACAGCAACCAAGGCCGGCAACGCTCCCGACCTGCTTTCCGGTATCCTGAGCGTGCAAGTGAGAACCGAGGACAAGATTACGGAGCAAGACCGTATCTATTGCCAGAACCAGCAGGAGCTACTTTACAGGACGCTTGACCAAATTGACCGCTGGTACGCCATCTTCAAGGAGGAAGCGGAACAGTATAGGGAGGAGTGCAAGTTCCACTACGAGGAAAACGGCAAAGTTTCCATGCGTGATTTCTACACATACCATAACGACAGGGACGACTATTCGCACAACGAGTTCAAGCCGTTCGACCTTATCAATGACTTAGTGGATAAGAACTGCAATGCCAACTCCAATTTCGCCAGCCGTATCATCTCCTACTTCAACAAGACCTACAATGTTTCCGTCCCTGTCCCGGATATTGGGAAGAAGACCCTTCCGATGGGCTTCCGTCCCGTATATGAGACATACGTGGATGCAGTCATAGAACATCTGGGCGGCAAGAGTTTCCGGGAAACGGCCGTGGAAGAGCTGCTTGCCAGGTTCGGCAAGACCGTAAAGCCGGCATACTGGAGCAAGGTCAAGACGGAGCTGAAGAAGGACAGGATAATCTTTCCCGAAATCATCCGCTTCGACGAGTTTTCCATGCAATACAACCAAAGGAACAGAATCTCCTACAACTACGGCGGTGAACTGGAAACCCTGTGTGCCGGTATCGCCTACGGTGCGGATGACATACTGAACGGCAACTCGAAGATGATCATCCGTTTCGATGACAACAATGTATCCGTCACCGACTGGTACGACCTCACGACCACCAACGCCGAGCAAATCCGGTTCTACAAGAACGGCCGTATCGATGTCCGGTTCAAGGACGGTACGGCAGCCGAGAACTGCTTCAGGCGTCTGCATTTGGACGAAATCACCCTAAGGGAGAACTGACCATGAGAAGAATCCCGCGACACCCCGTAAGGCAACCCTTGCGGGGTGTTTTCATCTTTAACGACAAACAAATAAAGCCATGTATGCCATCATCCCCCAACAGATACCGCAGGGTATGCGTGCCGAGGTCAACGAGAAGATACTCTTCGCCATAGGCTCCGGCAAGGACCTCATTCCGGCGGAGAGCATCTATAACTGTTACACCGGCATCGGAGGGCTGCACAACCTCAGGCAGTCCGATTTCGCCAACTACCACGAGTACGCCGAGGCGAAAAAGGAGTTCGAGATGGGACAGTTCTTCACCCCGCATGAAGTATGCCGGGACATGGTGGATATGCTTTCTCCCACTTCCTCGGAAATGATACTCGACATGTGCTGCGGCATGGGCAATTTCTTCAACCACCTGCCCAACCCGTACAATGCCTACGGCTTCGACATAGACGGCAAGGCCGTCAGCGTGGCGCGGCACCTCTACCCGGACGCCCATATCGAAAAATGCGACATCCGGCAATATTACCCGCAGCAACGCTTCGACGTTGTCATCGGCAACCCGCCCTTCAACCTGAAATTCGACCACAAGCTGTCGCAGGAATACTATATGGACAAGGCATACGACGTGCTCAACCCGGCAGGAATCCTGATGGTCATCGTGCCCGGCTCCTTCATGCAGAGCGGGTTCTGGGAGAAGACACGGGTAGCCAATGTAAACGGTAGTTTCTCATTCGTCGGCCAGACGAAGCTGGCACCGTCAGCCTTCGCCTCTGTCGGAGTCCACGACTTCAGCACGAAAATCATGGTGTTCCTCCGCAAATCGGTCCATATCGAGATGCAGGCTTACAATGCGGAGGAGTTCATAACGGCGAAGAACTGAAGAAACGTATCGGCGAGGCAAGGGCGATGAAGAACAGGCTGCGTTTCGACCTGATGCGCGAGACCAACCGGATAGACAAGGAAGAGCTTGAACTGTTCGAGTACAGGCTCGCCAAGTACATGTACGAACTGAAAGCGCACGCCAAATTGAACAAACATATAGACAAGGCGGAAGCGTTGGTCACGAAATTCCGCAACCAGAAACCGCCTGAGAACGCCACTCGGGAACAGGTGGACCAATGGGAGAAGAACAAGCTGACCCCGAAGAAAGTGCTTGCCGTCATCCGCAGGTATATCACCTCGCAGAATGCCGTACCGCGCAAAGAGGTGGCACTGGTAAAGACTTCCTACGGCTTCAAATTGAAACAATACGCCCCAAGATTGTTGGACAAGATTTCTCACAAGGTGGCAGGCATCAATGACCTCGTGCTGGGGCGTGCCGAACTGCCCATGCCGGAAGTGCCGACAGAAAAGAACATGCGCCAAATCCGTGCGGCAGAGAAACTGATCCGCAGGAAACGCAGGCAGTATGAAATCCAGAGCCGGCAGTTTACCGACATGAATCCGGATGCGCGGTTGGCCGAATACCTTGACCGCATGACCTTCGTCAACAAGGACGGCGAGACCTGCGAATTCACCACGCTCCAGAAGCACGACCTGAACCTCGTCTTGCAGAAACGCTATGCGCTGCTGAACTGGCAGCAGGGCTCGGGCAAGACAGCCGCCGTGTACCATCGCGCCAAATACCTGCTCAAATTCCGGAAGGTACGGAATGTCATCATATTGGCTCCCGCCATCGCCACCAATATGACATGGATACCTTTCCTCTCGATGAACAGGGAAAAGTTCCGGGTGGCAAGAAGCAATGCCGACCTTGAAACCGTACCGGAAGGCGTGTTCCTCGTCCTTTCCACCTCCATGCTCGGCAAGCTGAAACGGGGGCATGGCAAAGTTTGTCAAATGCAGTTCAAGAAAACTGTGCCTCGTTTTCGACGAGTCGGACGAGATAACCAACCCGTCGTCACAACGCACAAGGCATATCCTAAGCCTCTTCCGCAGGCTTAAGTACAAGATACTCGACACGGGTACGACTACCCGGAACAACATCGCCGAGCTGTACAGCCAGTTCGAGCTGCTTTACAACAACTCCGTCAATATGATTTGCCGGAGCGGCAGGGTATACCACGAGAACAAGGACAAGGAGATAGAGGAAGAGAACAACTCGTATTACGGCGAACCGTTCCCCGCCTTCAGGGGGCATGTGCTTTTCCGCGCCTGCCACTGCCCGGGAAAATCCACCGTGTTCGGCATAGAGAAGCAGAACCAGGATGTCTATAACAAGGAGGAACTGGCCGAGCTGATCGGCAAGACCGTCATCACCCGCAAATTCAGGGACTTCGCCGGCGAGAAATACAAGATACGGACACATACCGTCAGCCCGTCCGACGGCGAGCGCGAGGTCTACCGTACCATCATCGAGGAGTTCTGCCGCATCTGCGAGCTGTATTACAACAGCACGGGAGACGCGAAGAAAGATGCCGGCCTCCGGCTTATGCGGCAGATCAAGCTGCTCATCAAGGCCTGCTCCGTCCCACACCTGATAGAGGGCTATTCCGGCGACGGGATTCCAAGCAAGACAAGGTACATCGAGAGGCTGGTGCGGAAGATACCCGGCAAGGTGGCCGTCGGCTGCACGTCCATAGCCGCATTCGACCTTTACGAGAAGCATCTCCGCGAATGTTTCCCGGACCGTCCGGTGTTCGTGGTCAAGGGCGACGTGGCGTTCAAGAGACGGCAAAGCATCGTGACGGAGTTCGACTCCACCGTCAATGGCATACTGGTCTGCACGCAGCAGAGCCTGAGCAGTTCCGTGAACATACCCACCTGCAACGACGTGATACTCGAATCGCTCCAGTGGAACATCCCGAAGATGGAACAGTTCTACTTCCGTTTCATTCGCCTCGACTCCAAAGAGCTGAAGGACGTGCATTATGTCACCTATAAGGACTCCGTGGAGCAGAACCTGATGGCGCTGGTACTTACCAAAGAGCGGCTCAACGAGTTCATCAAGACGGGCGAGGTGAAGGAACAGTCGGAGATCTTCGAGGAGTTCGATGTCACCATGTCCGTCATCGAGAGCCTGCTGGTACGGGAGCGCGACAGCGAAGGCAAGATACACATCAGCTGGGGAAGCCAGCGAATAATGAGTTAAAACAATGGAGAAACTTATGAGAACCGCAGATTCCATTCCACAGGCAAAGGTAGCCCGCACCCTTTGCCGGCAGAGCAAGGTCAGGCCGCAGGCGGTTTTCGGGCAAATCATCCTCGCCCAAGGCTCCGGTATTTCCCCGAAAAACCCTGCACTGCCGGGGCGCGGACCTTTTGGAGCCTGTGGAATGAAATCCCCGGTTCCAACCATTAACTGATAAATGAAACGATTATGGACTTGAATCAAGCGGAAGTGGCAGTGACCACGCAGCATCTCATAGACATGAGGCAGGAAAAAGACAACCTGCTGCAAATGTCCGACTTCGGCGACATGGGGGAATTCCTGTGCACCTGCTCCGAACTGTTCCCCGAAGAGGAAACTCCGGAATACAGGTACACGAAATGGGAGGAAATCCCGGACCTGCTCATCAACCGGGAATGGCTGTGTCCCAACTTCTTCGAGATAAGGGAGGCGATGGAACAGCTGGAGGAACCCGACAAGGATTGCTTCTTCGACTGGTGTGACCGTTACGGGCATGACATCAGTACGGAAGACCCGCACCTGCTGGTGGCGCACTATATCGAACTTTATGGAAATGCGGCCTATATCGACGATGAGCCTTGCCCGGACAGCGGGGATAACAGCCTGCTGTACTGTCCGGGCATATCAAGCAACTATTTCGACACGGGTATTCCCCGTTTCGAGGTATTCGATGACAATTACGATTAAAGCATATAAACATATACAAGATGGAAATCAACTTCAAAGGACCGGTAATGCCAGTTGACCCCTATTCGCAAATGGCGTTTGTGGAGATACTGAACATTCTCCTGACGGCAGGGCACATCGTGGATGTGAACAGGTTCCTGATAAACAGGAATGCCAATCCGCTATTCGGCTCGTTGTCAGGATATTTCAGATGGTCATTCTCCGACAACCACTTTACCCTGTGGCAACGGGTGGAATACAACTCGCCGCTCTGCTTCAGCCGGCGCATATTCAGCATCCATTTCGGGATGCTGGCAAGCCGTGACAGGAAAAGAGACAATACGGTAATGAACTAAAAACATATCAATATGAGTCACCAGGTAATTACAAGAATGGCATACAATGCCAAAACCAAGCAGATAGAAACTTGGCAGCATTCCAACAACGTGTGGCCGACAACAGACCATTTTTATGCATTGGATGTGAAAACAGACGAACAGATGTTTGAATTCATAACATTGATAGCAAACGGATTGTGGCAAGGGCGCAAATGGCGTAAAGCATTCAAGACACTTTTTGAAGAATATCCGGAATTGGTCAGGTCCTCATACGAGCACGAGCTTAGAGGCCAACCTTGGAAGGCATACTGTGCCATTTGCAAAAAATATGAGGAACTTGCCCAAAGCAAATGCAATGAAATAGTTGCGCGATTCAGGCAACTTACCGGGATTGTCTGACCCAAACAGATGCAAAATATATGGAAGAGATAAAGATTTCAAACAGACAAATCGCGCTGATGGCTTTCGACCGGTTGCGCAAGGAAGACAAGACAGATTCCGCATTGAAACTCGCACGGTGTATGCTGCATGGCACAAGCATATCTCTTGGCATAGGTGATATCGACTGGGAGATAGACAGGGCAATACAGCAGTGCGGAGGAGTGCCAAGAACAGGATACAGATACACGGCTTATTTCCACTTCAACCGGAATACGGAAATGGCAAAGGAAATATATGACAAGATCGTGAAGGAACTGTATGGTTAGGAAACAACACGGAGGCGGCTTGAAGGCCGCTTCCGTCATTTATAACGGTATGTACGGGAAAAGGAATCCTGCCGTACACAGGTAACAGAAATGGATGAACAGAAAACATTGACATTGGATTTCATCAAATCCCTGATGGAACCGGCCTATACACTAATATGGACGGACTACAATGACAACCTTGACAATCATTGCGGACTGATTCAAAAATGCCTTGACAGCAAGAGCCGCGAACATTTGTGGGAAAAGGCAGACGAGTGGTACAGCGATGCCGAATGGGAAGCTGTCCGTGAGATTATTGCGAAACTGAAAGAGGAATGTGCCGTATTCCATGACTTTGACGGGGAAGCGGTCGATGACTTCTTCGATGAATACGAAGATGAAATCCGTGACGAGATTTACAGCCGCAACGATTCGGACGTGGTGAAGGAATTGGTAAGGCATACGGATGACATCCCCATCCGTGTGGAAATGCTTTCCAACTATGACTGCATCAATTCCAACCGGTTTGAATCGCAAGGCGGTTACAGGTACGAGGAATCCTACTTCGGGGACATGGTGGACAGCCTTAACCTCAATCCGGCGAGGGTAAAGAAAATTCTGACAGAACACGGCTACAGGGCTTACGGGCGTTTCCCGAACCGTAAGAACCGGAACGGCAAGGAGCAGGTTTCCTACGAACAATTCTACGAGGAACTTATCAATTCCTGCTGCGGGGCGAACCTGCTGACTTACATCGGCAGGGTAAGCCTGAAAGAGCTGTATGAAGCCGACTTTTCATTGAAAGAGGTCATTATCCCCAAAGGCAACTGTTGCGGACTTTTCAGTTCGACGTATGGTGGTGGAAGCCTGCTTGAAATGGAACTGAAACGGGACGTAAAGCTGAAATTGGAAGTCAAGGACTATCATGGTTTCCGCTTCCGGCTGGATGACGAACGTTCCAAATATGACTGTTCGGTCCGGCATGTATATGGGGTGGACGACTCCTTTTTCGGGGATGCGGTTCGCATTGTATCCTGATAAAATCAACTGATCAACAATCAAATCATAGAAGATTATGGGAAAATATGATGTAAAAGTAAGGTACATCTTCGAGGGTACTTACACAGTGGTGGCGGAAGACCGTGAAGAAGCGGAAAGCATGGTGGCGGAAGACTGCGGTCTGGTATTGGGCGGCAACATCCACACAACGCGGGATGACGATGAAGTGACGGACTGGAAGTTCGGTTGTCATCCGGACTTCCAGGTTCTCTCCGTAAGGCAGCGAGGCGGGAAATCCCCCATGTCGGTGTTCGGAGACAGGATCGAAGAACTGCGAAAAGACATCATCGAAGCGATACGGCAGTTGCTCCATGACCATGCCATGAACGCGATACGGTTTCCGGAAGAGGATTATGACCCGGTCTGGGTGATATGGTTTGGCAAGAACGGAGACCCCTACGAATGCAGGGTGACAGGACTCCGGGTAACGGACAGCAGCCTGACCGTCCTTGCCGAAGAGAAAGAAAGCGGTGATGAAGTGGAATGTTACAGCCCGTTCGAACTCGGAGCCAGCAACATCGACTGGCTTTCCGGAATGTATGAGGCTGTATGGCAGCAACTGGAAGAGAGCAAAAAAGTAGAACCACAAGCTGAAGAACAATGAAATATCAAGCGGAAAATGCTGTCTCCAGCTTCTTCTACTATATGTGGAACGCCTGGAGCAAGGAAGAATGCAAGGTCGTATTTGGAGATATGTACCGGCACTTCTGGGATAAATGGTCCGCATTGGCGGACAAGTCCATATTCGGCGCGGCGGAACGGTTCTTTGCCGAGTTATCGGAAAACAACCAGAAACTACTCGTGGAACGTGCCGTTACACTCTATGACGGCAGGGCTTTCAGAAAAGAGCCGGACGATTCCGACATCCTTGTCTGTAAAGAATGCGGTTCACGGCAGTTGGAAATCCAAGCATGGATAAACGCCAATACGGATGAACGTATCAGCTATGTGCATGATGACAATAACGGGCTGTGGTGCGATGGGAAATGGTGCGAAGAATGTGGCGTTCAGGTCTTTTTCTGTACTAAGGCGGAGTTCACACAAAAGATGCAGGGCTGGTGGGAGTCGTGCGGTTTTGAAACAAAGGAACAAATCACAGGGTTGAAAGTCTGTGACTCTCCGCCTTCCGAAAACACGCAGACATTCATTGATGCGGCAGACCAATGGTGGAACAGCCGGGACTACGAACATAAACGGGAAATTTACAACAGGTATAATTCTAAAAACGAATAATATGCAGATTAACATCATTGAACAGATTAGCAACTCATGCAGTTGCAGCCATATGGAAGCGCAGGAATACTTGGATTCTGAAATCCGGTACCTGCGCGAGTTGCAGGAGGCGGACGACCTGAGGGAAGATGACATCGAAATGGCGTGCAGCAACCTCGGACTTGACCTTGACAACCAGGAATATTTTATCAACCGCCTCGCAGGGGCATAAATACCTATAGCTATGGCTTATTTTCATAACATACATTCATTGGCGGACCTGAAGAAGGAATACCGCCGTCTGGCATTGCAGCACCACCCGGACAAGGGTGGTGACACTGCCATCATGCAACAGGTGAACACCGAGTTTGAAAGGCTCTTTGAAGTCTGGAAAGACAAACCGGATGTCTCTGCCGCATCAACCGGGTATGAACATGACTATCCGGGTGCCACGGCAAAGGAATATACCGAGTACGTGTATAATGAATACCGTTGGAAAGGTCGCAACTACAAAGGGCAACATGCCCCTGAAATCGTAGAACTTGTGAGAATCTGGCTAAAGGAAACCTATCCGAGATATAAGTTCTCCGTCAGACGGGAGAACTACAATTCCATTTACATCAAACTGATGAGCGCGGACTTTGAGGCGTTCACCAGGGAATCCGGCAAAGTACAGGATCATATCAACCACTACAACATAGAGCGGAACCCCGATCTTACAGACCGTGCCAAGGAGGTGATGCTGAATGTCTGTGACTTTGTCATGTCATACAACTTCGATGACAGCGATGCGATGACGGATTATTTCCATACCAATTTCTACCTGACATTGGCTATAGGGAGTTACCGGAAGCCTTACAAGGTGGAACTGCCGAAACTTGACTGCAAGGGGAAGGACAAGCCGGAAGTGTTCAAGCATCCCGAAGGTCCGGCACATAAGGCCATCAGGCAGGCGTTGGGCACAGCCCGCTTTGATTTCATCGAACACAGGAGGCATTCCGGCGAAATGATACTCGGAGAAGACCATTACGGCTCACACGGAGAGCATTATTTCTGGCCGAAGGATTATTCAAGCGCGAAACTGGCTCAGAAACGGATCGACAAATTGGAGAAAGCCGGTATTCGGTGCAAGCTTACCGGATATAACGGCGGTTACATTCGTTTTATCGGCTACACTCCCGAAGCAGAAGCGTTACTGGAGAAGGAACGCCAGGAATACATCACCGCCCATCGGCAATGGCAAACCAAACAGACAGTAATCAATTAAACTTATCAATATGGAACCGAACAATTTGAACGAATGGTGGGGCGGACAGCCCGACGGACTGAAACAGGCATTCTCTCTTTTTCCCGATGGACGGTGGAAAGAGGCGGACCTGTATTTGCGAATCAATATCCGTAACTACTGCCTCCTGAAAAAAGGAGGGCTGCTTCCCGAAGACAAGGACCGCTCGATGCTCAGCGAGATTGTCTGTGAGCTGGCCGATACGGAGCTGTGCCGTGCAAATGGAAAGACACTCGAAGACATGTGCGATACGGACGGGGCTTTTCTGGAAGAGTACCAGGAACTGTTCAACCGGATATACGATGAACTGGAAATGAGAATTACGGATTATATGAACGGACAATCAAAAAAAATGTAACAATGAAAGCAAAAGTGTTCAAGTACAAGTCTGACGGGAATACCGTCGTGGCTTCTTATATGGAACTGGAGCCGTATGCGAAGAATGTATATCTCTCCCTGTCAAGAAAGAACGAAGACGGGAATGAAGACGATGACTGTTTCCATGTGGTCTGCCGGATTGAAAACGTTTATTTTTCCAGCGGGCAGTATTCACGCCGGTTTCTCAAGGGAGAAGGTTGCAGAGAGGAAGCCGCCACCTATTGCAGGAACTGGATTGCGGATACGCTTCAAAGTGCGGAAAGAGGAGCCTTCGTCAATTTGATCTCCGTCCGCGTGTTCGAGGCTCTCGGACTTGACACCACTTCCCTGGTGCAAGCCCGTGAGGAGTATAAAAGAATACAGGAGCAGAAACGCAGGGAGCAGAAGGAGAAAGAGGCGGAAGAGCGCAGAGTGCAGGAAGAGCAACATCAGCGGCTACTCAATGAACAGAAAGAGAAATTCCTGGACGGGGAACGGATCACGGGAGAAATGTTCGTTGAAATCACCGGAAGGGACGGTTTTGACATCCATATCAGAAC
>UMHK01087293.1_pt1 | contig 11092 bp, 6 predicted proteins | sample 1965521 | NCBI WGS metagenome assembly UMHK01 (sample SAMEA4836097, study PRJEB28245) | human gut metagenome | biome: gut microbiome; material: fecal sample | place: Denmark | collected 2008
AATTGTGCATACTGAACTGCACCGATCACGATGCCATAGTGATCGTATAGGACCTGCAGGAACGAATCAAACGTCATCTTTTTCCCCGGGCGCACCAATGAAAGCACCAGGTAGCGAACGATATCCTCCGACAGCGAGAATCTTTCATACGCACCCTTTCTAGGAATAACGATTTGAAGTTCTTTTCCCATTTTTTTGAAAATATCGGCAGAATCTGAAAGTTCTTTCGATACAACATCAAAAGTTTCCTTTTCACCGTTGCTGTTAGCATATATTATGTTCAACGCATTTCCAAACTCCGAATACGCTGTTCTATAACTAGCTGCCGCCAATTTTGCTATATTGGATGTTGCAGATCCTGTATGCATATCTATTATCCATGCTGGTGGCTGCTGTGCATCCGGATGCACACAGTAAAATGCTTGAAGATGCATACTGCGTAAAAGAGCTAAAACTATGCCTTTTGACATCAAATCGATTCGTGTGATTGGATGGATCTCATTGCTCAAAAAACATGCTAGTTCCTGCAAGCTCTGTTTTGCCCTACGATCAAATCCTGGCTGCAAGTAGCCCAAAGACATTTTTCGGGTTAGTTTAGTCGCATATATGGACTCATCATTAAGATTTTGCTCCTCTAACCACCAATTTTGAAGATGTGTTGCAATCGTAGAGAATCCAGCGCTTTTCTCTTTTAACATATAGGAAATTCCGCGTTCGATATCTTTTTTATACTGTAGAAATTTTGGATCATCCTGATTTTTATAGATGCCTTCTAACAGCTGCAGATAATACATTTCTCCACCACGCGCCAAAAAATCATGTTGTCCATATTCAAACATGGTCTCCACTTCAATGTTAGGCGTATCAAGTGGTTTATTTTTTCGATCTTTGATGCCAAGCGTTTCAGGAAATAGAAGTTCTGGTGCGATCGGCATGAGCGATTGTGCATACCAGCCACGCTTTCGGATAATCAAAGCGTACCCATATAGGAGATCTTGCAAAACATATGGCCAGTCTGGGTCTTCGCTCTTTTTCTGTAGCATCGATAACATATTATCGTATGCTAATGTGTCAATTGAAGAACGACTCTCTCGTTTGCTTCTATCGTAAAAAATAAATCTCTTTAACCCGTTTCTCGGGACAGTGTAGTACGAAAGCGCCCCCGCTGTTTGAGCCTGATTTATCTGATCCATAGTGTGAAATTCAAAATTCCCACTACCATCATCCTTCTTAGCAGACGAAAAAACTAGAAGGAACTCAAGGAGATATTCTCCAAGGGTTTGATCTCCCTGAAGGCGATTTCCAAACAAGCGTATAGACAAAGAGTCTTTTTCTTTTGTAGACATCACAGGAAAAACAGTGTCCATAATCCACCTCACAAAAATAGTGGCTCAATTCGATTCAATCGAAGTATCTTCAAAACACATACGCACAATTTTCCAGGAATCTTCTTCTCTGACTAAAAGAGAAACCTCATTGGGATCAGTTGTTATTGGTTTACAGTATGCAATCAATTTAGCTTTCAAGCTTTCAATACCATGCGAAAGCATTGGGTCAATATCTGCCACAATTAAACCGCTTGATATTTTAGAAAAATAATCCAAAAGAGGCATATTGATTGTAATTGCTTCATTTTCAGCACATCGCAGCACGAGCTTATATTTTTGATTTTCATCGCTTACACTAGGAATTTTTTGCAATTCAATATGGATATCGGTCTCCGCAATACGTCCAATGAGCATCTGGACATTTTGAATTTGTTCTCCGCTACGGCGCAGTGTAATTAAAATAGATTCGTTCAGATTGATATCTTCTCCAGTGAACATGATACGCAATGCGCGTAAAATCATTTTTTTCATCTTACGATTCGGAGATTTACCTTCTGCGCACTCAAGGAAATCCGGATAATACGTTGAAAAAACATCTTTATATATTTCGTATCTTAGATCATCACATAAGGGGAAAACGATCAACATTCGTTTCAGGACACGTTTTACGTCGAGGCTTTGATTCGGAATCTTTTCCAAGTCATTGCATAACGAAACAAGCGCTGGTTCAAATAAATCCCGATAATTTCGTTGAACAAGCACTTCATAGTCTTTACTGGTATTTTTTACATCAATTCTGGACTGGGATAGCATTTGAACACCCTTTATTTGAAGAGCTGCGCTGCCCCCGCTTTGCGTTCCTCCAAATAAAAGGTTTGAGAATAAATATTTTGCTTTCCAGCTGGGCTTAACGCGTTGATGAACGCGTGTACAGTTCAAGCCTCCTGTAAGAGCAAATGCTAGATGCGCTGTAATCTGACGAATAGTTGCGCGATTATCTAAATTCTGCTCCCAAATGTAAAACGACTTCAAAAAATGAAGAGCAGATTTGTTCTGTCGCACCAATTGTGCATTAAATGCGATTGGGCATAAATCCCGTTTGTCACAGGTTGAGCAGTGCTCCCAATTGGATTCGTCTACGATTTTTTGTCCAAACTCACTGACAAAAGTCGTGTTATCAATGCGAGCGATATTCATCGTTATAATGCGATGACCATACAAGTCGGTTTCTTTTGCTTGCGACGAATCCATCTGCTCAATAATTGTACTTTCAGCATCATCTTGATCAGGAAAAACGTCTTTAAATGTATCAATCAAGGGTCCGGTGTTCGCAACAAGGATCGTATAAATTCCAATTTCAGCATCATCTAATGCTTTTTTAAAAGACAAACGCCGTTCATCCTTTGTTAATTCACTAAAGTCTTTTATGTATCGAACTTTTTTGTTTTGGTTCGTTAAAAGTTCTCCGCTAGGTACAACTTTAATATCAGAAATATTCCGAGCAATTTTTTCCAAAACTTGAAACAACAGCGTGGTTTTCCATCACCCGCATGTCCTGTGAGAATCATCAAACACGCGTTTTCACCGGTTTCAATACGGTTGGCTATGTATTGAGCTTCAGGACGTTCAACTTTAACTTTTTTAAAATATGGATTGTTCTGCTGTGCTTCAGCAAGCGCGTTTTCGTTGTTTGCCTGTTCATTATGCAAGGTGTTAAGATAATCCACGAATCCATTATTTTCCATGTCTCTCACCTCAGTTGCAACATCTGTCCTATTTTTCACGCTACAGCAGCACTATTTGATTATGTACTGCAAATAGTGTTCATAGATTTGCACGATTTTTTGATTTGCGACAAAATCAGAGCTGGTCGTCAATATAGCGCAACGCATCATCTAATAGCCTAAAATCATCATCACTTGTGAAATACCCGATACTAAACCGAATCGTACCTGCCGGATAAGTACCCAAGAACTTATGGGCGAGAGGGGCACATTGCAATCCCGTCCGAACGGACATGCCACGCTCGCTTAAGAGATTGCCCGCAATATCACTGCTGATACCATCAAAAAGGCAAGAGACAATGCCAACATACTGCTGTTCAGGTGCATTCCCGACAATAGTGATGAAATCATACTGCGATAATATTTCGAGTAACTTTCGTCTGTTCTCTTGTTCATGTCGGTAGACGTTCTGAATTCCAATATCCTGACTCCATCGTAAAGCTGCATTTAATCCTGCAATACCAGCAATATTACTGGTTCCCATTTCATACTTTTCGGGCAGACTATCCGGCATATCCTGATTTGCAGAATCATAGCCCGTTCCACCAAAAAGAACAGGAGGCAGCTTGATTTCCGGTTTCATTATGAAGCCAGAGATTCCGGTTGGTCCGTATAACGTCTTATGGCCCGCAAACACCGCAAAATCGAATGTGTTGCGTCCTACATCACAATCAACAAGTCCCGCTGTCTGCGACATATCCAGCACTGTGTAACTGCTGTATGATTTCGCTAAATCAAAAATTTTTGCGGCAGGGGCAATCAGGCCAATCACATTGCTGGCATGACTTACGACAACAACATCGGGCTTGCAGTCATCAAACTGATAGCGAATTTTTTCCAAATCGTATTTCAGTTCCGATGTTACAGAAAGCTGATGAACCTTGATGTGCCCAAGTTTTTCAAAGTGATGTAGTGTTCGCGTAACGGCATTATGCTCAAAGGGGCTGATATAGAAGTTTTTCATGCCCATCTCACATAATCCTTGCAGGATAATGTTCAGCGCAATCGTGGCGGTCGGTGTAAAAATCACCTGCTTTGCAGGGCAGTGTAAAAGCTCTTGCAGCCGCGATCTGGTGTCTGCTACAAGTGCGCCAGCAGATTTAGCAATGCCATAATCGCCACGACCAACATTTCCTCCGTACTGACGATAGAATTCATTCATAAAGGAATAAACATCGTCAGGCTTTGGATATGTGGTAGCTGCATTATCAAAGTATGCCATAATGTTTTCTCCTTTGAGGTTTTAGCACAGCTCTCTTAACACGTCCATCAGGATTTGGCGTTTTTCCTGTTCAGAGACAGCCTGTCCCATGCCGCTAATCGCAGACTCAATCGCATTGTAAAGCAGCTTCCCTCGCTTGCTCGTTTCCACTTTATCAAAGCGTTTTGTTACCGTGCAGCCCGCTTCATCCTCATAAGTCAACTGATAAGCATTGATGGATTCTGTTTCTGCTTTGGGTGTTTCCTTACGGAATCCCTCGGCAGTCGTTTTGTACTGTTTGATGCTCTCCAAAGCGGCAGTCTGCGTATTTGCATCCCAATCGCTCAGGTTCAAATCCGTTGCGAGCTTTGCAAGATTTAAGGTTAGGATATGCTCACTTGCCTCGCTATTCGCATAGAATAATTGCAGCATTCTATCGGTTCCGTCAGCAAATAATTGTTCGTGAATGGACGGGTCAAGGCGATTTGCCCATTCAACAACTACGCTCGGCAAAGATTTTCTGCTTAGAATTGCTTCGTCCTGCCCCTCACCAAAAAGTTTCTTGACTTCATCACAAAATGCAAGTTCTAACTGACCAAGCATCTGATCGTAGAAAAATTTAATCTCAGAAACCGCCTTTACAGTTTCCAAACTGCATTCTGTTCCTCCAGTAATAAGAGTGGGAAGCTTCTCAAATAACAAGGTATGGGTGCCAATGTTTTGCTTGAGCATCCGAATAAACTGACGCTTGAGTTTGTCAATCTGCTGCCCTTTGGGATCATATTTGGCTTCCTTGGCGTACTTGGGCAGCTCCATATACCAACGGTGCATGGCAGCTACAACATAATTGTAACCCGAAGCTGCTTTTTCGGCTTCAACAACATAATCCTTGAAAACATCTGCAAGGGCGTCAACATACTCGTCTTTTTCATTGTTCCAATCCAAGCACTGTAATGCAAAGTCTTGTGGTGCTGCTTCGATTTGGAGCAAGGTATCGTTGTTCAGCGGAACTTGAGAGAATTTATCGTAGATGATGATTTCTTTTTTGTATTCGTGGAATACAGTAGCAACATAGATAGGAACAAGTCCTCTCCGCAACCCGATATAGCATTTATCGGTAGTCAACCGAGCATACAGCTCTGCAAAGCTCATTTTCTGCTCGCGCGCTTCTCGGACAAATTTCTCAATCTCGCCCAGCAGATTTGCCATAAGGTAATCATGCGGGTGCAGGTTGACTTTAGGCACACCGTTTTTGGTATCCAGTATCCCCGTTCGGATCAGCGTACTGCGAAGAATCGAGACTTCTTGTCCGGCACCAGCCAGTCCAAGATTCGGCTCCAGTTCAGAGCGCAGCAGTCCAATAACAATTTTGCTTCGGCTGTTTACCGAATTTGCTGTCAGATGATTTTTGTTGACTGCCTCGTTGACAATAACCGGGGTCTTGAAATACGTTTTTTCACAGATGGTAGATAAAAGGTCAGTCAGAGCAGCTTTGCGAACGATCTGTTTTTCTTCTCCCTTATAAATATAGGTAGATGCTCTCTTTTCTGGATGAGTATAGTCGCTGATATAGTGGTTGATGATTTCTCGGAGGTCTTCATAAATCACCTCATACTCATCAAACAGAACTTTATCGGAAACGGCAAGCTCTTTCAGCGTCTCGACAGCCTTATACTCTCGAACTGTAAAATCGATGGGAACAAATTTATGCGGGATAACAAAGACGCAGTTTGAACAGTAGGTACTGGTTTTTTTCACTACGTCCACAATCTGTGCAATCGAATCCTTGCTATGCGGAATAATGGCATATACAATACCATCGGCTTCCGTACCCTGTTGCTTCGTTTTCCAGTTGACATCCTCGGTAACTTCCGATTCATCAATAAAGGTAAAGTCAAAGTACCGTGTAACTTCCCTCTCATCGTTATAGCGGAAAGGATAGATGCAGCTATCAAAGTTTGATGCATTCAGAATTTTTTTCACAACTGCGCTGCTCTGCTGGGATGCAATCGTGTCACGGATTTTAGCTTCAACATCAACGCCAGAACTTTCTTTCAGCTGAAGGAAATCGTTGCTACGCTTGAGGTAAATGACATACTCATCGTCAATAAGATTATTTAATGCCTTTTCAATTTCCGGCACCGAATACTGAATAGAGTAGATTCCAATCAGCTCATCCTTTGTCGGTTTGAGCTTTTCAAACTGCTCCAGCATATAAATCAAGGACAACGTCTTTACTAGTTTTTCCTCTAAAGAATCATCGTCAAGCTGATTTAAGATAGTGCTGGTCAAGAAGTAAATGTCATGGAGTGTTCCGTTTGAAATTTCCTTTTTGAATAACGGCTCGAAATAATCGTAAATCAAATCGGGCGTAACAACCGAGAACTCGCTATCGTGATATTGCCTCAAGAAGGATGGAAGGGTTCCCTGTCCATTGGCAGACAAAAAGGTAAACAGGGTGCGCTCATTCTGAGCCACGCGCTCGGACAGCCGGGGCAGGATAAACGTAGAAACCGGGTGAAGAGGATAGCAAGCCGCTATTGTATGTTCTACACTATCAGCCTGCATATCCGAAAAAATCCGATGTGTCTCGTAGCGTCTTGCCAGCGCATTGAATTCCTTTTTATGCTCAGCACAGAAAATGTTCCAGAGTCTTTGATCTTTCTGGATGACCGTTGCAATAATCTCGTAGGTCTGCGTAAAGTTATTGTTCAGGTGGATATGAGTGAATCGTTCAGAAACGCCACGCCAGCCATCGACCTTCTGCTTAGGCAGACGGTCGATATAGTTTGCGATTTCTTTATGGGAAATCAGCATCAAGTGCATCTGATTTTTCCCGCTTCGATTGCATTTTTCTGCAAAGTCCTGAAGCATCTTAGTATCGCTTACAGATGCCTCCGAAATGTTTGCTTCCAGATACTTGCTGAACTCATCGTAGATGACATAAACGCCAGTGTAGCCATGAGCTTTTAATGCCTGAACAACGCTTTCATATAGCTGCACGACATCAAAGCCTACAAAGGGATTAAACGTACTACCTGCTGTCAGGCTAGGGTAAATACGTTCAAATTCTTCGTAAGCCTTAATGTCATAATCTTCCAAACGAGAAATAAACGAACTGATAGAATCCGCAATCTTATTCTTGAACTGCTGATACGTATCAGGAAAATCGTTTTTCCAGCGTTCTATAACCGACACGGCAGCTTTATAGTTCGTGTCCGGCATAATATTTAGCAAATCATTTTCTTTCAATGTTTGCTGAAGAGCCAGAAGGAATGCCTGCGTCAGACTTGTATTGCTGCCGGTAATAATGACTGGCAGCAGCTTGTTGTCGCTTGCATAGTAGTTTTGAATCAGACGGTTCAATTTATCGCGCTTCTGAATAGCCGGGAGCAGTTTTTCAAACAAGTCAAGGTCGCGTTTCATCAAGAGCGCAAGAATCGTCAGCACAATGTGTGATTTTCCCTTGCCGTAAGCACCAATCAAAACGCGCGAACGGTCAGTTGCGGTAGGCAGAGTACTCTGCAAAATATCTTCCATCAACTGGAGTGCAGACTGAGTTGGTATATAGCTCTTTAACTTATCATCAGCATGAAGGTCATAGGCAATGTTCACAGAATACTGAAAACCTTCTGCAACTGAAATCATTTCACTCATTAAACTTTCCCCTTAATCAATCTTGGAAATGCACTCGTAGTAATTATCCACGCATTCCTCAAAAGAATAATTCTGCTTTAGCTGAATAACATCCAGACCCGCTGTCCGAATAATTTTAACCAGCCCAAGTTTTTCCACCTGATGCAGCACATCCAGCATGGTAATGGCATCCAGATTGAATGTTTTTCCGATGTTGCATTTTGCAGTGAGCAGCTCATTTAATCCAATTTCCATGCGGTCATTCGACTGATCGCACATGACCGCCATCAACACCCAAGGATGAATGGTTTCTGGTGCGGGAATAGCTTTTCGGTATGTCTTTTTGTTTTTATCCAGAATATCAATAAGGCCCAATTCACCAAGCGGGCAATCAATGTTGTTTTCAGGATTTACACGTGTAGGATTTGTTTTGTATCGGGGCAAGTACGTATTGAGAATACAAGCAAAATCATCCGATATCGAGCGAATTGCAACAGTTTCGCCCCTCATGGAAACATAGTTCTGCAAGGCTGCGACAAAATCTTCCCGTGTAAATTCGGACATATTGAATTCATTGAAGAAGAAATACCATGCTGTCGCATCTTCTTCATTTTTTGATAGCATATAATGCAAGAGGTAGAGTGTTCCGTACTCCTCCATAAAGCGGTCATTCTCGAATACTTGATCTCCAAATCCCGTGAACTTCTGAACGCGGTGTTTATTTTGAAGGGCTTCTTCCGTAAGATTCGTAGCGACCAGCCAGTAGCGGAGTGACTTTACCATATTAGAGCCGATGCCTAATACATCCATTGGATTTTCATCTTTAGCAACAAAGACATCCGGCTTAGAATGAACCGCTTTCATACCCTTGCTCAGCCATCCCTTTCGGATGAAGAAGGTATCATGTGCTCTAAATTTCATGGAAAATTTCCCGCCTTATCATTTCGTTTTCAAATATTTGTTCATCATGCACCCGCCATCGAGGTATTTAGGAGTAACGCACATCTTACAATGAACGCATTTAGCAGGATTGATGTAGTAGTAGTCTCCAATAATTGAGATTGCCCCCGCACGGCAAAGTGATTCGCACTTCAAGCACTTGCGGCAGGCATTGAATTTTCGGATTTGGTATCCGACCATTCGTTGTAGATCATCGTGGTCTGCAACATTCATCGTCCGAACCTTTACCGCGTGTTCGTACCCATCATGGGTAAAAGGCTGAATGGAAAGAATAGGGACATTCGTTCTGGCATCGAGAATTACGGTTTCGTTCAGAATTTTCTGTCCGTACTCCGGCGCGATACGGCCAAAAGGAACGAACATCCCAATCAGTTCGTCATCATACGGTCGCACAAGACGATAGATTTTCGCATGGTCCTCAGCTGTGCAATTTGTGAATTTGATTTTTACATCGTTAGCTGTTGCCAGACCATTGCCGCCTTGACGAGCCTTCCATTTGCCAGAATCAACATACTCTTCAGCGTCAGGCTTTCCGATTTTTCTTGCAAACCCAATCAAGAATTCGCGCCATGCCTTTGATTTTTCCGGCATATAGATTCGAGATAGGAACTGTGCGCGCTGATTGTTATTCGGGCAGCACCAGCAGCCGACACGATCATAGCCCAGCCGATAGGCATAGTTAAAGTCGATTTCTTTGCTCAGAATATACAGCCAAATGTCAATATCCTTCCAGAAAAAGATTGGCGATGCCACTGTCTGCTTCTGGATTTTGACGGATTCGGCATCATCCTCAATACGATTGTACTTGCTGCGGCTGACAGACTCTGCCTTGCGGATTCCATAGAACGTCAGAATTTGTTCATTGCGGAACAGACTATTCAGCGTCCGGGTAATAGGCCCCGTCTTAAACATCGAGCAGCACCAACGCATCATTCGTGCCGGTGGTCCAATATCATCGCAAACATCCATGAAGTTCTGCTCTTCATTTTTTGCGACCATAAAAATTGCATGAGGATGATTGTGACGATAGCGTTCTGCATATTCGCCCGTAGTCGGAAATTCCAGTGTAGTGTTGCCGAAGATATGAACAATACTCGATGTACCCAATGCGTTGATCGTCAAATCAGCCGTAACTGTTGAATCTTTACCACCCGAAAAGGATACCACAAGTCGGTCTTCATCAAACTTTGACGCTGCATTCCGCACAAACCCAGAGGCTTCATCCACGAGGTAGTTGAGCCGGTTTCTATTAGCTTCACAGAATCGCTTGGCATAAATATTAAAGTATTCGTAGGTATTGCTGCCTTTATACTCCTCGATTTTCTTTGATAAGTCGTCTGTATCAGCCTTTTCGAAGAGTTTCGCCGGAAGTGCTACACGCTTTCCATCAATATAGTAGCTGCTGTTCGCCGCCCATACGGATTTTTGAACACATTCGTGAGGCTTCTTCTCAAGCAACAGCTCCAGCAAAAGCCGCTCTTCTGGAAAGACCGGACGCAAATCAGCCGACATATATTTAGTTTTATGTCCACAAAGCGGGCAAGAACCTTTATCCGCTTGCGTAGTCGTATTGATGATGGGGACTTTGCATTCCGGGCACCAATACACTTCAACAGGAATATCTTCCACCGTTTTACTGCCGCAAATCGGACAGATTTCATCATTTGTTTCTATATTACAGTTTTTACACCACATTGTTGTATTCTTTCTTTTAGGTATCTATTGCACTAGCCCATAGTAATCGTTCATATATATACAAATGCCTAGTGTCTGTTGAAAATGGTTTTGTACAGGCTCCTTGTATGATAGACTAAAGATTTTCTTGCTTTTTGCCACGTAACTCAGCTAACTGAAGATAATTTTCTATATACGTATAATAATACTTCAATCTCCTAGACATTGCAACTAAAAGATTTTAGCTTTGATTTCGTCATTTTGACTTGTTCTCGAACAAGTCAAATCTAACAGAACTTGATTAAGATACTCGAGAGAATGAGGCTATCTGCAAGTGACTCTATTTCAGGTTCAACAGGAGCTTTCATTGGACCTGAAGTGATATCACCGCCTGAATACACCTTGTTCAAATTCAAATGATTCTTGGAACGAAAGAGTATTGACTACTTTTTTCATAAGCTCCTAATTTCACCCAGATATAATAATCATGATCCAAAGCCTCTGAGTCG
>UMHK01002450.1_pt1 | contig 11002 bp, 10 predicted proteins | sample 1965521 | NCBI WGS metagenome assembly UMHK01 (sample SAMEA4836097, study PRJEB28245) | human gut metagenome | biome: gut microbiome; material: fecal sample | place: Denmark | collected 2008
GCTGAACGACGGCTACCTGACCATTCAGGCCGTCCGCAGCCACAGCAATGACGAGAAAGATCAAAATGGCCGCTACCTGCGCCGTGAGACCTTCTCCGGCACCTGCGCCCGCAGCTTCTATGTAGGGGACGCCGTGAAGAAGGAGGACATCCACGCAAAGTTCGAGGATGGCATCCTGCACATCACGCTGCCCGCACCGCAGCAGCAGAAGGCTCTGCCCGTGAACCCCAACCTGATCGAAATTGAATAACAGCCGTGCATCGGTGTGAGGAACATCGGTGCCCAGTGTATAATGCAAAGCCCCCGGAGAGCTGTGAAAAGGCTCTCCGGGGGCTTTTTGCGTCTGCTTCGACGAAATAAATTATTTCCGGCTGGTCAACCGGTTCAGCAGCATCACGGCCAAAACAATGACGCCGATGACGAGAATGATGCCGACCATGCCGATGAACATCATGGGCAGCGTGGTCATCCACGAAGAAAGATGAAGCATATGCGTACCTCCGTTAAGCCATCAGGGTCAGGATCAGGCCGCCGGCGATGACGGATGCGATCTGCCCCGAAACATTGACGCTGATGGAGTACATCAGCAGGAAATTCTGAGAATCCTCTTCCAATCCCATCTTATTGACCACACGGCCGCTCATGGGGAAGGCCGAGATGCCGGCCGCGCCGATCATCGGGTTCAGCTTTTTGCCTTCCGGCAGGAACAGATTCAGCAGCTTTGCGAACAGCACACCGCCCGCCGTATCAAAGACGAAAGCCACCAGACCCAGTGCAAGGATGAGCAGAGTGTCGGGACGGACGAACTTGTCTGCCGTCATCTGCCCGGCCACGGTCAGGCCCAGCACAAGGGTGATGAGGTTTGCCAGAACATTCTGTGCCGTTTCACTGAGCGCATTCAACACGCCGCATTCCCGCAGCAGATTGCCGAACATCAGGAAGCCCACCAGAGCCACACTGGCAGGAGCCACCATGCCGGCGATGATGGTCACCACAACGGGGAACAGAATTTTCGTCAGCTGGCTGACATTGCCTTTTTCGTAGGGCATTCGGATAAGGCGCTCTTTCCGGGTGGTCAGCAGCTTGACGACCGGCGGCTGCACGATGGGCACCAATGCCATATAGCTGTAAGCTGCCACCATGATGGCACCGAGGTACTGAGAATTGAGGGTGTTTGCCACAAAAATGGCAGTGGGCCCGTCCGCTGCACCGATCACGGCAATGGAAGCGGCGTCCCTCAGGTCGAAGAAGAAGCCCGCCAGAAACAGGGTGAAGAAGATACCGAACTGAGCGGCGGCACCAAAGAGCATGAGCCACGGTTTTTCCAGCAGGGGGCCAAAGTCGATCATGGCACCAATGCCGATGAAAAGCAGCAGGGGAAACAGCTCGTTGGACATTCCCGCTTCAAACAAGGCGGAAATGGGGCCGACGGTGTCCCCCTGCGTGATGGCACCCGACAGCGGCAGGTTGACCAGAATGGCCCCGAAGCCCATGGGCAGCAGCAGACTCGGCTCCATCTTTTTGGCGATGGCGAGGTAGATGAGCAGCGCACCGATGCCCCACATTACCACCATCTGCCACGTCAGGTTTCCAAAGTTGGAAAACAGACTTGCGAATGTGTTCAGAAAGTTCATTTTTTCTTACCTCCTTGTGTTCCGGTACGGCGGCAAGAAAAAAGAGACTTCCGCCACAGTACCTTGTCTGTGACAAAAGTCTCAAGCGAACACATGACATCGGGCATTTCTGCCGTGATGACGCTGCCATGCAGCAGTTTCCCGAATGAAAAAACGAAAACTGCCCTTTACTCCCTTTTATCAAAGGTATTAAAACAGAATAGGGGGAAGGCTGTCAAGAGGGATACGGAAATCTTTTCTGAATCTTATCCGGTCTGGGATCGCGGCCGGTCAAAGCAGGGAAGGAAAGATGACCGTGTCTGCGTGCATCGGCTGCTGAAAACAAATCGGCTGAAACAGGATTTCGTCCTCTCATCACGCCTTGAAGCATCGGAGCAGATGGGCAGATAGAAGTGGAAATGACGGTTTTGTTGTATAAAGCAAGCGGATCTGTCCTATGGATTCCTCCCTTTGTGTGATATGATTGCATCAATGAAAAGGAGGAGTGCAAGATGATCCACCTGTTGTTGGCCGTGATCTATGTCTCGTTTATCAGTCTGGGATTGCCGGATTCCCTTCTGGGGGCGGCGTGGCCGTCCATTTATCAGGGGCTCAGGGTCCCGGTCTCCTATTCCGGCGTGATCTTCTGCATCATCTCGGTGGGGACGGTGATCTCCAGCCTGCAAAGTGACCGACTGACCCGGAAATTCGGGGCGGGCGGCGTCACAGCCATCAGCGTGGCCATGACGGCGGCGGCGCTGTTCGGCTTCTCCGCCAGCAATTCGTTCTGGGCTTTGTGCCTGTGGGCCATTCCCTACGGCCTCGGTGCCGGGAGCGTGGATACGGCCCTCAACAATTACGTGGCGCTCCACTTCGCCAGCCGCCACATGAGCTGGCTCCACTGCATGTGGGGCATCGGTGCCTCAGTCGGGCCGTACATCATGGGGGCTGCCTTGACGCGAGGCGCCGGGTGGCAGATGGGCTACCGTATCATCAGCGGGATGCAGGTGGTACTGACGATCATCATCGTTCTGAGCCTCCCGCTCTGGAAGGCCAAAACGACTGCGGATGCAGGGGAGCAGGAAGCGGCCCCCGCAAAGGCTCTGACCCTGAAACAAATTTTCCGTATCCCCGGCGTGAAAGAGGTTCTGGTCACATTTTTCTGTTACTGCTCGCTGGAGCAGACCACGAGTCTGTGGGCCAGCAGCTATCTGGTGCTGAACAGGGGCATCTCCCCGGAAACCGCCGCCAGCTTTGCCAGCCTGTTTTTCCTCGGCATCACTGCGGGCCGGGCCCTCTGCGGCTTTTTGACCCTGAAGCTGAACGATGCACAGATGGTTCGGATGGGCCTTGGCCTGATCGCGATGGGGGTCGTGCTCCTGCTGCTGCCGCTGGGGGAAACGGCGGCCTTGGCGGGGCTGCTGGTCGGCTTCGGCTGCGCACCCATTTACCCCAGCCTGATCCATGGGACGCCGGGCCGTTTCGGGGCGGAAAATTCACAGGCGATCATTGGGGTGCAGATGGCAAGCGCCTACATCGGCAACTGCCTGATGCCGCCGCTGTTCGGCGCGGCCGCAAACCATACCACCATCGCCATTTTTCCCTATTATCTGCTGGTGATCCTGATTCTGATGGGGGCGATGCACGAGACGCTGCAAAAAGGAACGAAAGCGGGGCACTAAAACATCCGACCGGCAGATACGACCGGCTCTGAAAGACAGAGGGCAAATCGGGCCGCCGGATTTGTGCAAAACAGCTCTGGCCTTTTTCTGCGGGGCGTGATACACTAAAGCCATCCAGAATAGGGAGGTCAAGACTATGGAATTTCATGAAGTTGTGAAAGATCGTTATTCCTGCAAAGGGTTTGGCCCCGGCAAGGTTCCCGCCGAGAAGCTGAACGCCATCCTCGAAGCGGGCCGCCTTGCGCCGACGGCCAAGAACCTGCAGGAGCAGCGGATCTATGTGATCCAGTCTGAAGAGGGTCTGGCGAAGATCGACGCTGCCACGCCCTGCCGCTACGGTGCCACCACCTGCGTGGTGGTGGCCTTTGACCGGAACAATACCTTTACCTACCCCGGCGGGAAGCGGAACTCCGGTGTAGAGGATGCCTCCATCGTGGCGACCCACCTGATGCTGGCCGCCGCCAACGAGGGGGTGGACAGCTGCTGGCTGAACTTCTTCGACCCGGACAAACTGGCCGAGGCGCTGGGGCTGCCGGAGAACGAGGAGATCCTGATGATCCTCGACCTTGGCTACGCCGCCGAGGGCACCAAGCCCCTGCCCAACCACGCTTCCAGAAAGCCGCTGTCGGAAACGGTTGCGTACCTGTGATCCGGCCATGAAGCGCACGGCGTATTATCATCTGCCCGGCCTGTTCGAGTTTTATGAGCTGTACCGCGTCTTTCTGCCGTTGTTCCGCACCCATCGGGAGTATTTTTACGATTGGTGCGAGATCGGTTCGCTCTACGGTGCCCCGTCGGACTGCATCTGGGGCGGGGGACGCACCGGTTTCGGCAGCGCCGACCCCGGCGAGGTCCTTGCTTTGACACAGGAGTACGGCATCTCCGCCCGCCTGACGTTCAGCAACTCTCTGCTGCGGGAAGAGCACCTTGCCGACCCGAAGTGCAATGCCCTTTGCGCCCGGTTCGCGGCCGGCGGCGGGGTGCAAAGCGGCGTCATCGTCCACTCGGAATTGCTGCTGGATTACCTGAAACGGACCTGTCCGGCGCTGTACTTCGTCTCCTCCACCACCAAGGTGCTGACGGAGTTTCCCCAGCTTTTGCAGGAATTGCAGCGGGAGGAGTTCCGCTATGTGGTGCCGGATTTCCGCTTAAACAAAGCCTTTTCGGAGTTGGACGCTCTGCCGCAGACGCTGAAGGACAAGGTGGAGTTTCTCTGCAACGAGTGCTGCTGGGTCGGCTGCACCGAACGGAAACGGTGCTATGAGAATGTCAGCCGCAAAAACCTCGGTGAGCCCTGCCCGGATCACCGCTGTGCCGCGCCGAAGGCGGCAGAGGGCTACCGCTTCTCCAAGGCGATGGAAAGCCCCAGCTTCATCGGCGTGGAGGACATCCGGGACTGCTACCTGCCCATGGGCTTTTCGCAGTTCAAGATCGAGGGCCGCGGCCTTGGCAGCGCCCTGATCTTGGAGTTTCTGCTCCACTATCTGACCAAACCGGAATACCAGCTCCACGTCCGGGAGGCTGTCTATCTGGACAACATGCTCGATCTGTTCTGAGCGGTCGTCTGCTTTTATAATGTAAAAGAGGCTGTTGCACGTCATTTTAGTCGAACGTGCAGCAGCCTCTTTTTATTCATCGAACACGGCGTCCTCAGGCGAGGTCGGCGAGAATGCCCGGCCAAAGGGCTTCCTCCTGCCGCATGACGGCGAAGGCACAGTCCAGATACATCTTGTTGGCGGCGGAGATGATGGTGCTGCGGAGCAGCAGCTTTTCCTCCCCGGCGTCTTCGGCAAGGTCCCGGATGGTGTGGCGCAGACCGAAGACGTAGGGCAGACAGTTTTCCAGCTCGTCGCAGAAATAATCGTAAGCCTGTGCGGCGGAGAAGTGCTGCCGCTGCATTTTGAACAGGGTGTCGATGTTTTCCATCGAGAGGACGGTTTTGGAGACGACGATGTAGATCAGGCTGGCCAGCTGCTCGCGGGTGTATTTTTTCTTGACGGGGTGGCTGATGATCCCTTTCTTGACATAGTTGCTCACCATGGAGGCGGTGAGCTCCACTCCTTGAAACGAACGAAAATACCCGTTGACGAACTGAACGGTCTGGTCGAGATACAGCCCAACGGAAGGCAGCTCCTCGTACCGGGGCAGGGCAAAATCCACGGCACAGGCCGCAATGCGGCGGTTCGATTCTTTTTTCATGCGGATAGTATAGCGTATTTTTCCAGCAAGGTCAACAGGTGTGTGAAATCTTTTGAAAGAATTTGCAAAAACAGTTGACAGGTTTTTGAAAAACTGATATCATGTCTCCGACAACCATGAAGACGTGGCGGCGCATCCGGCCGCTGAAAGGGAGAGATCGCTTATGAAGACCAAGATCGTTGTGGACTCCGCCGCAAACCTGTATGCGCTGGAGGGCGTGGACTTCGCCTGTGTCCCGCTGAAGATCATCACCGACCATGAGGAGTACCGCGACGACGGCACGCTGGACGCTGTGGGCATGGCAACGACCCTGCGCACTTACAAAGGAAAGACCTCCACCTCCTGCCCGAACGTCAGCGACTGGCTGGAGGCTTTCGAGGGAGCCGACGAGGTGTATGCCATCACCATCACGGGCACCCTGTCCGGCTGCTACAATGCGGCCCAGTTGGCGGCGGAAGAATACCAGCAGGAGCACCCCGGCAAGCGGGTCTTCGTGCTGGACAGCCTGTCCACCGGCCCGGAGCAGCAGCTTCTGGCCGAGCACCTGCGGGACGAGCTGGCGGCTGGGAAGGACTTCGACGCCATCTGTGCGGAGATGCTCCGCTACCACGAGCACACGCATCTGCTCTTCTCGCTGGAATCGCTGGCGAATCTGGCCCGCAATGGCCGGGTGAAGCCCGCCGTCGCCGCTGTGGCGCGGATGCTGGGTATCCGGGTCATTGGTCAGGCCAGCGCGGCGGGAGAGCTGGACGTTATCTGCAAAACGCGGGGGGAGCACGGCGCACTGGAACGCATCGTGCTGGAACTCAAGGAGCACGGCTATGCCGGCGGCCGGGTGATCGTCTCCCACTGCAACAACCCCGCCGCCGCCGAGCGCCTCAAGCATATGATCGAGGCGGTCTTCGAGGGCGCACAGGTCGTTGTGAACCCCTGCGGCGGCCTGTGCAGCTACTACGCTGAGCTGGGCGGGCTGCTGGTTGGGTATGAGGACGCAGAGGCGTAAGAAAGCCGCCTTGCAAACCGAGCCAAGCTGCGCTATACTATCTCCATCATAAGAGCCGCGGGGCGGCGGGGGAGGGGTGCAGCGTGTTCAGACTGCCATTCGTTAAATTTTTCAGCCGGATCATCAATCGGGCCACCGTCACCATTGCACTGGTGCTTTTGCAGGCGGCGTGGCTGCTGTGGGCGTTCTGGGCTTTCACCACGGGCCGGGTCTGGCTGAACGGTCTGCTGAAGGCGCTGAGCATCTGCATCGTGCTGTACCTTGTCCGGAAGGACGAAAACAGCGCTTACAAGATCGGCTGGATCGTTTTGATCGGGCTGCTGCCGCTGCTGGGCGGCGCGCTTTACCTCGCCTTTGGCAATAAGGCCCCGGCCAAGGGGCTGCGCACCCGGATGCAGAAGGTGGAACGGGCTCACACCGCCGACCTTGCCCCGCAGGAGGACCAGACCGACACGCTGGAACGGTCGGCCAAAAACCTGAGCCGCTACGTGGAAAAATACGGCCCCTACCCGGCGTGGAAGCACACGGACGCGGAATATTTCCCCAGCGGCGAGGCCATGTACCCCAAACTGCTGGCCGACCTCGAAAGGGCGGAAAAGTTCATCTTTCTGGAATTTTTCATCGTTAAGACTGGCATCATGTGGGACGGCGTGGAGACCATCCTCAAGCGGAAAGCCGCCGCGGGGGTGGACGTCCGGCTCATCTACGATGATTTCGGAAGTCTGCTGGGGCTGCCGACGGATTTCATTGTTCGGATGGAGCGCAGCCGCATCCGCTGCATCCCCTTCAACCCGGTGGTGCCGCTGGTGTCGCTGGTCATGAACCACCGCGACCACCGGAAGATCGCGGTCATCGACGGCAACATTGCCTACACGGGCGGCGTCAACCTTGCCGATGAATATATCAACGCCGAGCGCCGGTTCGGCTACTGGAAGGACGCCGCCATCCGGCTGGAAGGGGCGGCGGTCTGGAACTTTACGGTCATGTTCCTCAACAGCTGGAATGCCTTCCGCCCGCAAGAAACGGATTACGCTCCCTTTGCGCCCACGAAGCTGCCCGAAACCTCGGACGGCATCGTGCAGCCTTACTCGGACAGCCCGCTGGACGAAGAGCCGCTGGCGGAGACGGTCTACCTGAACATCCTGAACCAAGCGCAGCAGTATATCTACATCTATACGCCTTACCTTGCGGTGGGCGAAGAAATGCTCGATGCGCTGAAAAATGCGGCCAAGCGCGGGGTAGATGTCCGGCTGGTGCTGCCCGGCATCCCGGACAAAAAGCTGGTGTTCCGGCTGAGCCGGTCCTACTATGTGCCGCTGCTCCGGGCGGGGGTGCGCATTTATGAGTTTACCCCCGGCTTCCTCCATTCGAAGTGCTACGTCAGCGATGACCATCTGGCGGTGGTGGGCAGCATCAACATGGACTACCGCAGCCTGTTTCTGCACTTCGAGTGTGGGGCGCTGCTCTACAACAACAGTCAGGTCATCGCCCTGCGGGACGATGTGCTGGCCACGCTCCCCCGGTGCCGCGAAGTGAGCCTCTCCGACTGCCGCACCTCCCTCGTCGGCACCCTGTTGGATAGTGTGCTGCGGCTGCTCAGCCCGCTGATGTGATACCAACATCTGACGGCGCTTTTTGTGACAGCAGGGCGTAAAGTGCTGAATTGCAAACCTTGCGGACTGCCAAGGCCTCTCACTTTGGGAGAGGTGGCATCGCGAAGCGATGACGGAGAGGGCAAGGACGCTGATAAGAACGCACCGCGTCAGTTTAGATCAAGCCTTTCGGAAGTCTGCCCCATCGTAAGCGCCCTCTAAACCGGGGCAAAGTCTCCCCGCCAGCATCCTCGCCCTCTCAGGCGCTTCGCGCCAGCTCCCCCAAAGTGGGAGCCATTGGCAAAGGCGTGAAGTCTGAGCGTAACGCCTTCGGCTCCCTTGCGGCAGCAGGGCCTTTGTTTACGACTGCGTTCGATAAGGCGAGGGCAAGCCCCGCTGACGAATAAGAAAATCCTTACCGGATATACTATTCCTAAACCTATCCGGAAAGGAAGCGTATCTATGAGAAAACCAAGGGTTCTTTGGGGCTGTGCGCTGGCGGCGGCGCTGCTGTTGACTTCCTGCGGGAAAAACAATGCAGGGTCGTCGGGTTCCGGCAGCATGAGCGGGGCGGCCAGCGGGAGCAGCTCGGCCTCCCAGACAACGGCGGCGTGGAAGACCGGCCTCGGCGTCATCACCGAGGCATCGGAAGAGGACCGTACCGGGAGCATCGAGTTGGTGGCAGCGGCGGTGCTGCTGGATGGCGACGGGAAAATTTCCGGCGTGAAGCTGGATGAGCTGGAAACTACCTTTTCTGCGGATGGCGACGGCGCTGTGAACTTACCCAAGGATTACCGCACCAAGCGCCAGAAAGGGGACGACTACCCGCTGGCGGCGGCGTCCTCCCTGAAAAAGGGCTGGGCAGAACAGGCCGATGCCTTTGCGGATTACCTCGTCGGCAAAACGCCTGAAGAGGTGTCCATGCTGAAACTGGACAACGACGGCAGGGCGACGGACGCGGACCTGCTGTCCGGGTGCACCATCGCAGTGGACCGCTACCGGGACGCTATCTCGAAAGCGTGCAGCAGCGCCAAGGTGCTGGGCGCGGCCAAGGGAGACCGGGTCTCGCTGGGCATTGAGGCCGTGAATGCGACTTCGGATGTGACCGCCACCGATGACAAGGACGTGAATGCGGAGATCGACGTGAGCATGGTGGCCGTGACGCTGGACGCCGACGGCCGCGTGACCAGCGCCGTGGCCGACATGGCCGAACCGGCCCTCACCGTGATGTCCGACGGCGGCATCAAGGCCCCGGACATGGTGGAGACCAAGCTTGAACAGGGCGACCGCTACGGGATGCGGGGGGCCTCTTCCATCGACAAGGAGTGGTATGAGCACAGCGAGGGCTTCTGCGGCTACCTCAAGGGCAAGACCCGCGCCGAGGTGGCCGGCATCCCCTCCGACGGCTCGGACGCCGACCTGATGGCCCTCTGCACCATCTCGATTGAGGACCTGCAGAAAGCCGCTCTGGACGCTATGGCGACGGTCAACTGAGCCAAGACGAGCAAAAGAAAATCGGGCTGTTGCAAAACTCCCTCAGTCACGGCTTCGCCGTGCCAGCTCCCTCTCGGAGGGAGCCTTGGCGTAACGGTAAGCTGTGAAAGCCTCCCTCATTGAGGAAGGTTGCATCGCGTCAGCGATGACGGAGGGAGTTCCGCAACAGCTTTTTTGCGCAAAACGCCCAGAAAGAGCGCCGAAAGGCAGACGTCTTCCGGCATTCTGCGAAAAATCCCGTTTTCCTCTTGCCAAACGCGGCAAAACGCGCTATTCTATAGTCACGATTTAGCTCTTTAGCATGATAAAGCAATAAAATAAGCTCGTTGAGGAGGGCTTCTGGGATGAGGATGAAACGTATTCTTTCGATGATGGTAGCCGGTGCGCTGGCACTGGGCCTTGCAGCCTGCGGCGGTGCCGCTTCCACTTCCACGGCAGCTTCGGCTTCCGCATCTGCGGCGGGGTCCGCTGCTTCCGCTTCGGCAGACAGCGACCTCGATTACATCAAGGGCAACGGCAAGATGGTCATCGGCTACACCGTGTATGAGCCGATGAACTATACCGACGACAACGGCACCTTCACCGGTTTCGATACCGAGCTGGCTACCGCCGTCTGCGAGAAGCTGGGCGTTGAGCCGGAGTTCGTGGAGATCAACTGGGATACCAAGGTCGTGGAGCTGGACGCCAAGAGCATCGACTGCATCTGGAACGGCCTGACCCTGACCGATGACATCAAGGCGAACGCCGCCACCACCAAGCCCTACGCCAAGAACGCGCAGGTCGTGATCGTGAAGGACGGCACGGAGTATTCTTCTACCGCCGACCTTGTGGGCAAGACCGTGGTCGCCGAGGCCGGTTCCGCCGGTGAGGCCGCCATCGAGGGCGACGAGAATCTGGCACAGGCTGATTATATCGCCAAGAACGTCCAGACCGACTGCCTGATGGAGGTTGCCGCCGGTACCGCCGACGCTGCGGTTCTGGATATGACGCTGGCCAACGCCATGATCGGCGAGGGCACCGACTATGCCGGCTTGAAGATCGTGGACGAGCTGAACGCCGAGGAATACGGCGTGGCCTTCCGCAAGGGCAGCGACGCTGCCGAGGCCGTCAACGAGGCCTTCGATGAACTGAAAGCCGACGGCACCCTCGGCGCTCTGGCTGAAAAGTACGAGCTGACGCTGGCCGACTAAGTAAAAAAACTCCTTCCGTCATCGCTGCGCGATGCCACGGTCCCCTTCTGGCACGATCGTGCCACCTCCCCCGGCCGGGGGAGTCTTTCTCTGGGAGGGGGGCTGGCTGCGAAGCAGACTGGGGGAGTTTTGCCGTCGAAAAAACTGATGGATAGGTGTGTTTTTTGTGTCTGTGATTCTTGAGCGCCTTTCCGGCGCGTTCCTGCTCAACTGTGAGCTTTTTGCGCTG
>UMHK01004031.1_pt1 | contig 10997 bp, 8 predicted proteins | sample 1965521 | NCBI WGS metagenome assembly UMHK01 (sample SAMEA4836097, study PRJEB28245) | human gut metagenome | biome: gut microbiome; material: fecal sample | place: Denmark | collected 2008
TATTATGATCGGCAAGGGCCCCAGCGCCCAGAGCATCCGGATCAACCTGCCCCGCTTCACGCTGGTGGGCGCTACCACCCGTGCGGGCCAGATCACCGGCCCCCTGCGGGACCGCTTCGGTGTGCTGCTCAAGCTGGAGCTGTACAGCCCCGATGAGCTGAGCCGGATCATCCAGCGCTCGGCGGGCATCCTCGACCAGCCCATCACCCCGGAGGGCGCTTACGAGCTGGCCAAATGCAGCCGGGGCACCCCCCGCGTGGCAAACCGCTTCCTGAAGCGTGTCCGCGACTTTGCCACCGTGCTGGGGGATGGCATCATCGACCGGGACGTTTCCCTGATGAGCCTGAAGCGGATGGACGTGGACGCGCTGGGTCTGGACGAGCTGGACCGCAGCCTGCTCCGCGCCATCATTGAGATGTACAACGGCGGCCCTGTGGGCCTGGAAACGCTGGCGGCGGCGCTGGGCGAGGAGGCCGTGACGCTGGAGGATCTGTGTGAGCCCTATCTGATGCAGATGGGCTTTCTGACCCGCACCCCCCGTGGCCGCTGTGCCACCCGCCTTGCCTATGAGCACCTGGGCCTGAAAGCCCCCGAGACCGGAAGCCCGGAGGACAACGGCCAGCAGAGCCTGTTCTGAGCCGTTTGAAAAGAGAAAGGAGGACGCTTATGCGCCCTGCAGATAGTTGGAAAGATTACGAGCTGCTGGATGCCACCGGCGGCAACCGCCTGGAGCGCTGGGGAGAGACCATCCTCATCCGGCCCGACCCGCAGGTGGTGTGGAAAACCGAGAAACAGAGCCCGCTCTGGGCCAAGGCCGATGCCATCTACCACCGCTCCAATCAGGGGGGCGGAGAGTGGGAGTACCGCCGCCGTCTGCCTGAGAAGTGGAAGATCTCCTGCGGTGAGGGCGAGGACAAGCTGACCCTTATCGTCAGCCCCACCGGTTTCAAGCACACCGGCGTGTTCCCGGAGCAGGCTGTCAACTGGGCCTGGTACGCCAGAAAGATCCGTGCGGCAGGCCGCCCTGTCAAGGTGCTGAACCTGTTTGGCTACACCGGCGGCGCAACGCTGGCCTGTGCCGCTGCGGGCGCTACTGTCTGCCATGTGGATGCTTCCAAGGGCATCGTAGCGTGGGGCAAGGACAACGCCGTGGCCAGTGGTCTGGCGGACCGGCCCATCCGCTGGCTGGTGGACGACTGTGCCAAGTTCGTGGCCCGGGAAAAGCGCCGGGGCAACACCTACGATGGCATCATCATGGACCCGCCCAGCTACGGCCGCGGCCCCGGCGGCGAGATCTGGAAGCTGGAGGACTGCATCTACGAGCTCATCAGTCAGTGCGAGGAAGTGCTGAGCGATACGCCCCTCTTCTTTGCGGTCAACAGCTACACCACCGGCCTGTCCCCCGCGGTCATGGAGTATATGCTCAAGACCACGCTGGTGCCCCGCTTTGGCGGCAAGACCAGCTGTGATGAGATCGGCCTGCCCGTTTCCGCCACCGGCGGCGTTGTGCCCTGCGGCGCAACGGCCATTTGGGAAGAATGAACTCCCTCAGTCACAGCTGTCGCCGTGCCAGCTCCCTCGGGGAGGGAGCCTTTGGCATGGCGGGAACATTGACCGTTTGCCGGAAAACTTCTCGGTTGCGCCAGAGGCCCCATCTCAGAGGGGGCTGTCTGCGAAGCAGACTGGGGGAGTGTCCTGACGGCAGCCATTCTGAAAAAAGAAGAAGAACCAAGAATGGGGTACAGCCCTTTTGAGAAGGGCGCACCACCGGAAAGAGAAAACCTATGGAAGAAACGATTTTAACTGCGAAAGATCTGAAGTTCCGCTATGACCCGGAACAGCCGGACTACGCCCTGAACGGCGTGTCGGCTGAGGTGAAGCGGGGCGAATTTGTGGCAGTGCTGGGGGCCAACGGCTGTGGAAAATCCACGCTGGCCAAGCACTTCAACGCCATCCTCCTGCCGGAGAGCGGCACTGTGCTGGTGGAGGGGATGGACACCAAAGACGAGGACAAGATCTACGATATCCGCCAGACTGTGGGCATGGTGTTCCAGAGCCCGGACAACCAGATCGTTGCCACCGTGGTGGAGGAAGATGTCGCCTTTGCGCTGGAAAATTTGGGCGTGCCGCCGGAGGAGATGCGCCGCCGCGTGGATGAAGCGATGAAGATGGCGGGCATCTATGAATACCGGGAGCGTGCGCCCCACAACCTGTCCGGCGGCCAGAAGCAGCGCGTTGCCATTGCGGGCGTGGTCGCCATGCGGCCCGACTGCCTGATCCTGGACGAGGCCACCGCCATGCTTGATCCCCGGGGTCGGGAGCAGGTGATGCAGACCATCCACCATCTGAACAGGAACATGGGCATCACGGTGGTGTCCATCACCCACTATATGGAAGAAGCCGCACAGGCTGACCGTGTGCTGGTGATGAGCAAGGGTCATGTGGTGATGGAGGGCACCCCGAAAGAGGTGTTCAGCCAGACTGAAAAGGTGCGCGCCCTGCGGCTGGATGTGCCGCAGGCTGCCGAGCTGCGGGATGAGCTGGTCAAGGCCGGCATCCCCATGCCCGAGGGCATCATCGACACCGGCGCGTGCGCACAGGCTCTGTATGAGCTTTTGAAGTAAGGGAGGGGACGGAAGATGGGAAGCATTATCAAAGTAGATCACCTGAGTTATGTCTATAACCCGGGAATGCCCAATGCCGTCACCGCGCTGGATGATGTGAGCTTTGAGGTGGAAGAGGGAGACTTTGTGGGCATCATCGGTGCCACCGGCTCCGGCAAGAGCACCCTCATCACCCACATGAACGGCCTGAACAAGCCCACCAGCGGCCACATCATCATCGATGGCCGTGACCTGTGGGCCGAGCCGGAAAAGATCCGGGAATTCCGTTTCCTCACCGGTCTGGTGTTCCAGTATCCGGAGTACCAGCTGTTTGAGGAGACCTGCTATAAGGATATCGCCTTTGGCCCCAGAAACATGGGGCTGGACGAGGCCGAGATCGACAGGCGGGTGCATGAAGCAGCGGACTTTGTCGGCCTGGATGAGGCGCTGCTGCAGCGCAGCCCCTTTGAGCTGTCCGGCGGCCAGAAGCGCCGGGTGGCCGTGGCGGGTGTGATGGCCATGAAGCCCCGCATTCTGGTGCTGGATGAGCCTGCCGCCGGTCTGGACCCCGAGGGCCGGGACGAGATCCTGTCTGAGGTCAAGGAGTACCACAAAAAGACCGGCACCACCGTGCTGCTGGTCTCCCACAGCATGGAGGATATTGCCAAATACGCCGACCGTGTGCTGGTGATGAGCAACAAGAAGATCGCCATGTACGACACTGTGGAGAACGTGTTCGCCCGTGCGCCCGAGCTGCTGGCGCTGGGCCTGAGCGTGCCGCAGGTCACAAAGATCTTCCTCAAGCTGCGGGAGATGGGGGTGGATGTTCCGGCGGATGTTTACACTGTGCCCTATGCCGTCAAGATGATTTTGGAAGCCAAGAAGCGCCGGGACGCAGGCGAAAGCCTTGTGCTGCCCCGTGTGGATGCAAAGAAGGGGGGCGCTGCCACATGCTGAGAGATATCACCATCGGCCAGCACTTCCCGGGCGACAGCCTTGTGCATAAGTTCGACCCCCGCATGAAGCTGGTGCTGACCATCGTCTACATCATACTGCTGTTTGCCGCGTCCAACCCGCTGGGCCTGACGCTGTCCCTTGTGTTCCTTGTGGCCATGTACGGCGTGGCAAAGATCCCCTTCAAGCTCATCACCAAGAGCCTGAAGCCCATTTTGCCCATCATCCTCTTTACCGCGGTGCTCAACCTCTTCTTTGTTTCGGGCGAGGGCGAGCCGCTGGTGCACTTCTGGGTGCTGAACATCTACGCCGAGGGCCTGCGCTATGCCATCCTGATGGCGGTGCGCGTGATGGCACTGATCGCGGGCACCAGCCTGCTGACCTATACCACCAGCCCCATTGTGCTGACAGATGCTATCGAGCAGCTGCTCAAGCCTTTGGGCAGGCTGCACTTCCCGGTGCACGAGCTGGCCATGATGATGAGCATTGCCCTGCGGTTTATCCCGACCCTGATCGAAGAGACCGACAAGATCATGAACGCCCAGAAAGCCCGTGGTGCCATGCTGGACAACGGCTCCATGATGGAGCGCGTCAAGGCGCTGGTGCCGGTGCTCATCCCGCTGTTCATCTCGGCTTTCCGCCGCGCCGATGAGCTGGCCATGGCCATGGAGTGCCGCTGCTACCGCGGCGGTGATGGCCGCACCCGCCTGAAGGTGCTGCGCTGCACCCGACAGGATTATATCGATCTGGCGGTGTGCATCGTCTGCTTTATGGTGATCCTGAGCTCGAGACTGGTGTTCCCGAATTTTTAAAAACTCCCCCAGTCGCCTGCGGCGACAGCCCCCTCGAGGAGGGAGCCTTATAGCCTCCCTCTTTGAGGGAGGTGGCACGGCAAAGCCGTGACGGAAGGAGTTCCATGCAGAACTATCTACTTACCCTTGCCTACGACGGCACCAACTATTGCGGCTTTCAGGTGCAGCCCAACGGGCGGAGCGTGGCCCAGACCTTTCAGGATGGGCTGGAAGCGGTGCTCCACAGCCGCCCCGATATCAAGGGATGCAGCCGCACCGATGCCGGGGTCCACGCGCTGGGCTTTGCGCTGAACTTCCACGCGGAGACCCGCATCCCCCCCGAAAAGCTGCCGTTGGCCATCAACCAGCACCTGCCCCCGGATATCCGGGTGCTGTGCGCCCGGGTGGTGCCGGAGGAGTTCCACGCCCGCTATGCCGCCCATACCAAAACCTACCTGTACCGCATCCACAACCACCCCATCGATTCGCCTTTTGATGAAAAATATTATACCCGGGTGCCCCGGCGGCTGGATGTGGATGCCATGCAGAGGGCGGCGGAACAGTTTGTGGGAAAGCACGATTTTCTGGCCCTGTGCGCGGCGGGTTCCTCTGCTGCTGCCCACGGAGATACCGTGCGCACCATCACTGACTGCCATGTGACCCGGAAGGGCGACGAGGTGGACATTGAGGTGACAGCGGACGGCTACCTCTATAACATGGTGCGCATTCTGGCAGGCACCCTGTGTGAGGTGGGCGCGGGCCGGATGCAGCCCGATGCCATCCCCGGCATCCTTGCCAGCCGGGACCGCAGCCAGGCCGGGCCGACGCTGCCCGCGAAGGGGCTATTTTTGGAGAAGGTGGACTACGACCTATGAGAAAAAATCGCAACCGTCCGGAGAGTGACGAGCCGCTTTCGGAAGGGCGGGTCGAATATCTGGAAGCTGCCCGCCAGCGTGTGCGGAACCGGCGCATCCGCCGCACGGCGGTGCTGCTGGTGCTGCTGACGGCGGTGGTGCTGTTTGCCACCGGCATCGCGGGCAGCTCGGTGGCGGCCCTGAAGGACCTGACCGATACGGCCCGCATTGCCCTGCTGCCCGGCTCCGGCTGGCCCCAGCAGACCGGTGTGGCCGAGCTGGAACAGATGGCCCCCCTGACCGGCAGCTTTGTGGAGCTGGGGGACGAGGGCTGTGTGGTCTGGTCGCGCACCGGCAAAAAGCTGAACAGCATCCAGAGCGGCTATGCCCGCCCGGCGCTGGCCGCGGGTAAGACCCGCTTTGTCCTCTACAACCGCTCCGGAAATGAGCTGCGGGTGGAGAGCCGCACCCAGAACCTTTACACCAAGCAGCTGGAAAACAGCATTTTCCTCTGCGCCATGTCGGACAACGGCACGCTGGCCGTGGTCACGGAGGACCAGACCAGCATGGCAAAGCTGCTGGTATACAGCCCCTCCATGGAGCAGCAGCTCAGCTGGAGCATGACCTCCAACGACGGCACCCCCCTGCGGATGGCCTTTTCCCCCGACAGCCGGAAGCTGGCGGCGGCAGCCGTCACCGTCAGCGGGGGACAGGTGATGACCAACCTCTACCTCATCAATCTGGCATCGGGCGATCCCGTCAGTCTGGTGAATCAGGGCGGCGTGCCCCAGTGGCTGGGGTGGACCTCTGCTTCCACGATCCTGGCTGTCTACGATACCAGGGCCGTGCTCTACAATGCGGGCGGCGGCGAGCGTGCGGTCTATGATTTTGCGGGCACGGAGCTGAAGGATGTTTCGGTGGACGCGGCAGGCAATGTGGCCCTGCTGCTGGCATCGGGGCAGGTCTCTCAGGCTGTGACGCTGGACAAAAACCTGAACGTCCAGTTCAGCGCCGCTGTCTCGGCGGCAAATTCCATTGTCCGGGCGGGGAACCTGTTCTATCTGCTGGCCGATAACGCCGTGGAGTGCTTTGATGCATCCGGCACCCAGCAGTGGAGCCAGAACCTTGACACCAGCCCGCAGGCATTGCTGGCCAACAGCAAGGATCTGCTGCTGTTCAGCGGCAACACGGTGCAGAAGTTGGAAGCACCCGCTAAATAGCCCTCTCCGTCAATGCTTGCGCATTGCCACCTCTCCCAAAGGGAGAGGCAATTGCGGCTTTGAGGAAAAAGAGTGCAATTTATTTTGTGGCTTCTCCTGTCAGAAGCGTTGGCTCCCCCTTTGGGGGAGCTGGCACGACGGCAGTCGTGACTGAGAGGGTGAGCCAGTTCGGAATAAGGTTAAACGTATGTTCAAGAATCCGTCATTTATTTTTGATATCCTATGTACGGTGGTCTGGCTGGTGCTGGCCGTCCGGTATGCCCGCAAAGGCTTTCTGGCCTCGGTGGTGCAGCTGACGGGCAGCCTCATCAGCCTGTTCGGTGCCAGAGCCTTTTCAGGCTGGGCAGCCGGGCAGGTGTTCGAGCGCTTCCTCGCCGGAAGCTTCCGGGACCAGATCGCTGCCAATATCGCCGCCGGGGGAGCCGTCAGTCTGGATGGCATTGCCCAGCGGTACGCGGGCTTTCTGCCCGAGGCGTTCCGGGCATCCATCGTGGATGCCTGCGAGCGCTCCATCTCTGCCGTCCTCAATGACAACGCCGTTGTGCTGGCGGATACCATCGTCCAGAAGGTGCTGGCTCCGCTGCTGACCCCGGTGATCTCGCTGGTACTGTTCTTTGTGGCGTTCGCCCTGCTGCGGATGCTGGTCAGCCTGCTGGTCACAGTGCTGGGGCTGGTGAACAAGCTGCCCGTGATCGGTGCAGTGAACCACTGGCTGGGCTGGGGCGTGGGCGGCATTGCCAGCCTTGTGGACATCTATCTGGTGCTCTGCGTGGTCTGGGCGCTCATTGTGATCACCGGCGGCAACCTCACTATGCTCAACGACACGGTGATGAGCGGCAGCCTTTACTATAAAGTATTCAATGTGTTCAACCCGTTTGTCTGAGCGGGGAGGGAAAAGGAGGAACAATGGTCTGCATTCGATGCCAGAAGCGGCCTGCCATTATTTTTGTCCAGCGGATGGAAAATGGCCAGATGAAAAACGAGGGGTACTGCCTGCACTGTGCCCGGGAGATGCACATCAAACCGGTCGATGATCTGATGAAACAGTTTGGCATGTCTGATGAGGACATGGATGCCATGGAAGACCGGATGGAAAACATGATGCAGGAGATGGGGGACATGAGCAACATGAACCCCTTCTCCATGATGATGGGCATGGGCCAGCCGGACCAGAGCGAAGAGGACGGCGACCTTGTGCCCGGCTCCAGCGCCACCTTCCCGCTGGGGGTGAACGGCGGTGCCCAGAACGGCAAAAACGAAAAGAAGGCGGGCAAAAACGACAAAAAGCCGCCCCGCCGCAAGTTTTTGGATACCTACTGCGAGAACCTGACCCGCAAAGCCCGGGAGGGGAAGCTGGATGATATCATCGGCCGCGACCGGGAGATCTACCGCACCATCCAGATCCTGAGCCGCCGCCAGAAGAACAACCCCTGCCTCATTGGTGAGGCGGGCGTTGGCAAGACCGCCATTGCCGAGGGCATTGCTGAGCGCATTGCCAAGGGGCAGGTGCCGGCAGGGCTGCAGGATAAGGAGATCTTCCTGCTCGACCTGACCAGCCTTGTGGCAGGCACCCAGTTCCGCGGCCAGTTCGAGCAGCGGGTCAAGGGCCTGCTGAGCGAGGTCAAGGCGGCAGGCAATGTCATCCTGTTCATTGACGAGATCCACACCATTACCTCTGCCGGTGAGAGCGAGGGTGCCATGAATGCGGGCAACATCCTGAAGCCCGCCCTCTCCCGCGGCGAGATCCAGGTCATTGGTGCTACCACCTTCAACGAGTACCGCAAGTATATCGAGAAGGACCAGGCACTGGAGCGCCGGTTCCAGCCCGTGCGGGTGGAGGAACCCAGCGTCGCTGATACGCTGGCCGTGATGGGCGGCATCAAGCACTACTACGAGGAGCACCACCATGTGCAGGTGCCCGCCGATGTGCTGAACGCCACCGTGACTCTGAGCGAGCGGTATATCACCGACCGCTACCTGCCCGACAAAGCCATCGACCTGCTGGACGAGGCCTGTGCCTGCTGTAATCTGGCCCACCCGGTCATCTCCGAGTACCTGACCATGCAGAAGGAACTGGAGGCCCTCAAGCAGGAAGAGGCCGACATGGAAAACGCCGATGTGAACGAGCCCATTGATTACGAGCGTGTGGCAGAGCGCAAGACCCGGATGGCACAGCTGGAGCGGGAATTGCCCGCCAAGCAGGCTGCAGCCGGGGAGATCCAGGTGACCATGGACGATGTGGCCAAGGTCATTGAGCTGTGGACGGGCATTCCAGCGGTGAAGATCCGGGAGACCGAGTATGCAAAGCTCGCCAGCCTTGAGACCGAGCTGAAAAAGAAGATCATCGGTCAGGACGATGCCGTGCATCTGGTGGCGCAGGCGGTCAAGCGCAGCCGCGCCGACCTTTCGGGCCGCCGCCGTCCGGCCAGCTTCATCTTTGTGGGCCCCACCGGCGTGGGCAAGACGGAGCTGGTGAAGCAGCTGGCAAACCAGCTCTTTGACGGCCCCGACCCGCTGATCCGGCTGGATATGAGCGAGTATATGGAGAAGTACGCGGTGTCCCGCATGATCGGTTCCCCTCCGGGCTACGTGGGCTACGAGGAGGCGGGTCAGCTGACCGAAAAGGTCCGCCGCCGCCCGTACAGCGTGGTGCTGTTCGATGAGATCGAAAAGGCCCACCCCGATGTGATGAATATCCTGCTGCAGATCCTGGACGAGGGCAAGATCAACGATGCCCAGGGCCGCACCGTGGATTTCTCCAACACCGTCATCTGCATGACCTCCAATGCGGGCAGCAGCGACCAGACCACCGCAAGTCTGGGCTTCAACCGCAGCGAGGAGGAGCGGAACGAGGAGAAGAGCCGCAAGGCACTGAGCCAGTTCCTCCGCCCTGAGTTTTTGGGCCGCGTGGATGAGGTCATCACCTTCAAGCCGCTGAGCGAGGAGACCCTGCAGGGCATTGCAGCCCTGATGCTGGACGAGTACAAGCCCAGCATGGAGGCCAAGGGCATTGCCTACAGCTATACCCCGGCGGCACTGGCAGCGCTGGTGCACAAGAGCCAGGGCGGCAAGTTTGGTGCCCGCGACCTGCGCCGGACCATCCGCAAGGCTGTGGAGGACCCCGCCGCTGAAAAGATCATCGACGGTACCCTTGTTTCCGGCTCCACCCTGACCGTGGATGCTGAGAACGGTGAGATCGTGCTGAAATAAAGAGCAAACAGAAAGCCGCTGCACAGCGTAACAACTGTGCAGCGGCTTTTGTAGTGTAAGATTGCTCCGTCACCTGCGGTGAGGCTGATAGGGGGGAGATCAGTCCACACTGACCGGCTCCTCCGGCTTGTTGGTGGTACGGGCGCTCGTGCGGCCCTCGGGAATGATCTCGCCTGCGGCGGTCAGGCTGAGCTTGGCCAGGGTCGGGCCCACCAGCTCGTACACCAGCACCGAGAAGAGCACCACGTTGCGCACCATGTGGCCGTCGGAAAGCTCGGCAGCCTCGGCGGCCATACCCAGTGCCACACCGGCCTGCGGCAGCAGGGTGATGCCCAGATACTTCTGGATCTTCTCACTGCAGCGGGTGGCCTTGCAGCTGACATAGGAGCCGGAGATCTTGCCCAGAGAGCGGGAAGCGATATAGACGGCACCAATGAGCAATTGCTCCATAAAGTGAGATCCTCCTGAGAAATTAAGATACGTTAAAAAGTATATCTTATCTGAGGAGGAAAAGCAACATTTGTTAATTGAATTTAAAAATCTTCTGTGCAAGGCGGTAACCGCCCAGCACGAGCTTGTCGCCCTTGGGGATCTTCAGGTTGGTCACGCCGCCAAAGCCGTAGCGGATGGAGCGGTAGACCCCGGCACTGGTGTGTGCCTTGAGGTAGGCCCACAGTTCGTTCTCCTTCTGCTTGGCAGCGGCACTGCCGTCTAGCAGAAGGAAGATGTCGCTGATGGCCATCATCATGGAGAGGTAGTGCAGCATATAGCTGCGCAGCTTCTTCTGGCCCTTGAGGGCATCCAGGTCCTGGCAGTCGATCATGTGGCGGGTCACCCGCAGCTGCTGGTCCACCCGCTTGACCATCACACTCTCGTTCACGCTCTGGTCGGCCCGGCCGATGAAGTAGCGGTACAGGTCCAGATCCATATAATACATGCTCTTGACAAAGGGCAGGGGCTGGTAGACAAAGATGTTGTCCACATAGAAGGTGTGCTTGGGCAGCACCATGCCGCAGTCCCGCAGCACCTGTGTGCGGTACATCACCGAGTGCATCAGCAGGTTCTGGTCGGGCCGGAAGTGGCCGACATGCGTCCAGTTGAACAGTCGGTTCTGGGGGAACACGTTGGTGTAACGCACGGTGTGGCTGGTGTTGTCCTCCACGTGCTCGTAGACATAGTTGCAGATCATCAGGTCAGGCGCGGTGCCCCGGGCAATCAGCGTGTTCAGCTTGGCCAGCACGGTCCGGAGGGCTGCTTCGTCCAGCCAGTCGTCGCTGTCCACTACCTTGTAATACAGGCCGGTGGCGTTGCGGATGCCCTGATTCACGCCCTCGCCGTGGCCGCCGTTCTCCTGATGGATGGCCT
>UMHK01062219.1_pt1 | contig 10839 bp, 10 predicted proteins | sample 1965521 | NCBI WGS metagenome assembly UMHK01 (sample SAMEA4836097, study PRJEB28245) | human gut metagenome | biome: gut microbiome; material: fecal sample | place: Denmark | collected 2008
CTATTGTTACCGCAACTTCCCGCAATGCTACGAGACACGGCAGGGGAGAGGTTGAGAAGTATTTCACTTGTTGCCTTGCTTTGATTTTAAGTGCGATACCCCGCAATGCTATTCTTGCGGAAACATAAGGGGAGTGGTTAGATTAAAATTCGAGTGTAAAGGTAAGAAGAGGGTATCACAAACCAATTTTATCAAAGAAAGAGCCGTATCATTACTCCAAACAGAGTTTGATACGGCTCTTTCTTTTTAGGTTTAGCAGTTACAAGCTGCAATTTTTCGGAACGGTCATTTTAGTTTTGACATTCTCGTTTTTATTTCGTTTCGTCTTCGACAACTCCGGTCATCGTTACTTCGATGATGTTTTTACCGTTGAAGAGTTTCTTTGTGAATTTCTTCATATCGTCGAGCGTAATGCCGTTAACAATGTTTTCGTAATCGGTATTGTTGTCGCCGTAACCGAGAACATCGGATTTGATAATGTTAATCCAATAGGAGTTTTCGCGAAGGTTTTGAGCATGTTGTTTAAGCATATACTCTTTTACTTTGTTGAAGTCTTTTTCACGAGGGCCTTCGGTAACAACTTTGTTTAGTTCGGCGTGAGCCCGTTCTGTCAAACGTTTTTCGTCTTGCGGGTTGGTATCGAATCCAAACAGGAACAACCATGAGTTGTTGACGGGCGATAAATTGGAAGATGTCCCTACGCCGTAAGTTCCGCCTTCTTCTTCACGGATAGTTTCGGTATATACGATGTCCATGATTTGGTCGAGCATACTGAACATAATGTTACTGCGCAAGTCGTATTTTTGTTTTCCCGAATAGACGGCGTACACAGTGGATTTAGCCGTTTGCATGGGCAACGTGAAGTTGTTGTCGATAAGACCCGGTTGTATGGTGGATATTTTACCGACTTTGTCTCTATTCTTGTTTGCAGGCAGCGAAGCGATGTACTTTTCAACAACCGGTTTCAGAGAGTCGATATCGAAATTACCCACGAAGATGAAAGTATAATCGGCTGCATTGGCTGTGCGCTCTTTTGCAATTTCGAGAATGCGGTCGTAGTTAATCAGGTCGATATCTTCGGCTTTCAAGGGTTCCCGCATTATGTTATGATTGTAGAGCGTTGCTGAAAGCGAATCACTGAAAATGAACTGAGGATCGTTCGCATAGTTTGTCAGTACCGCTTTCATTTGCTCTTTCCATGCGGCGAAGGCATCTTCGTCACGATGTATGTCGGTAAAGGTGAGGTATACCAATTGCATCATGGTTTCGAGGTCTTTGGTCGCGCAGGAGGCATTGATCATTTCCATAGGTTCTCCCAAAGAAAAATAGGTAGATACGGTTTTACCGGCTAATGCTTTCATCAAGTCTGTTCTTCCGTATTTCCCGAGTCCGCTCAATTCAACGATTTCATTGACGGCTTTCAGATTTTTAACCAAAGCACGATCTGTGTAATCATAAAGGGAAAGTCCTCCTTTGCTTACGGCTTGCATAGAGATTTCATCGCTCTTGAAGTCTGTCGGTTTGAGGATAACTTTCACTCCGTTGGAAAGGGTCCATTCGGTTGTTCCAAATTTCTTTCCGGCAGCACTTTTTACAATTTTACCCGCAACCGGTTCGTCGGAAATGAGCGGTTCGTTGGATACATTGTCGACATAGGGAGTAATTTCTTCTGCTTCGACTTCTTTGATAGCGGCAAGAACTTGGTCTTTGTCGGGATAGGATACTCCTTCTTTATCGGGACCGGTCAGTGAAATTACCATATTGTCTTCGCTAATAAGCGTTTTGATGTATTGGTTTACCATATCTACCGTAATGGCCGGAGATATTTGTTTGAGCAGGTTGTATTCCATCTCGATACCCGGAATATATCCGCCGTCGATGAAGTGTCTGATGTACTCTTCGGCGTAGTCGATGTTTTTGTGATTGTTGCGTTCTTTGTACATGTTTTCATACCGAGAAAGCAATGTAGCCCGGGCACGGTCGTATTCGGAAGCTGTGAATCCGAAACGGTCGATACGTTCTGCTTCGCGCATAATACCTTTTATGGCATCGATCGCTCCATTGTCTTTACCCAAAGCGATAAGAGTAAATGCATCTTTGGTTTTGGAAACGAAGAAATCTCCGTCGAAAATCGCTCCGGCAATGAAGGGAGCATCCGGTTTTTGAGTGATTTCGGAGATGCGGTCGTTAAACATGATACCGACAACTTGTCCCATATAGTCATTGATGGCCCCGTTGATAGTTCCTCTCATTTCGCGGGGCATGGGGTCGTGTTTCATATAGATATCCACCCGGGTGTATGTGGCTTCTTTGTCTTTGTGGAATGCAAAGATGGGTTCTTTGTTATCGGGTACAGTGTAGTAAATACGTTCTGCCGCATTTTCGGGCATTTTGATTTTACCGAACAGTTCTTTGATCTGAGCTTCCATTTTGTCGGCATCGAAGTCACCGATAACGATAATACCTTGTTGGTCGGGGCGATACCATTTGTGATAGTAGTCGCGTAGTGCCTGATAGGGGAAATTCATGACAACTTCCATTGTTCCGATGGGCATACGGTTGGCATATTGGCTACCGGCAAACATGACAGGAACCGTGACTTCCCATGTACGCCAATTGGCATCGGCACGAGTTCTCCACTCTTCATGGATAACTCCGCGTTCTTCGTCGATGTCTTTGTCATTCAGAGAGATGGCACAGGCCCAATCGTACAGAACGAGTAGACAGGAGTCTACCAAATTTTGATTTTGAGTGGGGACATTGGATATACGATACACGGTTTCATCGAATCCGGTATAGGCATTGATGTCTACGCCGAATTTGATACCCTTGTTTTCGAGGTAGTTTAACATGTTTTTACCGGGAAAATGTTCTGTCCCGTTGAATGCCATGTGTTCGAGGAAGTGGGCCAATCCGCGTTGGTCTTCGTTTTCGAGAATTGAACCTACCTTTTGTGCAATGTGGAATTCTGCACGATTCTTCGGCGTTTCGTTGTGACGTACATAATAGGTGAGACCATTATCGAGGACTCCGTAGCGTACGTTGGGATCGATGGGCAATGCTTCCATCTGAGGAGCTTGTTGTGCCGATACCCATTGGGCAAGGGCTACACAGGCAAGCACTAATCCCGATTTTACCATTTTTAGATTCATTTTTGTTTGATTTAAAGTGAGTTATATTGTATTTTCTTCGTCTTGGTATTCTAGAATATCTCCCGGTTGGCAATTCAGTTCTTTGCAAATAGCTTCGAGTGTGGAGAAACGTATAGCTTTGGCTTTCCCTGTCTTTAAGATAGAGAGATTGGCCGGAGTGATATCTATTTTGCCCGAAAGTTCATTAAGCGAAATTTTTCGTTTCGCCATCATTACATCGAGATTGACAATAATAGGCATGGTCGTTATTTATATAGTGAGGTCTAATTCTTCGCGTTGTTTATAGGCTATATTCAAAATTTCGGCCAGTAACAGCAAAATAAATGCAATAGTGACCGAAGCGCTCAATTCGGGATAGCAAATTTGATTGTCTCCCAACGAGAGGTGCGAACGATAATAGCTCGTGGTGATAAAGGAATCTATATAGCTAACGAGGTAGAATGTAATCATGAAATAGGAGAGTAATCTCAATCGTTTGATGTTTCTACGGTTCATGAGTCCATCTGAGGCAACCGATTTTATCAATTGCACTAATTTAATAATCATACAAATGAGGGCGATGAAAGAAAGCCCTGTCAGTATTACGGAGCTTATACTCAATGCTACGGGTGTCGTCGATGCCGGAAGGTAGAGAATATTGTCGGACGAGAGATTGAGACTTGGGATCGTTCCTATGTGGTTTAATTGCAATGAGTCCGGTTTGACCGTGCAAATCTGAAAAGTCGATTCTTCCAGCCCATTTTGGAATCCGATGACAGAGGAGTTGAGTCCCATCATAAATCCTTTGGAGAAATCGAGAAGTATGGGAATGAGAATGAGTAATGCGATTAGCAAATTCAATAATTGTATTTTTCTCTGTGTTCGTTTGTCGTAAAACATATACGTCATATTCTATATTGTCAGGACAAAGAAATAGAATATTTTCCGAACGAACAAGAAAAACAGTATATTTTTATCGAAAAACGATAAAAATAATTATATTCAAAAAATTGTACGGTGTTATTTATCGTCTATATCCGATATATAACCGTTCATCATTGCATAGAAGCTAAGCCCCGATACGGTCTTGATACCTAATTTGGCCGTTAGATTTTTTCGATGGCTGAGTACTGTGTTTATACTTATATTCAGGCGATCGGCTATTTCTTTATTCATGAGCCCTTTGGCTACCAGCCTCAATACTTCGGTTTCCCGAGGCGATAATTCGTGAGGCAGGATTTCGGATTGTTTGTCTAAATGCTCGATGAACTGTTGTATTTTTTCGAGCAGAGATTCTTCGCTTTCGTGTATGTCTAACGAAGTCATTGAAGTTTCGGGCAGGTGAGACCCATCGGAGGCGAGGAGTATGATTTTGCTTTTGCGAGGGAGGAAAAAATCGCTGTATCCGATGATTGTATCGGCGAAAAGAATATAGGCATCGAATTGTTCGGGTGCGTTATTGAAAAACTCGGAAATCTCGTTGTATAATATAGGAGTGGTGTCGAAGTATTTTTGTAGTAAATGCTTCAATCCTAAGTTAAGTAACGTGTATGGTGTAACGATGGCGATACGCATGGACTTCGATTACTTGAAACTTTTGTTTCGGCAGGCTTCCAACATACCGTCGGCAATGGGACGGAGTATTCTGTTTCTTATCCGGTTGTGTTGTTTGATATCTTTTTCGAGGCTGTATATTGCGAATATGACACCGTGGCAAAGATTGAGATCGTATTCGCCTTTTAGATGAATAACAAACAGGCTTTTAAGATCGTCTAATTTTTCTTCCAAAGAATCGTTTTCTTCTGTATCGGGTTGAAATTTTTCTCCGTAATATTCCCCGTGCAGGGTTTCGGCAGCGACTTTGATAGAGGGAAACCAGCAATTCTTGTCATTTTCTATGCGCGACAACAATTCTTTTTTCAGTTCGTCGAAGAATTGCTTCATAAGTTCGAGATTGTTGTTCTCGCTGTCGCTTTGGTTTATCAAGAAATTGAAATGTCGTTCTATATTGGGTATCTGGAATTGTTCATAGTAGGCATTCGTTTGGGTGAGGTAGTCTACTATTTGTGTAGCGCAAAATGATTTGAGCCTGTTTTCCGGGAAATAGTCTTCGTTGATAAAGGTGTTGAGTATGGTCACGAAAAACTCGCAGTCTAGATTTTTTTCTTCGCATACGGTACGTATGCTTTTGTCGCCGACCCCCAGAATAATACCGAATCGATTGATAACCGGTATGACGGAGGGTTCGTGCAAGATAACGTCGCAAAGCTTTGTCTCGGCGTTTATTAGTGCCATAATTCGTCCTTTCTATGAATGATATTGTTTTCGGTAATTATAAAGTCCATTTTTATGTCGTGGGGCTCTGCCGGTATTTCGTCGAACAGTTGCAGTTCATAGCAGATTCCAATTTTTGTGGCGGAGGTCTGGACGAGCAGTTTGTCGTAATATCCTTTTCCTCGTCCCAATCGATTCAGCTTTTTGTCGAACGCTACTCCGGGTACGATTATCCAGTCTATCGAACCGGGATCGGTTTCACGGGTGTCACCCGGCTCCCAAATACCGAAAGCCCCTTGTTTAAGGAACCGAGGATCGTAGGGGCTGACGATGAGATTGTCGCCGTTCACTATGGGTAGGTACAGTTGCTTTTTTTTGCTCCATCTGGATAACATTAAACCGGTATCGACCTCGTCAGGCAAGGCGTGATAAAGCAGTATGCGCGAGACTGTTTCGAAACCGGGTAGCTTTTCTATTGCTGAGCATATATTTTGTGATAAAGCTACTCGCTGTTCCGAGGAGATAGTCTGTTTCAACTGTTTGACCTGTTGCCGCAGTTGTTGTTTTTCGCTCATCGAGGAACTTGATTTTCTGCCGGCAATTCGGGATATCCTTCGCCTTTATTCACTATATCCCGAGCCTTTCGCAAGGTTTCGTCATCTCGTAGCAGCAGTTTGTAAAATGCTTCTTCTCCCAATATGTTCCGGGCTATGTATGCCTGCAACGTGTTTACGATTAATTTTCTTGAAATATTGATGTAAACGGGACGGGGGCGTATTCCTTTTTGGGCGGCGTATTGAACGAAACTGTTTAAGAGAGTGTTGGGTTCAAGTATACTCAATAGGGATTCGACATCTTTTGCTGTTGACAATTTGTCGCGGTATTTATCCGTGTAGTCGAATGCGTATTGATAGAGCAGACCTTCGTTGGCTACGTTGTTGAAGTAGGAGGTGACTCCCGTCGTGTCTCGTGGAACGAATATGTCGGGCATAATTCCGCCTCCGCCGTATACTTCACGCCCGTTGACCGTGTGGAACACCAACTCTTTGTTCTGTTTGATACTGTCGGCATTGAAAAATTCGCCGTGCATGTATCTGTTTACGATATCCATGCTATAATCTTCGGATTTCCCTAATTGATATTCTTTTTGGATACAACGGCCGGAAGGTGTATAGTAACGGGCTACCGTCAGTCGAATGGCCGATCCGTCACGGAAGGGGATTTGTTGTTGTACCAGTCCCTTGCCGAATGTTCGGCGCCCGATTATCAAACCTCTGTCGTTGTCTTGTATGGCTCCTGCGAATATTTCACTGGCTGACGCGGACCATTCGTCCGTGAGAACTACGACTTGTTCTTTTTGGAATGTTCCCGTGCCGTTCGAAACGGCGTCTTCCCGTTCGAATGCTTTTCCTTCGGCATAGACTATTAATCGGTTGGCAGGAAGGAATTCATTCGCCATATTGATTGCGGCGTCCATCAATCCTCCGCTATTGCCACGCAAGTCGATAATGAAGTTTTCGGCTCCTTGATTGTGTAGTTTGGAGAGGGCTGTAATAAATTCGTCATAAGTGGTTTTGCCGAATTTGCTGATTTTTATATATCCCGATTTGTCGTCGAGCATATAAGCCGCATCAACGCTGTTGACGGGAATATCTCCGCGCGTTACTTCATAAAAGAGCGGATTTTTCGCTGTTTTGCGTAAGATTTCGAGTTTCACGGTCGTTCCCTTAGGTCCCCGCAAATTTTTCATGACTTTTTCGTTGCTAATGTTTTTACCAACGAAAGCAGAATCGTTGACCGAGATGATACGGTCTCCGGCCAGTATTCCTACTTTTTCGGAGGGGCCGCCGGAAATGACGCTGACAACGTTGATGGTGTCGTTCAGTATATTGAATTGTATCCCGATTCCACTAAACGAGCCTTCTAACTCTTCATTGACGCTTTCCAAATCTTTTGCCGGAATGTAGGCAGAGTGGGGATCTAACTCTCCTATGACTTTGGGCACGACATTTTCTATGAGATCGTTCCTGTTTACCGTGTCGACGTATTGTTGCTCGATGCATTGCAACAAACTTTCGATTTTGTCATATCTTGCCGTTTTGCCGAAAGAGGTTTCGGCAGAGAAAAATCGTCCGATTAAAATTCCCCCGGCGATAGCCACGGCTATTAGTAACGGGACCCAGACGAAACGAGCTTTTTCGTTATTCATATTTAATAGGATAGTTTAGCTTTTTACTTTATAGATTCATCGGCTTGCGGATCAATGAAATCCACTTGTATGCCGGCTTTTTGCAGAAGTTCGATACCGTCTTGGAGCCGGTAGTATTCCGAAAATACGACACGACTGATACCTGCTTGTATAATCAACTTGGAACATTCGATACAAGGCGAGGACGTCACGTATAGAGTCGCTCCGTCGCTGCTGTTGTTGCTGCGAGCGACTTTGGTGATGGCATTTGCCTCGGCATGCAAAACGAAAGGATATGTGTGGCCGTTTTCGTCTTCGCAGCAGTTTTCGAATCCGGCAGGTGTACCGTTGTACCCGTCGGAGATTATCATCTTGTCTTTTACAATTAAAGCTCCGACTTTACGACGCTGGCAGTAAGAGTTTTCAGCCCAGATTTGCGCCATTCGTATATAACGCTTATCCAATGCCAGTTGTTTGTCCGTGATATTTTTTTTTGTGTCCATATCTTGACGCTAATAATTTACAAAAATAGCTGTTTTGCGGAGATTTATGTCCTTTTTTATTATTTTATAACGAAGGTTCGGTACATCGGGGAATCGGGTGAAGAGGTTCCGTGCTTTTGTTTTTCGAGATACGGTTAGTCGATGAATCTTCGCAATATATCGTTGTACGAGTCGATACGGCGGTCTCGCAAGAACGGCCACCAGCGCCGAACGTTTTCGGAGCGGGTTAAATCTATTTCTACGACTTCACACCATTCGCTGTCGTCGGGAGCGGCGGCCAGTATTTCACCTTGCGGACCGCAGACGAAGCTGTGTCCCCAGAATTGTATGCCGTTGGTTTGTCCAGAGGGATCGGGTTCATGTCCCACACGGTTGACAGCTACAACAGGTAGTCCGTTGGCGACGGCGTGTCCTCGTTGGGAAATAATCCACGCGTCTTGTTGTCGCTTTTGTTCTTGGGGGGTGTCGGAGCTTTCCCAGCCGATGGCCGTAGGGTAGATGAGCATGTCGGCTCCTTGCAGTGCCATGAGGCGGGCTGCTTCGGGATACCATTGATCCCAACATACCAATACCCCCAGTGTACCGATGGAGGTTTTTATGGGGGTGAATCCCAAATCGCCGGGGGTGAAGTAGAATTTTTCGTAATAGGCCGGGTCGTCCGGTATGTGCATTTTACGATACTTTCCGGCGATAGAACCATCGGTGTCGAACACGACTGCTGTGTTGTGGTACAATCCGGCTGCGCGTCGTTCGAAAAGAGAGGTTACCAAGACGATGTGCAGCTCACCGGCGATACGACTGTAAAATTCGGTCGATTCTCCCGGTATGGATTCTGCCAAATTGAAATTGTCGGTCGATTCTATTTGACAGAAATAGAGACTGTTATGTAGTTCTTGCAGGACTACGAGCTGTGCACCTTTTGCAGCGCATTGTTCGATGTGTTGTTTCAGTCTTTTTTTGTTGTCGGCGATGTCGCCGGTATTTTGTTGTTGGATAATTCCGACAGTGATTTTCTTTTCGGTCATGACAGGATATATTTATCGTAATATATTTCGAGGATATTGCATGGTTACGCAATGTAACGAACCATGTTGTCGAATGAGCGGTGAACAGTCTATTCCTACGACTTCCCGATTCGGGAACGCTTGTCGAAGTATTTCAAATGCCTTCTTATCGTTCAAAGGTTGTCGATAAGTGGGGTACAGGATTGCGTCGTTCAAGATGAGAAAGTTGGCATAAGTTGCCGGTAAACGCTCTCCGTTTTCATCGTAAACGGCTTCGGGCATGGGTAGGGGAAGCAGATTATACGGTTTTCCGCCGATCGTTGTGAAGGTTTGAAGCTGTGCTTCCATTTTACGCAATGCTTCGTAGTGCTCGTCTTCCGAATCGGAACATTGTACGTAAACGATTGTATCTTCGTCTGCAAATCGGGCCAGTGTGTCGATGTGGCTATCGGTGTCGTCTCCGGCGAGATAGCCGTGGTCGAGCCATAGTATGCGTTGCAGCCCGAATGTCCGTTTGAGGTATTCTTCGATAACGGGTCGTGTCCATTCTCCATTTCGGTTGGGAGATAGCAGGCATTCGCTTGTGGTCAGCAAGGTTCCGGCTCCGTCACTTTCGAGGGCTCCCCCTTCCAGTACGAAATTGAGCTTATTTTCGTATAGGGCGTTAAAAACGTTTTCGTTATATAAAGTCGAAGTGATGAGGTTGTCGTAATTGGCTGCGAATTTAAGTCCCCAGCCGTTGAATTTGAAGTCGTATATAACGGGAACTCCGTCTTTGAATACCGTGATACCGCCGTGATCTCGTGCCCATGTATCGTTGGTGAGACATTCTATGAATCGGACGGATTCGATGTCAATCGTATTCTGTAATTGTTTTTTAACTTCGTCGGGGTAGGGGGTGACGATGATGAGCTTTTCCCTTTGGAAAATTTCGTTTGCCAACTTTTTATAACAGTCGGTAACTTCGTCGAGCATGTAGGCCCAATCGGTGTTTGGGTGAGGCCAAGTGAGCTGTATGCCCGATTGGGGATACCATTCTGCCGGAAAGGAAACGTTAGGGGTCATTGTTTTGGAGCTTGAAATTTACGGTCGAAAAAAGGGTTCTTGGACGATACGCTCAATGCCAAAGCGATGATTTGGTTACAGCCGGGCAGGAGATTCATAGATTGTGCGGTTGTGCCTGCCGAGAACATCACCCGGGTGTCGATACGGAGATCGGCAGCTTTTGAACAAGCCGATCCGATAGCGATTCCCACATCGATAGAGTTAATCGCACAAGGATTGCTTTCAGGATTTTCACCACACGTTTTCGCTCCACAGTATGCGCAATTCAAACCTAAGGGGTGTCGGCGGGTTCCGATGAGGATAACTGCGTCGGCTTGTTCTATATTATCGGCATCGCGCAGAAAAAACATCATGCCGCGTTTTTTCCCTTCGCTGCGCATATTTTCCGATAGAGTCGGAAGGCTATCGTGCGAGAGTGTAATTATTTCGATAATATCCACTCCTTTACCTTTGGGTGCTGTGCGGGCCGCCATCATGATTTGTTTAGCGGCTTCCAGCACAATCTCTTTTCGAATGTTCCGTTCGTTGTAAATCATGTTCGTATTTTCGCATTTTATGCAAAGATAGCGCAAAAGAAGGCAGAAACAAATTTATTTGATTGTGCGGTGCGCTGCTCTTTTGCTTCTGAAACAAAGATAATCATTCTTTTATGAAGTAACGATTCCTATATTCGG
>UMHK01051530.1_pt1 | contig 10748 bp, 10 predicted proteins | sample 1965521 | NCBI WGS metagenome assembly UMHK01 (sample SAMEA4836097, study PRJEB28245) | human gut metagenome | biome: gut microbiome; material: fecal sample | place: Denmark | collected 2008
GTTTGCTTTTTGTTCTTTAGCACTCCATCTTCCTGAGTGCTAAGACCATTATATTCAATTTTCCGGCGCTGTCAATAGGTTCGCAGAAAAGTTTTGAAAGATTCACAAATTATACATCTCTCTCAAATCAAAATCGGCCAAGCCGGAAAATCGGATCAGCGTTTGCGCCAACTGGCGCACCACCCGATTTTCCGGCTTGGCCTTCTTCCTTTATAATGTTATTCTTCCATTTGTTTGGCCAGAAACGCCGCCGCAACGGCTATCGCCTTTTGCTGGGCAGCGTCTGGCTGGGCGCTCTTGTCCTCGGTCAAAAGCCCCACCGCGCCGGTCACATCCCCCGCCGCGATGATGGGACTGACGCAGAGCAGCACCCGCTGGGCCCCCTCGCAGGGCAGCAGGGTCTTCTCCGCCTCGCCCTCGCTGGCGTAGGGCTTGCGGCCGTCCATCAGCCTTTCCAGCGGCTGACTGACGCTGCGGTCGATGAGGTCCCGCCGCCCGGCACCGGACGCCGTGAGGATGCGGTCCCGGTCGCAGACGAAGGCCGTCAGTGCGAAACTCTTGCTCAGCGCATCGACGTACTGGGTCGTCACGCCGCTCAGCTCCCCCACCGGCGAATACTTTTTGAAGATGACCTCTCCCTCGCCGGTCGTGAAAATTTCCAGCGGGTCGCCCCGGCGGATGCGCTGGGTGCGGCGGATCTCCTTCGGGATGACCACCCGCCCCAGCTCGTCGATGCGGCGCACGATGCCTGTCGCTTTCATAGCACATTCTCCCTTTCTCTGTTCGGCGTTTCCTTTGTTCCCAGATTTCGTTTTCTGTGGTTATTTTGTGGTAAGAGAAAGAGAATTATTCAATCTCAGATTTTCTGCTTGATGCTCCGGCTGCTCCCAGTTTTTTGTTTGTCTTCATACATCCGCTGATCGGCAAGGATGCGCAGCTCCCGCACGTCGGCGCTGTCCGCCGGGTAACAGACCACGCCGCAGCTGGTGCTGATGTCGATGGTCTGCCCCTCCAGCACATAGGTCTGGCGGATAATCGATTTGATGGTTTCCATCCGCTGCGCACACCGTTCTGCGTCCACTTCGCCGTTGACGATAAGGGCGAACTCGTCGCCGCCGATTCGGAAGGCGTAGTCCGTGTTCCGCACACAGCTCCGCAGCCGGCCCGCCACCGCTTTGAGCAGCTGGTCGCCGACGTCATGGCCGTAAGTATCATTCACCGGCTTGAACCGGTCAAGGTCGAGGTAGAACAGCACAAAAGGCTCGCCCTGCTGTTCCTTCTCTTTCAGGGTCTTGTTGAAGCACCGCTCGTTGAGCAGGCCGGTCAGGCCGTCGCTGTTGGCAAGGCCCTCCATCTTTTTGCGCTCGCTGGCCTCCGCACGCAGGGCGTGTTCCTTTTCCTCCACTTCCTGCCGGGCGTTGATCCGGACAAACCGCACCAGCGTGAACACAATGCCCGCCATCAATGCGATCAGCAGCAGGATGGTCGCCGTCTGGATCTTCCGCATCCCGGCGTCCACCACGCTCCGGTCCACGATGCCGACGATGCTCAGGCTCTGAAAACCCACCGGCTGATAGACCAGATAATAGCTCTTGCCCCCATAACGGTACGCCACACTGCCCCGGCCGCTGTTCTGCACGTCTTCGCGCATCTTGGCCAAGGCATTGGTGTTGATCTGTGCGTTCTGCTCCAGAAAATCAAACAGGTTTTCCATCCGGGGCTCGATCTCACTCTTCGGCTCTTCGGAGAGCATGATATCACCCGACGGATAGATGATGTAGCAATCGCTCTGGCCGTTGTAGGCGTGCCCGCCGATCATTTCTTCCAGCGTCTCGTTGTCGTAGCTGACAGCGATGCAGGTGTAGGTCTCGCCGTCCACTTCCACCGGCTCAATGGGTACCGTGAACACGACCCGGCGCTCCCCGTTTTTCATGGTATAGCTGCCCACACAGGGATGTCCGGTGGCGTACATTTCGGAAAATGCGCCCCAGATGTGCTTAGCCGAGCCATAGCCGCCCTCGGCATCCAGATAGGTGCAGTCTTCGTTGAACAAGTACAGGCCGCTGTATTTCCATGTAGGCTTCTGTTGGTTGAACAGGCACAGACTGGCCCGGACCGCCTCCCCGTCGGCGTCATCCTGCAGGTTGCTGCCCCACTCGCTCAGCACATTCCAGTTCCGCTGGGCGAACATGGTGAAGGTCTTGTCCACCTGCTCATAGGTCTCCAGAAGGTTTTTGGTGCTCTCGGTGTAAAACTGGTGCTGGACATAGATCATATACCCCACGATGCCCACCACAAGCACGGCAGCCAGCAGGATCGACAGCGTGATCTTCTCTTTGCTCCTCTTCATATTCTACGCTTTCTTTTGCGATGTTTCGTTTATTTTTTTACTGCCTCAACTTTTTCTCGAAGGGCGGCTAAGATTTCTTTACCGTTTTTTCAATAAAAATTTACCAAAACCAGTGATTTTTGTCAATGGCATTTTTCCTGTTTTCCCGAAGGGACTGGTCGTTTTTTTCGGTTTATGCTATACTGGGATCGAATCCGGGACATCCCCGAACCAAGGAGCGTTTCATGCAACAGATCGTAATTTTAGGCGGCGGTGCTGCGGGTATGGCAGCTGCGCTGGCGGCGGCACAGGCGGCGGGCGGCGCGGCCCGCATCACCCTGCTGGACCGCAACCCCCGCTGCGGCAAAAAGCTGCTGGCAACCGGCAACGGCCGCTGCAACCTCGACAACACCGGCATCGCGCCGGAGTGCTATTTCACCGCCGACCCCAAGGCGCTGGCCCCGCTGCTGGCGGCGGTAGAGCGGAGCGCCCCGCTGGAGTGGTTCCGGGCGCTGGGCCTTTACACCCGCACCGACGAGGCCGGGCGGGTCTACCCTTACTCGAACCAAGCCGCCGATGTGCTGGCCCTGTTGGAAGGGCAGATGGCCCGCCTCGGCGTAGAGGTGCGGACCGGCTGCACCGTAAATACCATCAGCCAGAACCGGAACGGTTACACCGTCCTCTTCGACAGCGCCGAGCACAGCAACGAGACCCTCCACGCCGATGCCGTCATGTGTGCGCTGGGCGGCAACGCAGGCCCTCAGTTCGGCACCGACGGCTTCGGCACCAAGTTCGCCGCCCAGTGCGGTGGGAAACTGGAGCCGCTCTACCCCTGCCTGACCGCCTTGCAGGTGGCAAAACCGAACAGATCCCTTGCGGGCATCCGGGCCAAGGCCGCAGCCTCCCTGCTGGACCTCGACCGGCACACCACCCTCGCCGCCGAGACGGGCGAGGTACAGTTCACCGAATACGGCCTGTCCGGCATCTGCATCATGCAGCTTTCCGGTCTGCTGGCCCCCAAGCGCGGGCCCAAGCGCCCGGCCGTGGAGCTGGACCTCTTCCCCGCGCTGGACGAAGCGGCCCTGACGGCCCTGTTCGCGGGGCGGGTGTCCCTGCTGCCCGGCAAGACCCCCGCCGATTTCTGGACGGGGCTGCTGAACCCGAAGCTGGGCAAGGCGCTCTGGGCCGCAGCTCATCTGCCGGATAAGCCCCTGAACACCCTGCCCGATGCCGCGTGGCAGGTGCTGGCCAACACCGCAAAGCACTGGCTCTTCGAGGGGCTGACCCCCTGCGGATGGAAACAGGCCCAGACCACCGGCGGCGGTCTGAGCCTGACAGAGCTGGAACCCAGTTTTCAATTCAAGGGCTGCCCCGGCCTCTACTTTGTGGGCGAAACGCTGGACTGCGCCGGAATGTGCGGCGGCTTCAACCTCCACTGGGCCTTCGGCAGCGGCATCACCGCCGGGCGGGACGCGGTGCACTCGCTGTCAGCGGCGCGACATCCCGCCCATAAAAAACGCGGGCAGCGTAATTTCGGGTGATCCGTGCCACCGTGCCGGAAAGCCCCGCCACGCCCACGAGGTTGGGCAGCATCATCAGCCCATTGAACGTGTCGGACAGGTCCCACGCGAGGTCGAGCTTCATCACCGCGCCCACCACGATGATCCCCACGAACACGGCCTGATACGCCCCGCCGGCCCGCGGCCCCAGCAGGTAGCTGACCGCCTTGGTGCCGTACTGGCTCCATCCCAACACTGTGGAGTAGGCGAACAGTAAGATCGACACCGCGATGAACTTGGGCCCGAAGCTGCCGAAGACGGTGGAAAAGGCTTCGCCCACCAGCGCGGAACCCACGACCCCGGCGGCGGCGCGGCCTGTTTCCAGATCCACCAGACCCGACGTCAGGATGACAAGGGCTGTCAGGGTGCAGACCACAAGGGTGTCCGCAAAAACCTCGAACAGCCCCCACATCCCCTGCTGCACCGGCTCGGTGACGTTGGAGGACGAATGCACCATGACCGACGCGCCGAGACCCGCTTCGTTGGAAAAGGCCCCCCGCTTGAACCCCCACGTCACGGCGCGGGCTACGCCGCAGCCCAGCACTCCGCCGCCCGCCGGGGCCAGCCCGAAGGCCCCCCGGAAGATGGCCGCGAAGGCCGCCGGGACGGCAGAAGCGTGGACCAGCACCACCACCAGCGCCCCGCCGAGGTAGAACAGGGCCATCAGCGGCACGACCCGCTCCGCCACCGCCGCCACCCGCTTGAGCCCGCCGAAGATCACCGCCGCCGAACATCCGGCCAGCACCACCCCGGTGGCCAGTTCCGGCACCCCGAAGGCGGTGCGCAGGTTCCCCGCGATGGAATTGATCTGGCTCATGTTCCCCATGCCGAACGACGCCAGCACACAGGAGGCTGCAAACAGCACGGCCAGCACCCGGCCCAGCTGCTTGCAGCCTTTTTTGCGCCCCAGCCCGTCGGCGAGGTAGTACATCGCGCCACCCTGCCACGCGCCCTCCTCATTCTTGTGCCGGTAAAAGATGCCCAGCACGTTTTCGGAAAAGCTGGTCATCATGCCGAGGAGGGCCATGACCCACATCCAGAACACCGCCCCCGGCCCGCCGCTGAGGATGGCCGTTGCCACCCCCACGATGTTGCCGGTGCCGATGGTGGCCGCCAGCGCGGTGCACAGGCTCTGGAACTGGCTGATCGCTTGATCGTCGGTGCCCGTGTGGGCGGTCACGCTCCGGTCGGTGAAGATGGCCCCGACGGTCTGCCGCATCCAGTACCGGAAGTGCACGAGCTGGAAAAAGCCCGTCCGCACCGAGAGCATCACCCCCGCCCCGAAGAGCAGTGCCAGCCCCAGCGGTCCCCACACGACCCCATTGACCGCGCCGTTGACGGCAGTAATGGTCTCCAACATCGCAAGATCCCCCCTGCCACACTGTATGGCAGAGGGGATCGTTGTATGCGCCGGGATCGTTTTTTGTATAATCCGCCCTTTGCCGGGCCATCCTTTCGGTATCATTTGCAAAAAGGAGGGCGCAGGATGCACAAGGGAGGTTGGAGGCCATTCTGGGCTGCGCTGTGGGCGGCGTTGCTGGTGCTGCTGCCCCTTGTGGGCGGCACGGTGCTGCTCACCCGCCGGATGCTGCACACCCAGCTCCTTGCCCAGACCGCCGAACCTCAGCAGGGCGTGCCCATCACGCCGCCCAAGGAGGACGACCGGATGACGGTGCTGCTCTGCACTGCCGGGGAACAGCCGGGCTTTCTGCTCCTCTACCTGAACGCCCCGCAGAACGTCTGCGGCCTCTTGGCCGTGCCGGGGGAGCTGACCGTGCCCTTCGGGGATGGGGAAGCGTCCCTCACCCGCTGCTACGCGGCGGCGGGCCCGGCGCGGTGCCGCCAAGCCCTGCTGGAAACGCTGGCCCTGCCGGAGGATACCTTTTATCTGGCTCTTTCCCCCGCCGTGCTGGAAAAGCTGGCGTCCCGCTACGGGGCCGTGCGGGTGGGGTTCTCCGGGGCATTCACCACCGAAGAGCTGGCCGCCCTCGGCCAGACCGGCAATGTCCAGACCCTCAGCGTACCGGAAGCCTCCGCCTTTCTGACCGGCCTCGACGAAGCCGGGCGCATCCCGCCTGCCCACCGGGCCGCGGCACGGGCCGCAGTGTGGGACGCCTTTTTCCGGCAGGATCTCGAACTGCTCCCCGCCTCCCTGCCGGACGCCCTCCGGGCCCAGAGTTCCGCCCTGCTGACGGACTTCACCGCGCAGGACTACGCCCGCCTCGGCGAGATTCTGGAGTTCCTCGCCAACCGCGCAGCCCCCATCCGGGCCGACGCTTTGCCCGGCGCATGGGACCGGGCCAGCGGCACTTATTCGGTCACGGAAGCCTCCCGCGCGGCGGTGCAGACTTTCCTCAACGTTTCGCCCACCGACGAACAGGCATCGTCCGCCAGCGAGCCGTAACCCAGCACGAATGTTCCCGCAAGGCCGGGCGTTTCGCCGGTCAGGTCAAAATCGCTCAACAGACTCAGCCGCACCCCCTGCTGTGCCGCCGCCACCCGAAGGGCCGGGTCCGGCGGGGCCTGTTTCACCTCAGCCAGCAGGTGCAGCCCCGTGTGCAGCCCGGCTAAGGTCAGCTCATCGGGGGCAAAAGCCCCGTTCAGCGCCTTGGTCAGCGCGTCCCGCCGGGCCTTGTAGGCCACCCGCTCCCGCGCCAGATGCCGGGTAAAGTACCCCTCGGTGATGAACCGGGCCAGCGTCTGCTGCTCGAACCGGCTGACCGTGCTGGAGTAAAGCCGGTAAGCCGCCCGCCACGCCGGGAGGAGCTGCACCGGCAGCACCATATAGGCGATGCGGATGCTGGGGGCAAGGCTCCGGGAGCAGGTGGAGAGATAGATCACCGGGCCGTCGGCCCCGGCCATCCCCTGCAAGCTGGGCAGTGGGCGGGTGTCGAACCGGAACTCGGAGTCGTAGTCGTCCTCGATGATGTACCGCTCCCCCGGCTTGCGGGACGCCCAATGGAGCAGCTCCGCCCGCCGCCCGGCGGGCATGGTGACCCCCGTGGGGAACTGGTGGCTTGGGGTGACGTAGCAGACCGCCGCGCCCGACCGGGTCAGTGCCTCGATGGACAGGCCGTCCTCGTCCACAGGCAGGCAGCAGCAGGGCACGCCGTTGTTTTCCAGCACCCGCTTGGCGCGGGGGTAGCCGGGGTTTTCCACCGCCGCCGCACCGGGCAGCAGCGGGGCCAGCAGCCCCAGCAGGTATTCCAAGCCGGCTCCCACCACGATCTGTTCCGCGCTGCACCGCACGCCCCGGTACTCTTCGAGGTAGCCGGCCAGCGCCCGCCGCAGTTCGAGATCGCCCTGCGCGTCGCCGTGGGTCAGCAGCTCCGGCGAGGAATAGAGCAGCTCCTTTTGGAGCCGCGCCCATGTTCGGAACGGGAAGAGCGCCGGGTCCACCCCCCGCGTGGAGAGATCATAGCGGACGGGCCGCTCCAGCTGGGCCGCCGGGGGCAGCGGGGCCGGGGCGGCGGGCAGGGTCTCCGGCCGGACGGGCAGGGCCAGATACTCCTGTACATAAAAACCGCTGCGCTCCCGCGATTCCAGATACCCTTCCGCCGCCAGAAGCTGATACGCGGCGTCCACCGTGTTGACCGACACCGACAATTCCGCCGCCAGCCGCCGCTTGCCGGGCATCCGAGTGCCCGCCGGGATGGCCCCGGTGCGCATTTCCTCCGCAAGGCTATCGTAGAGCTGTTCGTACAGCGGCACCGCCGAGGCCGCATCCAGCGCTGTTGTCAAGTGGAACACAAAACCCCTCCTTTTTGGGCAGTCTCCCAAACTGACCCCATAAAAAAACTCTATTCTGGGTATTTTCACGGGTTCAGTTCTGCGTATAATAAGAGCATACCCGCCGAGACCGAAAAAGTCAATCGGTTTTATGGGTTTTATGAAAATGGAGGGAATACATCATGTCAACAACCGCAATGTGGCTGCTGCTGGCAGTCGTCGTCATCGTTATCCTCTTTGCCAGTGTGCTGTATAAGCGCACCTTTACCGTGCACGAGCTGGCGCTCACCGGCGTCATGGCCGCGCTGAGCCTTGTGGCCTACCTGTTCTTCCGGGTGCCGTTCTACGGCGGCTCCTCGTTCCATCTGGGCAACACCTTCACCGCCCTGACCGCCCTGCTGCTGGACGGCGTGTCCGGCGGTCTGGCCGGTGCCATCGGTCTGGCGCTGGCCGACATTCTGGCCGGTGATCCGGGTTACGCCGTCACCACCTTTGTGCTGAAGTTCATCATCGGCATCACCTGCGGTGCCGTGGCACACAAGGCCTTCAAGCTCCGCGACCTCGACCGCCACAGCGCCGGTTACCTCGTCAAGGTCATCGTGGCTGCCGGTTCCGGTCTGCTGCTGAACGTCGTCACCGACCCGTTCCTCGGCTATTTCCGCAACGTTTACATCTTCGGTCAGGAGTACACCGTCGCACAGGCCCTTTCCAAGATCGCCGGCGGCGTCACCTTCGTCAACAGCGTGGCCTCCACGGTCTGCGCCGTCATCCTCTACCTCGCCCTGCGCCCGGCGCTGGAACGCGCCAATCTCCTGCCCAAGGGTGAGAAGAAACACTAAGCATTTCTCGAACCTCTCCACAGGTCTCTGACAAAACCGCCCCCGGTCCTGCACGTTCATGCAGCACCGGGGGCGGTTGCGTTTTAATTGATACTGTTTTGTTCCAGCTGCTCCAAAAAGACGTCCGGCGTATAGACCGGCACCGACGATTTCGCGTAGTCTTTCGTGTTGCGGGTCACCATGCAGTCCACCTGAGAACGCAGTGCCGTTTCGATCATCACGGCATCCTCAAAGTCCGCAGTCGGGGATGCGATCGCGTGGAACACATCCTCTGCCGAAGTATCCAGCAGCCCTACGATCGTCAATAGCTGACTGAGTTTCTGACGGCTTTCCTTATCACTGTGGGTGCAGCGGTGGGTCAGGTAATAGATATCCGTCGCCGCCTTTGCGGTAATGCAGCCGGTAAACCATTCCGCTGCGGCCGCGCGGAAGATGCTTCGTGCCGGAATGGAGAACGGCTCCCGATTTTGCAGAAAATCCATTACGACGCAGGTATCCAGCAGCGCCTTCATAACTTCCCCAGCCTTTCCTCCCGTGCCTGTTCCAGCGTCATCGTCGCCGGGACGCTGCCAAACAGCGACTCCACTGTGTTCAGCTTATTCTGGTAGGGCGAGGTCAATTTTGCAATGGTCTTGCCGTTGCGGGTGATGTAGACTTCCTCCGTTGCAGCCAGCAGAAGATATTTGCCCAAGTTATTCTTGAGCTCCGTTGCAGTGATCGACATCTTGACAGCCTCCTTTTCCTCATCGTACTATTATTATATCAAATTCGTTCGATGAATTCAAACGAATCGGACGAATTTACCAAATAAAATATCCCGGTCTGGCATTCATTCGATGCAAACCGGGACATTTTTTATTCTTTCTCAAACACCAAGAACCGGAAGGCGATGTCCGTCGTCAATTCCGGGAGGGCGGCGAGGCGGGCCGCGCCGTCGCGGGGCGTCTTCCAGTAGTAGGGCGTCATGGCGAAAAGCGCTTCGAGCTGGGCAGCGGGCACCGTGATGGTGCCGGAGACTTCCCGCTCTCCAATGGGGCGGAAACCCTCATAGGCCACCTGCTGCACCGGATTTTTGTAGGGCGTATCGTAGAGGATCGCCTTCATCTGGTACAGATGCTCCGCGCCGGGCACCACATAGATCATCCGCCCGCCGGGGCGCAGGACGCGGAGGAACTCCTCCCGCGCAAAGGGCGAGAAGCAGTTCAGCAGCAGGTCGGCCCAGCCGGTGCGGACGGGCTGGGCAAAGCTGGACGCCACGGCGTACCGGGCCGCGGGCAGAGCTTTGGCGGCCCAGCGGACCGCCGGTTTTGCGATGTCGAACCCGGCCAGCGCCAGCGGCTGTTCCGCCGCTTCGAACTGCCCGGCGATGCACCGGTCATACCAGCCCTCACCGCAGCCCGCATCCAGCAGGTGCAGCGGCGCATCCGGCGCGGCGGGCTGGCCGTATTCGAGGCAAAGCTTGCCCAGCGCCTGACCAAAGATGCCGTAGTACCCCCCGTTGAGGAAGGCGCGGCGGGCGGCGACCATCTCCTTGCTGTCGCCGGGGGCCTTGGTGCGCATACTCTGCACCGGCAGCAGATGCCAGTAGCCCTCCTTGGCGCGGTCAAAGCAGTGGCCGGAGGGGCACTTCAGGTCCCGCTCACCGGTCAGCGGCCCGCCGCACAGCGGGCACTGCCACGGCTCACATTTCATCGCTGTGATCCTCGATGGGGGCCGTTGCACCGCCGTGGGCGTTCATATACTCCTCGAAGTTGGTGAACTTCTGCTGCGGCGGGCGGCGGCTGATGAGCACAAGGCCCGGATCTTCGTCCCGGCTGGGGGCAGCGGCACGGCCGCGCCCGCGGGAGGTCTCCTGCTTGGGGGCGCGGGGCGCACGGGCGGGCTGGCTGCTGCGCTCACTGCGGGGTTTGCCGCTCTGGGCACTGTTCTGGGCCGGGCGGGCAGCGCGGTCGCCGTTACGCTCCGTGCGCTCATTGCGGCTGCCGCGGGCCGGGCGGCTCTGGCCGTTCTGGCCGTTCGGCTGGGCATTGCGGCGGTTCTGGCCGCTGCCCTGTTCGCTCTTGGCGTTGTTCGCTGCCGGAGCGGCCTTGGCGGCGGGCTGAGCCGGGGCGGCCTTCTTCACAGGGCGGAGCGGCGTTGCCTCCGGGGCGCTCACAAAGTGGGGGTCAAACTTGGGCTGCGCATTGCTGCCCCGGTTGGGGGCGGCACTGTCCTCGCGGCGGGGGCGGTTATTATTGGAACGGCGGTTTTCATTGCGCCCGCCGGAAGTTCGCTTCTGATTTTCGTCCATGG
>UMHK01002775.1_pt1 | contig 10741 bp, 7 predicted proteins | sample 1965521 | NCBI WGS metagenome assembly UMHK01 (sample SAMEA4836097, study PRJEB28245) | human gut metagenome | biome: gut microbiome; material: fecal sample | place: Denmark | collected 2008
AAGATGTCTGCCTCCGTAAAAGTTCCAATTCCTTACGACCGCCTTCTCCCATGCACCCCAATCCACCATAAAGCAGCAACACTTGTCGCCCCTTCAGTCCGCGCCAATCAAAGACATTCCCGTCATCCCGATAGCAAGGAAACTCCCATAGGCTATCCTTTTCCTCAATCTGCCGCATACGGATATGTTCCTGAATGTTCCTTCCATAAAAAGACTCGCGCATACCCGTGCCCAACGTATCCAAGATATGTACAAGCACTTTTTTAGGAATATCCAACCGGCACATGTACAGACGCTGCAAACCACTGGGCGTAGAAGCATATTCCATAGCCAACTCCCGGTTTCTTTTTAACGTAGCATCATAAAAGGAATTAAATGCAGCCTGCAAACTATCCTGCATCTCGGGATATTTGTCCCATAATGCAGCCATCTCCTGATGACGCTGTTCGTACGCTCCCCACAGCATGCTATCCTTTCGCAGATACTCTTTCTCCCTCTCCATGTCCTGCGCAACCGAATTTCCAACCGAGAGACCCAAAAATCCCCAAAGGAACAACAAACTTTTTAACTTTATGATACCACGTTTCTCCATCAGCATTACAGTTTCCCCCGTTCTTCCAAATAAGAATCCTTGAATCCTAAGAAGTACAGCACCCCATCAAGCCCCATTGTGTTGATGGACTGCTTCGCATTCGCCACCACACGAGGCTTGGCATGGAATGCAATTCCCAGCCCGGCTTCAGAAAGCATGGGCAAGTCGTTGGCTCCGTCGCCCACGGCAATCGTCTGAGCCAGATGCACATGTTCCACTTGGGCAATAAGCTTCAACAATTCGGCTTTACGGCGACCGTCTACAATTTCGCCCACATAACGTCCCGTCAGTTTACCGTCCTCTATTTCCAACTCATTGGCATACACATAGTCTATGTCATATTTGTTCTTCAGGTAATTGCCGAAATAAGTGAACCCACCCGAGAGAATGGCTATTTTGTAACCATACTGTTTCAATACAAACATCAGACGGTCGACTCCCTCCGTAATGGGCAAATGCTGAGCGATATCTTCCATGACCGACACATCCAACCCTTTCAGCAAAGCCACCCGTTGGGTGAAACTTTCCTTAAAGTCTATCTCCCCACGCATGGCCCGCTCGGTAATGGCCCTTACTTGTTCACCTACTCCGGCACGGTCGGCCAGTTCGTCGATGACTTCCGTCTCAATCAAAGTGGAATCCATATCAAAACAAATCAGGCGGCGCATGCGGCGGTACATGTTGTCCAACTGGAATGAGAAATCCATCTCCAGTTCACTGGACAACTTCAACAGTTCCGATTGCATGGCCGCACGGTCTTTCGGTGTACCCCGTACGGAAAACTCGATGCAAGCCCGTATGTTTTCCCGCTGTTCGTCCAATGGAATACGCCCGGTGAGACGCTTGATGGCATCGATGTTCAGCCCTTGTTCGGCCAACACCGAAGTGACGGCCTGTATCTGCAAAGCCGACAACTTGCGTCCCAACAAAGTCAGGATATAACGGTTCTTGCCCTGCATGTTCACCCAGTCCACATATTCGTCTTTCTTCACCGGATAGAAACGGATGTTCACGCCCAATTCCGAAGCCTTGAACAGCAAATCCCGCATCACATGCCCGGAGTATTCCTCTGCCGCACGCACCAACAAGCCCAAAGTCAACGTATTGTGTATGTCGGCCTGGCCGATGTCGAGTACCGTCACGTCATACCGGGCTAAAATCCCCATGATGGAGGAGGTCAGTCCGGGACGGTCTTCACCCGTTATTCTTATCAGTATCAATTCCGTATTCGAAGATTCCATAGCTTTATATCCATTTAATACCTGCAAAACTACACAAAAAAGGAGAAAACACAAAGGATACGGACGGAATGCCGGAAAGATTCTGCCCCATTCACCCATCTAAAAGGTATAAGCCCCTTTTTATCCGGCTACAAGTTGGCATTAAAGTAAAGGAAAACTCCCCACCGCTTCAAAAATCCAATTCTGCCCCTCGCGGTTCTTTATTTTTGGTGTAACTTTGTAAACGAAAACAAGGTTCCGAAAATGACAAACAAAGCCTGATCGGGACACGAACCAAGCCACAATGAAAGAAACAGCCTCCATATTCCATCCCTTTACGCCCCAACCGGAAATATCGGACATTCCAGACATGTTTACCTGTCCGTTCCACTACGAACCGCACCCTTTATCCGTATGCGCGGCCGAAGAAGTGTGCCGCTATCTCACGCTCCGCACCGACTGGAAAACGGAACTGGACAAAGGAAAAATGTTTGGCGTATTAGTCGTGCAGAAAGACGGAAAGACAGGCTTCTTGGCGGCTTATTCCGGCATTCTTTGCGGTCGCAACGACCACGGCTTCTTCGTACCGCCCGTTTTTGATTTGTTGCAGCCGGACGGTTTTTTCAAGACAGAAGAAGCACAAATATCCCAAATAAACCACCGTATCGGAATGTTGGAACATAGCGATATGCGTGTCGCACTGCTCCAACAGGCTGCCGACAGGAAAGCAGCCGGCGAACAGGCATTGAAAGAAGCTCGCGACGCATTGAAAGAAGCCAAACGGCAAAGGGATTTGTTACGGGCATCAGACCGCAACGACTTCACGGAAGAACAGCTCACCCGTGAAAGCCAGTTCCTGAAAGCTGAATACAAACGGTTGGAAAAGCAATGGAAAGCCAAACTCGAAGAGGTTGAAACTGCCCTGAAACGGTCCGATGAAGAAATAGAGGCGCTGAAAACCGAACGGAAACACCGCTCCATCCTGCTGCAAAATTGGCTTTTCGCCCAATTCCGCATGCTGAACGCACGGGGGGAGGAGAAAGACCTGTGGCAAATTTTCCGGGAACACGGGCGGACCGTACCGCCATCGGGTGCCGGAGAGTGTGCCGCCCCCAAATTGCTGCAATATGCCTACCGTCACGGCTACCGTCCTTTGGCCATGGCCGAATTCTGGTGGGGGGCTTCGCCGGAAACGGAAATACGCAAACACGGTTACTACTATCCGGCATGCAAAAGCAAATGCGAGCCGATACTCGGCCACATGTTACAGGGGCTGGATGTGGAACCCAACGCCCATGAAAGCAGCAAGCACCTTGACCACGAACCGGAACTCGTCTACGAAGACGAATGGATGGTTGCAGTCAACAAACCGACCGGCATGCTTTCCGTACCCGGCAAGGGCGATGCTCCTTCCGTATGGAGTTGGGCGCGTGCGCATTTTCCTGAGGCCACGGGGCCGCTCTTAGTACACCGTCTGGACATGGACACCTCGGGAGTGCTCCTCATTGCCAAAGACCCGGAAACGCACCGGCAGTTGCAACAACTGTTTGAAACGCGGCACATCAAAAAAAGGTACGTCGCTTTGCTCGACGGTACGGTAACGGACGACGAAGGCTTTATCCGTCTTCCCCTCTGCCCCAACCCGGACGACCGCCCACGGCAAATGGTGAGCACGGCACACGGCAAAGCCGCCGTCACGCGCTTCGAGGTCTTGTCGCGCAGCTGCGGCCAAACCCGCGTGGCTTTCTATCCCCTCACGGGGCGCACCCACCAGTTGCGGGTGCATGCCGCCCATCCGGAAGGATTGGACACCCCCATCGTAGGCGACAACCTGTATGGCCGTCGGGCCTCCCGCCTCTTCCTGCATGCCGAGACCGTGGCCTTCCGCCATTTCAAGACCGGACGTTGGGTCAGCATTACGGCACCGGCCCCGTTCTGACGGGAGGAAAGGCACCAACCGGTGCTCACTGCCCGCCGTCAGGCGTATGGCAAATGGCTTCAATCCGGTCCGCTTCCTCTTTCGAGAAATCCACTTTCCGCAAGGCCTTCAGGTTGTCTTCGAGTTGTGCCACGGAACTTGCCCCGATAATAACGGATGTAACCAGTTCGTCCTTCAAAACCCAAGCCAAGGACATTTCGGCCAACGTCTGCCCCCGCTCTGCGGCCACCCGATCCAAGGCTTTGATTTTCCCCAAGACCGCCTCTGTCAGTACCTCGCGTTTCAAGAAACGCCCTTGTGCCATGCGCGAATCTTCGGGCACGCCTTGCAGATAGCGGGACGTGAGCAAACCTTGTGCCAACGGTGAAAAAGCGATAAACCCAACCCCGTACGCCCGGGCCTGTCCCAAAATGCCCTCCTCTTCCGGAGCGCGGTCGAACAGGTTGTAACGCCCTTGGTACAACAGGCAATGCACGTCGCGCGCTTCCAAATAACGGTAAGCCTCTTCGGCCTTGCCGGCCGGATATTTGGAAAGCCCCACGTATAATGCTTTTCCTTGTCGCACGATGTCCACCAACGCCTGCATCGTTTCCTCCAACGGTGTCTCCGGGTCGTAACGATGGGAATAGAACACGTCCACATAATCCAACCCCATACGCACGAGGCTCTGGTCGAGACTGGCCATGAGCGACTTGCGGCTTCCCCAGTTCCCGTAGGGGCCGGGCCACATGTCGTAACCGGCCTTGGTCGACACAAACAGCTCGTCGCGATAAGGCTTGAAGGATTTCTTCATGATGAATCCGAAGGTCTCTTCGGCACTGCCATACGAAGGGCCGTAATTGTTCGCCAAATCGAAATGCGTGATGCCATGGTCGAAAGCATAATGCGCCATCGCCAACGAATGGGACAAAGGATTGACGTCACCGAAATTATGCCACAACCCTAAAGAAACTTCAGGAAGGAGCACGCCGCTACGCCCGCTGCGACGGTAGCGCATACCGTTTTCATACCGGTCGGATGCCGGAGAATAAATGGGATTCAACATAAACCTTATAACTGTTTTAGAAGTGTCTGGCGCAAAAATAATGAAAAAACCATAAATCCGCCTGACTCTCCCGGTAAAACTTCCTATCTTTGTCCATTATTATCACATAATAGATTTATTTCACATGAAACACACTTTCAGCGCATGTTGTTGCGCCATCCTGATTTCAATTTCCGCACAAGCGCAAAAAGGCGCTTCCCATTTCGAAATAGATGCTCGTACGCCACTACAGACGATGGACGGTTTCGGGGCTTCGGATGCCTGGAGCATGCAACACATCGGCCTGTGGCCCGACAGCGTGCGGTTGCAAACGGCCGACTGGCTATTCAGTACCGAGAATGACAGCAAGGGGCAACCCCTCGGCATCGGGCTTTCGATATGGCGTTTCAACATCGGGGCAGGCAGCCATGACCAAGGACGCGAAAGCGGCATCGGCTCACATTGGATGCGCACGGGATGCTTCCTCCGGCCAGACGGCACGTACGACTGGACACAGCAGCCCGGACAACGCAACTTCCTGCGCATGGCCCAAGAACGGGGCGTAAGGACTTTCATCGGATTTTTCAATTCGCCCCCAGTGTACTTTACCCAAAACGGACTGGCTACCAACACCGGGCGGGGCGGGACGCTGAACCTGAAAACGGAACATTACGGCGATTTTGCCCTATTCGCAGCCAACGTGGTGAAAGGGTTGGAACAGCATGACGGCATCAAGCTCTCCTACGTCTGCCCCGTCAATGAACCGGACGGCCACTGGAATTGGGTAGGCCCGAAACAGGAAGGCACACCGGCCACCAACCGTGAAATCGCCGGACTGGCACGGGCATTCAGCCAAGCGTTTACCCGGAAAGGGTTGGACACGAAAATCCTCATCAACGAATCGTCGGACTACCGTTGCATGTTCGCCACCCACATGACCGACTGGCAGAGAGGGTATGCCATCCAGTCGTTTTACTGTCCGGACAGCACGGACACTTATCTGGGCGACACCCCGAACGTGCCGCGCCTCATGGCCGGACACAGTTACTGGACCAACACTCCCTTGGAAGCCCTACGCAGCATCCGCATGCAACTGAAAGACACGTTGGACAAATACAACGTGCAATTCTGGCAAACGGAAACCTGCATCATGGGCAATGATGAAGAAATAGGCGGCGGAGGCGGTTACGACCGTACGATGAAGACAGCCCTATACGTGGCACGTATCATACATCACGACATCGTCTATGCCGGAGCGCGAAGCTGGCAGTGGTGGCGTGCCGTGGGCGGGGACTACAAGGACGGGCTCTTGCGTGAGTTCAGCAACCGCGAGGGGACGGACGGGCGCGTGGTGGACTCCAAACTGCTTTGGGCTTTAGGCAACTACAGCCGTTTTGTCCGTCCGGGCGCCACCCGTATGGGCATTACCGCCACCGACAAGACGGGACGAGCCGTGACGGAAGGCGACACAGACCGCACGGGATTGATGTGCACCGCCTACCGGAACGCAGACGGCTCGTGGGTCATGGTCGTAGTGAATTATGCCACCGAAGAGAAAAGCATGACCTTCCACGTGGATGACCGGAAAGTAAAAAGTTGGCAACCCTACCTGACGGCCGAAGGAGCGGGAAAAAACTTGCAGCCTATCGGCAAGGTAGGCAACGGAAAACAAACCGTCATCCCTGCACGCTCGATTGTAACGTTTGTAAGCCGGTAAGACGAACATTTTGTCAGTTTTTCAAGAATTGCCATCAGGCAAAATCCGGCATTTTAGACGGTAAAAGAACAATATGTCTGAATAAAAAATGCACCTGAATTGCATATATGCGCTGCCAATCCGCATATATGCAATTCATTTGGCTGAAAGCGATTTTTCATTCACAGCCAAACGGAAAAAAGTTCTCCGCAGATTGAAACGCCTATGGCTTCCACCTGAGCCAAAAACAAGAAGAAAACGGAAATAAAACATGCCGAAAACACTCCATTTTCGTCTGGCTGAAACTTTTTTGCCTACAAAAAAGAAAAACAAAAGGACAAAGAAAAACACTTTCCGCTTACAGCCATCTGAAAACACGGGCGGCAAACATGCCGTTCCGCCCCTCTTTGTAAAGTGCCAAGCGGATTTTCCTGTCCATTTGCCCGAAAGCCGATGCACGAGATTCGCGTATTCCGGCGCGACTTCCCTGCCGGCTGTATATAACGGATTCTCACACGGACAGGTTTGTCATTTTGACAGCCGCCGCCTTTTCCCGAACCGTCCGCCGATTTTTCTTTTCAATTCGGAAAACAAAGTAATCTCCTTACGAATCGCCGAAGCCGAAAGCCACACGCTGACACCTAATACGCATCCGCCTGCTGCGACCTTGAGCCATATTTCGGGCTGCATGCCCAAATACAAAGCCGCCGCCACGCAAAGAAACTGCGCCGCGATGAACGAACGTGCCGCCTTGTCAGACTTGAAGCCGTAGCGTCGCCCGTATACGGCATAAATCATCCACCAATCGAACACTCCGGCCAAAGCCAAGGCAATTCCCGTGCCCAAAATACCCGCGTACACAAAACCGACCATCACGCACACGGCCATAAAGATGTCGTAGGCCGCCTCCATGCACAAATACATGACGGCATCGCCTTTGGCCAACGAAGTATAAGCCACGGGGAGCGTCATCGATTTGAAAAACATGTGCATGGAAGCACACACCGCCATGCCTGTCATCGGTAAAAAAGAAGAGGTATACAACAACCTGACAACCAACGGCATGGATATCATGAATAAAACAAGAAAAGGCGACATGAGCAACACGCAGACTTTTATCTGCCGGTTGATGGCCAGATTCATCCGCCCAGCATCGGCATGTACCGACGACAAACGCGGAAAGTAATCGGCCTCTACTGCCGTGAACACCACCCCGGCGTAGGCAAACACCAGATTATAGCCCATGCCGTACAACCCCACGTCGGACAACGAGCCCCAATTGGTAATGAAAAGCGAAATCCCCATCCCTACCGACATGTTCACCACCATGGCCATGATATAAGGCACGCCAACGCGTACCATGCTCCATCCCTTGCGGAAATACTCCCGGCTCAGCAAGTCCACGCACCAAGGAAAAACAGGCAAGGAAAGGCACAGATGGACGACCATTATCCCGAACGTGCTGACAACCAATGCTGGTACAACTCCCGAAATTCCCCAAAAGCAATAAAAAGGAATCGTCAACAACAAAGTGGCCGCAGCCCCTAACACGGAAATCACAGCCACGCGCTTCAACCGCCGGACGGCTTTCAAGATAGAGATTTCACCCACCGTAACGGCCATAAACCCCATAACGGGAGAAAGCAAACAGAGAGAAAGGATATGGGATGTATCGCCAAAAGCCCAATAACTTATGGCAGGCGACAACAGCAGGCACAACAGCATGCCGGCCCCCCCCGTCCATACGCTCCACGTACGCACCACTTCTACCTGCCGGAGAACTTTTTCCGGATGGTTTCCTCCGTAAAATTCCGCAATCTCCTTAATGGAACTGAACGAAATGCCCAGATTCGACGTGTTGTGCAGGAAACCGATGACGCTCTGGTACAAAGCCGAAAGTCCCACTCCGGCTGTACCGAGCAGAACGGCCGCCAATTTGTTACGCACCACGTTGACCAATATCGTAAGCACCTGTATGCCTCCCAGAAAACCCGTGTATTTTACGATGTGGTCGTAAGTTGCGTCTTCCCGGGCTTCCGTTTCTTCCGAGGCCGTCAAACCGTCTTTTATTTCTTGTGTCTCACTCATAATATAGGAGACAAAGATACGGCATTTCCATTTATTTTCCGTACCTTTGTCTAAAAATATCATGAAAGTCCTATTACTTGGCGAATATAGTAACGTGCATTGGACCTTGGCACAGGGTCTACGTGCCTTGGGGCATTCCGTCACAGTAGTGTCGGACGGTGACGGTTGGAAAAACTATCCTCGCGACATCGACTTGCATCGGAAGTCTACAGGAAAAATGGACACGATGGATTTCCTTTTCCGTGTGGCCCGGGTTCTCCCTTTCATGAGAGGATATGATGTGGTGCAACTCATCAATCCTGTTTTTCTCGAACTACGCGCGGAACGCCTGTTACCCATTTACCGTTTCCTGCGCCGGCACAACCGGAAAGTATTTCTCGGGGCATTCGGCATGGACTATTACTGGGTAAAAACAGGGTTGGACCGCCAAGTATTCCGTTACTCCGACTTCAACATCGGAATGGAAATCCGAATGAATCCCGACAACGACCGGTTCATCGCCGAATGGCTGAACGGCCCCAAAGGCAAACTGAACCGTTTCATAGCCGACGATTGCAACGGCATAGTCTGCGGCCTCTATGAATACGACTCTTGTTATCGGCAGCACTTTCCGGAAAAGACGCAATTCATCCCCTTCCCCATCAACTTGTCGGAAACCACGCCACACATCCCCCATCCCGAAACGGAACGGACGCGTTTTTTCATCGGCATACAACGCAAACGGAATGCTTACAAGGGGACAGACATCATGTACAAAGCATTGGTGGAATTAGCCGCACGTTATCCTGACCGGATAGAAATCGTGAAAGCGGAATCCGTACCGTTTGCACAATATAGCCGGATGATGGACCACAGCGACGTGTTGTTGGACCAACTTTATTCCTACACGCCGGCCATGAACGCCCTGTGCGCCATGGCCAAGGGTCTGGTTGTCGTAGGAGGGGGTGAAGAGGAGAATTATGACATACTGAGGGAAAAAGAACTGCGCCCTATCGTCAACGTACTCCCTTCTTTTGATGACGTGTACGCTAAACTGGAAAGACTTATACAGCATCCTGAGGATATCGCCCGACTGTCTGCGGAAAGCACGCAATACGTCCGTCGCCATCACGACCACCTGAAAGTAGCGGAACAATATGTCGAATTCTGGAAGAGTAGAACTTAAAACATTGAAGCCTTAAAAGCGAAGCATGAAACTCACCATCATAATTCCTGTATACAAGGTGGAAGCCTACCTTGACTTCTGCCTGAAAAGCATCGTCCGGCAAAACGTGGAAGACTATGAAGTCATCCTCGTGGACGATGGTTCGCCGGACGGAAGCGGAGCACTTTGTGACGCATGGTTACGGAAAGACAGACGGTTTCGTGTCATCCATTGCCTTGAAAACCGTGGCCTGAGCGCGGCGCGCAACAAGGGACTGGATGCGGCACAGGGAGAATATGTCACATTCATTGACTCTGACGATTATATCTCCCCGAATACACTGCAAGCCAATATGGAATTGTTGGCCTTACACCCCGAAGCGGATGTCCTGGAATATCCCGTATGCGTTTACCACGGTACGGCAAAAGCCTACCGCTACATGCCCGGAGCATGCGAAATCACGGACTACACCGGATGGGCACGCCGCAAAGGTTACATACATAGTTATGCTTGGAACAAAATTTATAAACGCTCGTTGTGGAAGTCTCTCCGCTTTCCGGAAGGCAAATGGTATGAAGATGTCTTCACCATCCCGGCCGTATTGCGCCAAGCACGATACATCCTGCGTTCGGATAAAGGGTTATATTATTATTGCAGTCGCCAAGGTTCTATCTCCAACACCTTCTGTGACAAGGGTATCAACGACCTTCTTCAGGCCAACCTCATGTTATATCACACTTTGTCGGACAACACTGACCTGAGCGAACAGGATTTGGACGAGGCTTACTTACACTTGTGCGACCACCAAATCATGCGGATACAATTCGGAGGATACTTGTGTATCCCCGAACGCAAGATACCATTACACCGCGCCTTGTTTACCCCTCGTCCGCTGAACTACCGCATCAAAGCCATTCTGAAAGCATTGAGCGGCAACCACTATTGCAGTATTGTGGCACGAACCCGTAAAGTACTAAAGCGATGAACAAACCGTCAATCAGTTTCATTATCCCTTATTACAAGGTAGAGCTTCCGCTG
>UMHK01030364.1_pt1 | contig 10547 bp, 10 predicted proteins | sample 1965521 | NCBI WGS metagenome assembly UMHK01 (sample SAMEA4836097, study PRJEB28245) | human gut metagenome | biome: gut microbiome; material: fecal sample | place: Denmark | collected 2008
GTTCCATTTATCGTAGAACCACCTGCAAATGTTATTGTGGGAGTACATACATTTAAACTAACTAATGCATTAGTACTACTCTTCCATATATAATAAGCAAAACTACTACTTACTGATAATACTAAAACTATTATTCCTAATATCATATATAATTTATATTTATTCACTCTAATACCTCTTTTCTATAATACAAAAAAGACTACAAAGAAAGACTAATATTTCTATTAGTTTTCCCTATGGTCTTTATATTAAAACTATCTATAATTCCTTTATTTATATAGGTTAATAGACTTTCAAGCCTCCCCCCCCTAATTAACAAATGGTTAACGTTTTTAATTGCTATTTTATTCATGAGAAGGTCCTCCTTTTCTTTATTATTCCTCTTCAGTATTAGCCTCTCTTTTTACTAATACTTCTCTTGGTTTTGAACCATTTTGTGGTCCTATTATACCTCTTTCTTCAAGTAAGTCTACTATTCTAGCAGCCCTATTATAGCCAATACGATACTTTCTTTGAATTAGAGAGGCTGATATTTTACCAAACTCCATAGCGAAATCTACAATATCGTTATATAGTGGATCATCATATTCTTCTTTTGATTCATAGCCATCATCATATTTACCAGCATCAGTTCCTTCGCCACCTCTTTCTTCTGTTATAGAGTGATCATAGTTAGCCTTCTGCTGTGATATTGTAAAGTCTACTATTTTTTGTAATTCTTCATCACTTACATAAGCACCTTGTATTCTTATTGGAACATTTTCTCCCATTGGTTTAAATAACATATCACCTTTACCTAATAGTTTTTCAGCTCCAGTTTGGTCTAGGATTGTTCTTGAATCTATTGATGATGATACGGCAAATGATATACGAGATGGTATATTGGCTTTTACAACACCGGTTATTACATCAGTAGATGGTCTTTGTGTAGCCACAATTAAGTGAATACCTGCTGCTCTAGCCATTTGAGTGATTCTCATTATTGAGTCTTCAACATCTTTAGCAGCTACAAGCATTAAATCTGCTAACTCATCTATTATAAATACAATATATGGCATCTTTACATAGTCTGTATTTGTTTCACACATTTTGTTATAAGAACTTATATTCTTACATTTAGTATCCTCAAATACTTGGTACCTTCTTTCCATCTCTACTACAATATTTTTTAAAGCAATAGAGGCTTTCTTAGGATCTGTTACTACCGGAGTAAGTAAGTGTGGTACACCATTATACATTGATAATTCTACTTTTTTAGGGTCTACCATTACTAATTTTACTTCATCAGGTTTAGTTCTCATTAATATTGAAGCTATTATACAGTTAATACATACTGATTTACCACTACCAGTTGCACCTGCTATTAAAAGATGTGGTGTAGCATTTATTTCAGCCCACTTTACTGTACCCATAATATCTTTACCTAGTCCTACAGCAAGTAATGATTTATCACTCGGTTCTGGTAATTTACTTAGTACTTCTCTAAATGATACAGCACTATTTACTTTATTAGGTAATTCTATACCAATAGTACTTTTACCAGGTATTGGAGCCTGTATTCTTACATCTTTAGCGGCTAAATTTAAAGCTATCTCTTTTTGTATTGATAATAGTTTATTAACTTTAGTACCTGCTTTTAACTCCAATTCATACTGAGTAACTGATGGTCCTATATGACATTCTTTTATCTTACCAGGTATTTCAAAATCAGCAAGTACTTTTTCTAAAGTAGTTATATTTTGTTTTACTGCTTCAATATTTTCTTTATCATTATTACCTTTAGATAATTTTAATAATGTTAATGGTGGCAACTTGTAATTTACATTAATTACTGGTTTTTCTTCTTCAGTATCTTCTTTTACCATTACACTTGCACTAGCAGTCTTTATTGGTATATCTGGTTCTACTGGTAAATCTTTTTCTTCTTTATCTGGAGTTTTATCTACAGTAGGAAGAATTATTCTACTATCAGTAGTATCAGCATTTTCTTTCTCTTTATGTTCCTTCTTTTTAATCTTTGGTACTTTTATTTTCTTAATTAAATCAATAAGGCTAGTATTAAATAATAATATTGTACCAATTACAATTAAAGTAATAATAACTATCTTAGTACCATCTTTAAATAAACTAAAGAAAGCATAAGTAAAGATTGCTCCTATCATACCTCCACCACTATTGGAAATAGCATAGCTTATAGTATCTACTATATTTGTATTTCCTGTGTTATCAAAGGCTTTTAATAGATTATTAAATGTTTCTGTTATTATTTTTATTCCTTCTTGTGAATGTACTTCTATATATTTTAAGTGAAGTAATACTAAGAAAGATATTACCAGTATATAAAAGCCTATCCATCTTAGACTAAGTAAGTTAGGCGTTTTCCTTTTTACTATTAGATATCCTCCTAATATTAATAATCCAAATAATAGGAAAGGATATATATTACCTACTAGAAATACTGCGAATGATTTTATAAAATTACCCGCAGGTCCATAGGCACCTATTCCTATAATTGCAGCTAGTATTAGTATTATACCTACCACTTCATTTGTATATTCAAATTTTTTCTTTTCACTATCTTTTTTAGTTTTTTTCTTTGCCACTTTATCAACCTTCTATCCATATTAATTATAACATTGCTAATATTAAAAGTAAAGTTTTTAATTGCTTTTTTATACTAATTAATAGGCTTTTAATAAGACTTGGGTTTGTTTATACTATGGTCAAATAAGTAAGAATAAATAGTTAGTTTATGCTTTAAATAAATTGTCGTAAGGAAGACCTAAGGCTTTCTTACGCCTTTAGAGACTACAGGCTCTAAAGAAAAAAAGAAAACTATTTATTATAGTCTTCTATTGTTTTAGTTACCATTTCTTTTAAGTATTTAGTAGAATAAGTACAACCACTGATAGTATCTAAATTATCAAGATTATTTTGATTATTCTTTATCTTATCCAAATAATTATTATCTTTTATCATACCAGTATATGTTTCATTACTCTTTAATAACTCTATATTAGAAATATTACCACTAGTAAATACTATCTTTAATTTTAAACTATTTTTACCAGCATAACCTCTTCCCATTACCTCATAAGTTGTTATATTACCACTTTTTGTTTTAGATAATATACTAAAACTATCATCCGGTTCTTTATTTAATACCTTAGTACTTATTATCACTCCTAGTACTAGGGCTATTATAGTACTTAGAAACATTAATAATATTTTAATTATTTTTTTGTTATATAATTTTATACTTAAATAATTTATCAGTATTGTTATTAAGTTAACTATTAATATTGATATTAATACTCCCTCTGGTAATGGAGTTAAATATCTAATAAACATGGTTATAATACCTAGAAGTACACCACTTATTAACTGTCCTGTATTAGTAATTGGAGTGGTTACTGGATCGGTAGCCATAAAGACTGCTCCAAAAAGTAATCCTCCAGATAATATGTTAAATAGAATAAACCATAGTCCAATATCTTTAGTTATACATATTACTGAACTTATTAATACTACCGTTAATACATAGGATACTGGTATGCGCCATTTAATCATTTTTTTATAGGTTAAATAGATAAAACTTACTATACATAGTAGTGATGATGTTTCTCCTATAGCACCCGGTATATTGCCAAAGAAGAAGTTTAATAGACTACCAAATGGTGCCACTAATTTATCATAAGTAAGAACATAACTACCTGCAGTCATATTTGATAATGGTGTTGCACTACTTATGGTATCTACTTCATAAGGATTTAGATATCCTCCTACTAGAGATGAAAATATTACGGTTATGAAGAGGCTTCCCGCTAGAGCAGGATTTAATTTATTTTTACCAAAACCTCCTGTTAATACTTTTGATAAAGAGGCTATTATACTACCTAGTATTACTAAATATAATGGTGTATTTATTGATATTACTAGGCTTAAAAATATTCCTGGTATAATAGCATAGTTTTCAGTAAATAATTCATAAATACTTTTTTTATTCTTTCTAATTAGATAGTATAGGTATTCAGTTAATAAACCAGTAATAGAAGCTACTACAACAAATATTAATGGTTTAAATACTAGGTATAGACTACCATAGCCTTTTATTACCGGATATATACCATTTTTATATGTAGAGAATAATATAAAGAAAGATAATATTATTAAGATAGTATACATCATATCAGAAGTTTTATTTTTACTTTTTAGATAACTTCCATTTCTTACCTTAAACTCTCTCATTTATTATTCACCTTCTCTTTAGCGGCTTTTACAAATTCTCTTACTTCTATTTTTGAAGGACATATATAAGAACATAGTCCACATTCTATGCATTCATCCGCTTTTAGACATTCCAATTCTTTGATATTACTGATATTTTTCATAATAAAGGCTGGATATATTCCTACAGGACATACCTCAAGACATTTACCACATGATATACATGGTAATGATCTAGTAAAATTATCCTCTATTACAAGAATAGCATTTATATCTTTAGTAATTATTAAGTCATCAGTAGGAATACTCTTTCCCATCATTGGACCACCTGCAATAAAAAGTGGATTCTTTAGCTTTTTATAACCATCTAGTGAAGCTATTATTTCACTAGCTAGAGTACCTATTTTTACTTTAACATTAGTCTTTTTCTTTATACCTGGACCAGTAATGGTAATTATTCTTTCTGTTAATGGTCTACTATATTTTAGCATTTCATAGATTGCATAAATAGTACTAACATTACTAACTAGTATACCTTTTTCAATTGGGTATTTATCATACTCTATCCCGAGAGTATCTCTTACTACTAGCCTTTCCCAGCCATTTGGATATGCATCTTTTACTAGTTTTAAACTTATATTAGGATAAGTACCAATATGTTTAGTAAAAGCATTTATTACTTTGGTACTATCTTCTTTTACAACAATATAACTCTTCTTTAGATTCATTATAGTCATTATTTTATCTACAGCTTCAAGTATTTCTTCAGCACTATTTTTCATTAATGCTTTATCACAAGAAACAAAAGGTTCACATTCAACACCATTTACTAAAAGATATTTAGTGTTATCATTATCATACTTTAAGAAAGTAGGAAAATCACTTCCTCCTAGTCCAGTGATACCATTTTCTCTAAGAGCATTTATAAATTCTTCTCTAGTATATTCCTTTTTAGTTACTACCTTACTTTTTTCATACTTCTCCTTGAAGTCATTTTCTATTACAACACATTTAATCTTTTTACCATTATTAATAGTCTTAGTATCTCCCACTAATGCATAACCTGATACTGAACTATGTATAGGAAAATTTATCTTTTCATCTATAGCAATTACTTGTCCTTTATGAACATAATCTCCACCTTTTACTAGATGCTTATACTCTACTTCATTTTTATTCTCAAGAGGTATATAAACCAATTCAGGTTTTAAATAATTATCTATTTTATATAAAATATCACTATCAATATGTACTCTCATTTCTATTCTCCTCTAGTATATAATAGCATAAAATAAAAAAAAAAGATAGTATTTCTACTACCTTGATGATGTTTTTTTATTTTCCTCTATAGTATCTAGACTAGATAACTGTACTAAAGCATCATTATATATTCCTTTAGCTTCTTCATATGTTTTAGCAAGTTTCATTCTTATATAATATTTTGCTCCAAGATTATATTCGGCACTACCTGGTTTAAATTGTTCCTCTACTTTAGTCTTTATATTATTAAGCATATAATCTCTATCAATTAATATAGTATATACAGTTATAATTAGTTCTTTCATAGATACTATTTGTACTAGACTTTCACCATTAATGGTTTCATGATGATCTTTTTCATTATTACCATACATTATGTTATTTATAAACATTTGATAACTTTCATTTTTTCTTTGTATAAATTCAGAAAAAGCCTTTTCTAAGTCCATAGTTGTTTTAGCAGTTTCTATTTCCATATCTAAATTCTTAATATCTAAACTAATAAAATCAAATAGTTGTGATACCATTGCATGATTTATTTCTTTTTCATAAAATTCTTTCGCAGACTTTGATATATTAAATAATCCTTTCTTTTCTAAATCAATATCTTTAAACATTTTTCTTAGATATTCATACATTATAAGTATTTGATAATCATAACTATCTTGTTCTCTTCTTATGGTATCTTCTTTTTTATTTCCAAAGTCCACATACATTATCTTTGACTTTAAACTATATGCTTTTTCTAACTGTTCATGTGTAAAATTAGCATCTAGGTTAAATGTTTTTAATGCATTTTCTAATTTCTCCATTTTATTACCTCCAAAAAGCTAAATATGAAATAAATATTAAATATATTATTGTTAATATTGTTCCATTTATTATATCTTTTGTTTTTGATTTATCTGGTACTCCGACCATCATAGCTACTAGTACGCCGCCTACTAGACCTCCTATATGAGCAGCCAAATCAATACCTTCTGCAAAGAAACCTATTATTAGATTTACAACAATTATTGGAATAATTGATCTTTTTATAGCCTCTCCTAGATATGTACGATAGTGCATACCAAAATATAGAAGTGCTCCCAGTAAACCAAATATTGCTCCTGATGCTCCAGCAGATATAGTATTATGAGTAAATGCTAGTGACATTATACTACCAAATATACCACTTAGTATAAATATTATTATATATTTTATTTTACCAAATAAATTTTCTACTTCTCTACCTATAATATATAAAGAATACATATTACATAATAAATGCATTATTCCAATATGTAAGAATATACAAGTAAATAATCTATAGTATTCACCATTTTTTACTAACACATCTAAATTAGCACCATATTTTAATAGTGTTTGACTATTAGTACTACCTCCTGATAATTCCATTAGTATAAATAGTATTATACATATAGCCATAATTATATAGGTAACTATAGGTTGTTTATATGAAAATATCTTTTCAGCAATTTTATTCCTTTTTTCATTCTTTTTATTAATATTATCAGTTACTTTAATAAAGTATTCCAAGCCATCTTCTTTTCTATTTGTCTTTTCAACAATATCTGGAAAAGCACTTACTAATTTTGGATTATTTATATCTTTTTCTTTAGTTATTAATACATCATCATTATTAAGTATTTTTTCATCTTCAATATCCGTATAAATACTAAGTACTTTTACTTTAAATGATAATGTCTTTCTTTTCACTTGTTTTACTATTTTAGATAATTTAAACTTATCAAAATCCAATTGTTCTTTATTATGAATATGATGTGATACTATTCTAACTATTTTATAATTATTATCTAGATTTTCAAGCCAAATTTCATCATTAATACCATGTATAATCATTGGTTTATAGTTTTCTTCAGTAATAAAATAATTTATTAAATTCATTACTAGTAGATCATCACTCTTAATTATTATTTCATCCATAGTAAACCTCCATGTATATATTATACTAGATTTTAAAAAATAAATAAAGTCTTTTCACATGATTAATGTTTTTAAATATAATATAGAGAAAGGAGACTATTTTATGTATAACAGAAGAATGATGAGACCTATACCTATGAATGGAGATAGGTTTGGTGGTGGATTTTTTGGGCCTTTTCTACTTGGTGGTATAACCGGAGGCCTTTTAGCTCCTGCTTTTTATCCTAGACCATATCCAGTACCATATAATCCATATCCTCCATATCCTAATTATCCAGTATATTATTAAAACACCACATGGTGTTTTTATTGATTATTTATTTTTATTCTGCTATAATTAAGTTATGAAAAAGTTTAATATGATTGATGAAAATTTTATTTGTGAAAATTGTGGTAAAGAAGTTATTAAACTTGGATATACCGCTAGAGATCACTGTCCATTCTGTTTATATTCTAAACATCTAGATATTAATCCTGGTGATAGAGAAAATACCTGCAAAGGACTAATGAGACCAATTGGTATAGAGAAATTTAAAAACAGCTATAAGATTATTTATAGCTGCGATAAATGTCATGAGTTACATAAAAATATTATGGCTAATGATGATAACTTTGATTTAATTATTTCATTATCCAAAAACATTTAAAATAATTTTGGTAATAAATCTAATATAAATACAAATACAAATAAGATTACTATGATAAGAAGTGCTATTTTAAATTCTTTAGTAAGATTTAAATTAAACTTCTTTTTTTTAGGCTTATTATCAGTAGTAACATAAGTTTTCTTTACATTTGTATTATTAACATTCTGATTATTAGTAGTATTTTGACTATTAGTTTCATATATGTTGTTATATTGATTCTGCATATTAACTGAATTTTGATTCATAGTATTTTGATTATTTGTAAGTGGTATACTATTAGTTGTATTAACCTGATTATTTTGAACTGTATTTACTGATTTTATATTAACATCCATAGTATCATTTATATCTATACTAGGATTACTAATTGCGGTATTTAAATTACCAGTAGCCCTATATGGTGTAACATTTTCTAATTTTTTATCATCATCATAATTCATTTAAATACCTCCTTAAGATAGAAAGGATTTAGATTAACTAAATCTTATAGATTCCAATTACCATTATTTTGATTATTCGGTACATTACCATTCATTACAAAGTTTGATCCACCCTGCACTAAATTATTGGTATAACCATTCATATTGTTTACTGGCTCCTGTGGCATTTGATTCATATTTGGCATTGTATTAGGAACACCATTTGGAACATTATTTATCATATTATTTGGCATATTGTTTGTATTTGCTTGATTCATTGGCTCTACTACTGGAGCACTAGGAATATTAACATTTGGTATTACACTTGGTCCTGCCATTTGTGGCATAGTATTTGGTATTGGTGTTGGAGTAACTCCACCCATTTGAACACCAGTAGTTGCCTCTGAAATAGAATTTTGCATTGGTTCTGGTGTAGGTACTGTCATTTGTGGTGCTACACTAGGCATAGGATTTGGTATGCTACTTTGCATACTTGGTACCTCTCTTGGTTCTGTAACAGGAGCTACACCGCTATTTATTCCATTATTTAATATTGGTGTTGGTTCAACAGGTTTTGGTATTGATACCTCTCTTGGTTCAAATTTTGGTGTCTGCTCTGAAGCTGGAATAAAGAAAGAATCATTACTATTCATATTTTGATTTACTTCAGGTGCATTATTTGTTACATTAGGATTATTTTCAAAATTATTATTCATGTTTATTCCCATTGTATTTATATTTGAATTTACACCTTGATTCATATTATTATTCATACTTTCAGGCATATTCTCCATCGTATTCATATTTTGATTTATATTCTGTGCCATATTATTTGACATATTCATATCTTGATTATTCATCATCATATTATTGTTTAACATGTTATTATTCATCATATTATCAGTATTATGGCTCATCATGTCATTAAGGTTTTGATTCATCATCATACCATTATAGCCCATATTCATATTTTGATTCATTGCATTATAATTCATATCCATACCTTGATTCATCATATTTAAATCATTAGTAGGCATACTATTATCACTTGCAGTTTCTCTTTCCTTTTTTTCTCTTAATTTCTTTTTCTTTTTAGTATCTGCGAGAAAACCAACTACTGTAATTAAAAGAATAACTAATACAATCAAAACCCACACATAATATTCTAATAAAAAATCTACTACTGTTTGCATATTTTTCCTCCCTATTTACTCTAATATAAGAATATCATAAATAACTTAAAAAATCAACAATTAATCACTATCTATAATATTTTTATCTATAAAGCTTATACTCTTCGTAGATAAATCCAAAGATTCTTTATACTTTCCTCTTCTAAATAACTCTTCTGCTTTAGTAAGAGCAATATCTATTTCTTCATAACTACTACGATATCTATTCCCATAAACTATCATCTTTTCAGCCATATCAACAATCTTAATCATGTCGTTTGTCTTATTATATATTTTAAATACTAAGTCTCTTGCAGTATCTACTCTTATATTTAGTATTTTTATAACGATTGGTTTCTTATCTAATTCTTTTACTATTTCTCTTATAGCATCTTGTGCTTCAGTAAGTTCAATGTAATAACTACTTGGAATTACTGGTATTTTATAATCTTTTAGACGATATTTTGACTTCTTTAATAAGTCTTCAATTGTATTTAACTGTTCTCTTGCTCTTGTTTCATCATCTTTCATGCTAGTAATTGATCTTAACTGATAATCCAAATCATCCTGTAATCTAGATAATTTTAGTGACAATCCATCTAATTCATCAACTAGTTTAGAGTAGGCAAATGTTTTCATTTTACCTTGATCCACTAGTATCTTATAATCTTTATTTATTTTTTCTAAACTCTTATTTAATAAACTAAATTTATTAATATCTTCATTTGATAAATTATAATTATATTTTATATCATCTATTTGAAGATATATATCTCTTACTACTTTATTAATATTGTCTATTCTATACCCGAGTTCTTTAATATTTTGTTTAAATAAGTCTTTACATTCTTTTTCTTTATCAAAATCATTATATA